>ERZ773225.583-NODE-583-length-52877-cov-6.108212_pt1 | contig 52877 bp, 50 predicted proteins | sample MGYA00580993_ERZ773225 | MGnify/ENA primary metagenome ERZ773225 (study PRJEB29015, sample SAMEA2737748) | human gut metagenome | biome: human gut; feature: human-associated habitat; material: faeces | place: China | collected 2012 ...
ACAAAATATTGTTGTATTATTAATTGTGCAATAACTTGGTATATAAGAGAGAAAGGACATAGTGTACACTTTTATATAATTTGAAACATCCCCACAAACCCTAATTTATCGAACTAACTTTAACCAATAATCCAAATTGAAAAGACAAATATCTAATTCACCTTTACCCATAAACAAAATTAAAAGGTCAAAATATATGGTTAAAGGTCAAAAAATATAGTGGAAAGTCAAACTTTTTATTAAAGGTCAAAAAAAGTCTAAAATTTTTAAAAAAATAAGGAAACAAGAGTATTAATGAGCTAATTTAAGATAAACGGCTTTAGCGGTTCGTATTTGACTTTCTTTGACTTTGACTTTGTCTGACTTTAGACCTATAATAAAGTCACAAAGTTAAGAGAGGTTAAGAAAAGAACCTCCAATATATAGATATTGAAAAGAGATGAGTAGTATGAAGATGAGTGACTTAGTAGCTCAAACGATTTTGGAAATGCTGGATGACCACAACGGGAACGCAGAAATCCAAAGAAATGAACTTGCTACTACCCTTGGGTGTGTTCCAAGTCAGATAAATTATGTTATTACCAGCCGGTTTACACCGGAACAAGGATATATGGTTGAATCAAGACGAGGAGGTGGCGGTTATATCCGAATTACAAGAGTTCACGCTGATAACGAAACACTTGTAATGCACATTGTCAATTCTATCGGTGATAAAATTGATAAGGTAACTGCAGAGGTGATGATTAAAAATTTATACCGTCAGCAACTACTTGATAGAAAGTTAGCTAATGTAATGATGGTTGCATTGTCAGACAGAGCTTTGGCGACTGCTCCACAAAACATTAGAGATAGTTTAAGGGCATCAATATTTAAGAATATGTTGATTGCAACAATTAGCTAGGAGGAATGATTTATGAAATGTCAAAAATGTGGTAAGAATAATGCCAATACTCATATTAAAACAATAATCAACGGTGACTACAAAGAATATGATTTGTGTCCTGAATGTGCAAAGGAAATGGGCTATACAACAAACAGCTTCTTCTCTGACTTTGGTTCAGAGTTTAACAGTTTGTTAGGTTCATTCTTCGGTAACACATTACCATCAAGAAGTCAGTCAACACACTGCAAGACTTGTGGCAGTACCTATTATGATATTGCCGACAGTGGTATGGTAGGTTGTGCAGATTGTTATGATACTTTCTTTGATATGCTTTTACCATCAATTAGAAGAATTCATGGCAACACAACCCATTGTGGCAAGAAGTCAGTAGCCGGTATTGAATATACCGAAACTCCTGATAATGTAGAAGAAAAGCCACAACCAAAGGATAAGTTGTCCGACCTAAAGGCAAGACTTGATGAGGCAGTTAAGGTTCAGAACTTTGAAGAGGCTGCTAAGTTAAGAGATGAAATCAAGGCAATGGAGGACAACAATGGATAATAATATTGTAATATCAACCAGAATAAGACTTGCAAGGAACTTGAAGGATTATCCTTTTCCTTGCAGGTTAAGTGACAAAGGCAAAGCTGAAGTTGATGAAAAGGTAAGGAAGGCACTTATTAACGGTAACTCAGCTATAGCAAAGGATTTTCAGTATATTGATTTTGATAATATGTCAGAAACAATGAAAGTTTCTTTAGTTGAGAAACACCTTGTAAGTCCTGAATTTATCAGCAATACTTCAGGCAGAGCAGTTTTGTTACTTAACAACGGTACAGTTTCCATTATGCTAAACGAAGAGGATCATATAAGACTACAGGTTATTGAAAATGGTTTTTGTCTTGATGAGGCTTATGACTTAGCTGACAAGCTAGATACATTGCTTGATGAGCAACTTAATTTTGCTTTTAATGAAAAGTTAGGTTACTTAACTCAATGTCCTACCAACTTAGGTACAGGTATGAGAGCATCAGTAATGTTACATTTACCGGCACTGAAAAAGTCAGGTGCTATGAATATGTTAGCCAATAATCTTAATAAATTAGGTCTTACAATTCGTGGAGCACATGGTGAGGGATCTTCCTCTGAGGGTGCAATTTATCAGCTATCTAATCAAGTTAGTCTTGGTATTTCTGAGAAGTCAGCAATAGAAAATCTAAAGAACATTACAAACCAACTTATTAGTCAAGAACTAAAGCAAAGAGAAACTTTGGTAAAGTCAATTGAAACCAAAGACAAGGTTATGCGTTCATTGGGTATTCTAAAGACAGCTTGTATTATGAGCCACAAAGAGGCAGTAAACCTACTTTCAAATGTGCGATTTGGCATAAGTATCGGGTTGATTGACAATATTAACATTGAAACAATTAATGATTTGTTAATAGAAATACAACCTGCAACACTAATGACTATTTTAGGTGAACAAATCACAGTAAAAGATAGAGATATTAGTAGGGCAGAATATATTAGAAATAAGTTAAACTGATAAGGAATTTGCTTTCCTTATCGAAAGGAAGGTGTTATTTATGTATAACTTCAAAGGTTTCACACAAAAAGCTAATGATGCACTAAACGGTGCAATTAAGGTAGCATCTGAACTAGGCCACACATATGTAGGTACAGAACATTTGCTACTTGCACTTACACAGGATAAAGAGGGCTTTGCATCAACTATCCTTTCTCAATCAGGTGTAAAAGAAACTGACCTTAGAAACGCAATTGAACACACAATCGGTGTAGGTTCAAAGAGTGTTCTTTCTATTGAAGACTTTACTCCTAGACTAAAGAGAGTTATGCAAAAGGCTGTATATATTGCTAACAGAATTGGTAACAACTTTGTTGGTACAGAACATTTACTACTTGCAATTCTATCTGATAACGACAGTTACTCAGTAAGATTTTTAAGAGAACTTGGTGCTAATACCGATAATATTGTTAGAGAAATCAGCAACTCACTAAACCTAGGCAATGGTGAAGATAACTTCCAGTCTATAAATGGTATGGGTGCTGACGGTCAAGGTATCAACGGTAACGGTTCTACTAAGGCTCTTGATACTTATGGCAGAGATTTAACAGAGGCTGCAAGAAAGGGCGAGATTGACCCTGTAATCGGCAGAACTGAAGAAATTCAGAGAGTAGTACAAATTCTTTGCCGTAGAACAAAGAACAACCCTGTTCTAATCGGTGAACCCGGTGTAGGTAAAACAGCAGTTGCCGAAGGCCTTGCTCTAAAGATTGCCAACGGTGAAGTACCGGAAATTCTAAAGGATAAGAGAATTATTGCTCTTGACCTTAACTCAATGATTGCCGGTGCAAAGTACAGAGGTGACTTTGAAGAGAGAATTAAGGGTATCATTGAAGAAGTAAAGAATACTAACAATGTTATCCTATTCATTGATGAACTTCACACAATTATCGGTGCAGGTTCAGCAGAAGGCTCAACAGATGCTGCTAATATTCTAAAGCCTTCTCTAGCAAGAGGTGACTTCCAGGTACTTGGTGCAACAACTATCAATGAATACAAGAAGTACATTGAAAAAGATGCAGCCCTAGAAAGAAGATTTCAGCCTGTTAAAGTCGGTGAACCAAGTGAAGATGAGGCTATACAAATCCTTAAAGGTTTAAGAGACAGATATGAGGCTCACCATAAGGTAAAGATTACCGATGAGGCTATTGAGGCAGCAGTAAAGCTATCTTCAAGATATATTGCAGACCGTTTCCTACCTGATAAGGCAATTGACCTTATTGATGAATCAGCTTCAAGAGTAAGACTTGAAGGTATGACAATGCCTACCGATGTTAAGTCTATTGAAGATAAGATTAAGGAACTTGAAAAGGAAAAGGAAGCAGCAGTTGCATCTCAAAACTTTGAAAAAGCTGCAAAGCTAAGAGATGAACAAAAGTCACTTGACGAAAAGTTAAATACTGAAAAGGAAAAGTGGCACAAAGATAATCAGCAAGGTGGAGAAGTTACTGCCGAAGATATTGCAAAGATTGTTTCTGACTGGACAGGTGTACCTGTTGTACAGTTAACTCAGGAAGAGTCTGAAAGATTACTAAAGATGGAAGAAATTCTTCATAAGAGAGTTATCGGTCAGGATGAAGCAGTTTCAGCAATCAGCAGAGCTATCAGAAGAGGTAGAGTAGGTCTAAAAGACCCTAAGCGTCCTGTAGGTTCATTTATCTTCCTAGGCCCAACAGGTGTAGGTAAAACAGAACTTTGTAAGTCACTTGCAGAGGTTATGTTTGGTGATGAAAATGCTATGATCAGACTTGATATGTCTGAATATATGGAAAAGCACACAGTCAGCAAACTAATCGGTTCACCTCCAGGATATGTTGGTTACGATGAAGGTGGTTACCTAACAGATAAGGTTCGTCGTAAACCATATTCAGTTATCTTGTTTGATGAAATCGAAAAGGCTCATCCTGATGTATTTAACATCTTGCTACAGATTCTTGAAGATGGTCGTCTAACAGATAGCCAAGGCAGAACAGTTGACTTTAAGAACACTGTTATCATTATGACAAGTAATGTTGGTGCTAGAATTATCACAGATCATCAGAACAGTTCCCTAGGCTTCTCATCAGAAAAAGAAAAGGAAAATTCTTTTGAAGAAGTTAAGACTAAGGTTATTGATGAACTAAAGAGTATGTTCAGACCGGAATTCCTAAACCGTGTTGATGACATTATTGTATTCAACAAGCTAAATCAAAAGGATATTGAACAAATCGCCGGTAAGATGCTTGATACTCTAAAGAAGAGACTACATGGTCTTGGTGTTGATATTACTTTCACAGATACAGCAGTTAAGGAAATTGCTAAGGAAGGTTACGACCCTGATTACGGTGCAAGACCTCTAAGAAGAGCAATCACAACTAAGATTGAAGATGCCCTTTCTGAACAAATGCTTGAAGGTAAAGTATCTAAGGATAACAAGATTACTTGTGACTTCAAGGATAATACCTTTACTTTTGAGTAATTTTAATATAGTGCATAGCTAGTGGTAATTTAAAATTGATTTGCTATCCACCTAAATTATCACTAGCATCAGCACAGTAGAATTTACTGTTATTCCCTAATCCTTAATATATACTAATAACCCACTAGTTAGCTAGTGGGTTATTTCTTTGTGATTATCATATTTTAGTTTGAGTAAGATAGTTTATTAATTTATCATAACAGGTTATTCTTTTTATAAATGAAACCATTATTGATATCATCAAGCATATGATTACCGTAACCAAGAAAATTAATAGTGGATTGTCAAAGGAATAAAAGAAGTCTTTGAAATAATATGTAAATATAAATGTATGGAACATAAACATTGCTCCACTATGTTTACCAAGTATTTCTAATAATTTAGAGATAATAGGGATTCGTGAGATAATAAAAAACGAAATAAAAATTATACTCAAAGATAGAAAACCATCAATTTCAGAAGATCTGAAGAAAATAGTGATTTTCATAAATAATGTAATTAGTAACGAAAAAACACAAACAATAATAATAATATTGCAATACCTTTAGCAATATTTGTTTGTCTTTTATCAAAGAGGAACTCTTTTTTATGCTTTTTGAAATATTCATATTTAATTTAATCCTTTATTATAAATAAAGTTTTCAATGTGAAATTTGAAACTGATAATACAAGGTAATATTATTTCTTTTTGCTTATGTTATTTGTGTTAAAGTAATTTTGTATTTGTTTATTAACCCAATAGGAAGAGTCAGAAGTAATACCAAAATTATTTAAAAAATCAACACTTGCATCTATATCGTTAATGGATGTTTTGCCATTATTAATATCTTTAATTATTTTTTTGTATTGATTATCGTATAATTTTACATTTCCATTAATGATTGATAAACCAGTATCTATAGAGGTCAATTGTTTTATAGAATGCGGAAATGATCCGGCAATAAAAACAATTAACAAACATAACAACGTTATAATTGCAGTATTTTTATTAAAATTATTACCTATTTCAAATTTTATTATGGATCTATGGTTTAACCAACCGCATATGTAAAAAATATCAAATAGCATAAATAGATAATAAGAATAATAATATATATTTATCTGTCTGCCGGATCCTACGGAACTCATAGCATATAACGAAGGTGTTAGTTGAGTTGCAAATACCAAGAATGATAGTATAATCGCAATAATAGGATACTTGAATTTATAATTTAAGGATTTAGAAACTTTATATAGAATAGGGGTTGCAAATATAAATAAAACTAATTGTGGCAGTTGTGTCCAATTCCCAAAATAGACAAAGGAATAGAAGATAGAATATATGATTGATTTGATAGGATTCATACCTTCACATGTAGCAGCTCTTATATTATTACCCGGTGCCATAGCACTAATTATTAACGATGTTAATAATAATATGCACACAACTACATAGGGTATCAAATTTTTTTGTTTATAAAAAATCAATAATATGGTAGTTATGATTAAAATAACTGTAGTTGTCAAAGCAGTGGTATAATTACCACCACCAATAATAATTGCAAGAATATATGCCTCAATATTATATAATATTTGTTTTGATTTTTTCTTAGATATATGTAATCTAATTAAGACAGCGAATAATAGAAGTGAAAATGAATAGAATAATGAATAGTATGTTGCACCATTCCACCAATAAAAAGCTTGAGTTTTATCAATAACAAATTGAATTGAAACAAATAAAATACATACAGATAATAGTATACTGTAATATTTATTTGAATTAAATAGTTTACAGATAATTGTGTCAATAAAATAATAAGTAGAAAATATTAAAAAGAAAAGTAAAACAAAGGTAGTTATAAAATATAAGTTTAAAGAAAATGCGCCAGGTTGTAAAGCAAAAATAAATATTGCTGAAAATGTTCCTTGCCAAGAAAAATAAGATGAGTTGACCTGCTTACAAGCAGATGCTATTATATTGAATATATTTCCACCGTTTTGAATTGTATGATACACTTCAGCAGAAAATCCGAAATCATCATAGGTGGGATGTGAATAAAAAGATGCAATAATAATTGGAACTAATGAAATAAAGAAAATTACGGTTACTCCTATGGTGAATATTTTTAATAAGTTTTGATTTGATACTGATTTCATAAGTTTCCTCCAAGGGTTTATATTATACTTTTATTTTGTAACTTTTATAGCTACAAATTAGTTAAATTGTAACATATAATGACAATAGGAGCAAGGCTGAATATATAGAATCATGCAAATAAAATTAAATAAATAGTAGTTGTATATAGAAAAATATAAAAGTAAAATAATATAAACAATCATAACTAAGGTTGAAGATTCTATATCATTACTAGCATCAGCACAGTAGAATTTACCGTTATTCCCTAATCCTTAATTATAATAAATCCCCTATTGACTTAGTCAGTGGGGGATTAGCTTTTTACTAATTTAGTTTATTTATTTTTACATTTTTCTTTCCATAGATACTTTTTTTCAAAGTAATTCCATAAGTGAAGATATATTATTGAAAGTATTAATGAAATTATAAAAGTTAGCAAAGTAAGAATAATTATTAAAACCATCGGTTCATTTGTATTAGGAATAATATATTCTATTATTCCTAACAGTACTAAATACACTCTTGTGTGAAATAAATAAATCAAAAAAGTGGTTGAGGATAATTTAGATAAGTTAATACTTATTTTTATATTAGCAAATCCAATAAATAAAAGTATGGATGCTATTACAACAAAAGGTGAAAACCAATTGATATATGGATCAACTGTATATAACCAAAAGCCGGTAAATACACGAACTAGATATGTAAATATAAATACGAAAAAAGAAAATACTATTGATAGTATGGCATACATCTTTTTTATATTTCTTAAATTTTCATAAACAACATTACCTATTAAAAAGAAACCTAAAAATGAAAATACCACACCAAATGAGTAAGATACTTTGTATGTTGATGTTCCCTGAGAAATACAAGAAAAAATCATCCAAATAATTGAACCTGTACAGTAACATTTATTGCTAATCATTTCTTTTATTCTAATTATAAATGGAGCAAGAAAATAAAGTCCAGTAAGCATAAACATAAACCAATATGGATTTACATTACCAGTAACCAATCTAGTAAGTGGTTCTAATAAGTTACCATGGGTAATAATCAAATATATCGATAGTATAGTAAGTTCTGCTACTGTAAAAATAATTAAGGGAACTCCTAGTTTATAAAAGGATTTTTTGTAAAACTTTTTAAAATTGGCGTTTTCTTTATTATTTAGAATAAAAGCTCCGGATATCATAACAAAACATGGCACGCAAAATCTTGTAACTGTATTTATAAGTGTTGGAATATTAAAACCTGCTAAAAAATTCAAATGATATCTTGATGATATTACTGCATTAATGTGAATAAGTACTACAGCAAATGTAGAAAGTATTCTTAACAGGTCAAAATTATTTTGTCTTTCTTCTATTAGAGTTACATTATCCATTTTATTTCTCCTTGTGTTGAAAAAATATATTAATAATTATTTAATTGTTAACTATACAATCATATAATAGCATATAAATTAAGATTTGTAAAATAAACTTAGTATAAAATTTAAAAAGTAAAATATTATTATAGTTAACAAATAAGAATTTATATATAACTTTTAGATTATGTGTGTGGTTATTGAGATTTATAATAATTAATTGTAAAACGAACGTAAATTGTGGTTATATACAATAAGTATAATAATATAAAAATTGTAGTAATTTTTAACTGCTTTTAACAAGTATTTTTTGAGATAAGATTATATTAGATTTTAAAGATTATTGTACAGATAAACCGTTATACTGTGTTGATATTAGAGGTGTTGTGTGATATAATAATCTTGTGTTATTATGTGTTATTGTATGTTTTATTTAGATTTTAGTATTTGTGGGTGAATTTATGAAGGACAGAGAAAATTCATTTTACAATAGATTTGTAAAGCGTGTAATTGATATAATTTGTTCTTTTATGGCTATTGTATTTTTGTCAATTATATATTTACCAATTTGTGTTGTAATTAAGTGCACAAGTAAAGGACCGATTTTCTTTAAGCAAAAGAGAGTTGGTAAGAATAAAAATTATTTTAATATTTTAAAATTTCGTACAATGAGGGTTGACACTCCGAAGAATTGTCCAACACACTTATTGAAAAATCCGGATCAATACATAACTAAAGTTGGCAAATTCTTAAGAAAAGCCAGTCTTGATGAACTTCCTCAGATTTTTAATATATTTAAAGGAGATATGTCTGTTATAGGTCCAAGACCTGCTTTATGGAACCAAGATGACCTTATTTCTGAAAGAGATGAATACAATATTAATTCTTTAAAACCGGGGCTTACCGGTTGGGCACAGATTAATGGTAGGGATGAATTGCCTATTCCTGTTAAAGTACAGATGGATAAGGTTTACTATGATAAATTAAGTTTTTGGTTTGATGTAAAATGCTTATTTATGACAGTTGTTAGTGTGTTTAAACATGAAGGTGTTGTAGAGGGTGGCACAGGTCAAATGACCCAAAAAGAAATTAATGAAAGGATTGTATGATTCAAATGAGAGTTGATGTTACGAATGCGAAAAACAAGCAACAATATCCGTTGCTTTTAACAGGAACTATAGATTCTAGACCTTTTGATGGTGATGGTATTGACTTAAAGTACAGATTAGAAAGTTATGAAAATTCAATAAAGAGATATATTTGTGACACAAAATTCAATCCTATTGTATTTATAGAAAATTCTGGGTACGATTTTGAATATGAAAAGTACGAAAAACTTGCACAAGAATATGGTAAACAATTTGAATTTATCAATGGTACTGTCTGCAATAGAGAAGTAAAAGAACATGGAAAAGGATATGGTGATTCATTATTAGTATATGAAGGATTAACAAAAAGTAAATTACTTGCAAATGTTGAGAATTTTTATAAAATCACCGGAAGAATTTTTCTTATGAATTCAGATGAAATAATTTCTACATTTTCAAAACATAGAAATGAGTTTATTTCATATGATGGAATGGGTTGGGTTATAACATATATTTTTAAAGCAAATAAAAGTGATTATTTAAAAATAATGAAAGATGTTTATTTGCAGTGTAATGATAGTACCCGTAGAGATATGGAAATTTGTTTTTGGCTAAGATTATATGCCTCTAATCTTGATATAGGAGCTTTTAAAACATATCCATTAATTGACGGAAAAATGGGAGTTAGTGATAAACCTTATACAAAGGGTAAATTAGATACTATGTTTAGAAATTTAGGCATCAAGTTAGGTATATTTACTATGAAGAGTAAACCTAGTAAATGTTTTTGGAAAATGTATCAAGTTATTACTAGAAGAGCTTCTTATGCAAATAAGGAAGATACAAAATAAGAAGGATGAATGGGAAAAACGTGAAAATATTAATTCTTGCTAATCATTATTTAACATTGAGAGTTTTTCGTAGAGAACTAATACAGAAGTTGTCTGAGTCCCATGAGGTTATTATTTCTTTACCGGAAGACATTAAGGAATATATGGTTGAATTGCGTTCCTTTGGTGCAAGACTTGTCTATGTAAAGAATATGGATAGACGAGCAATTAACCCTATTGAAGATTTAAAACTTATTAGTGAGTATAAAAGACTATTAAAAGAAGAAAAACCTGATAAGGTTATTACATATACAATCAAATGTAATATTTATGGTGCTTGGGCTTGTAAATCTCAGAAAATTCCTTGTTATTGTAATGTAACCGGACTAGGTTCGGCTTTTAATAACGGTGGATTACTAAGGTTTGTAACCTCAAAAATGTACAAGTATTCTATGAATAAAGTAGAAAAAGTGTTTTTTGAGAATAAAGGTAATGAACAGACTGTTCTTGATATGAAGTTGTTTAAGCCTAGTCAGACTTATGTACTCAATGGTGCCGGTGTAAATCTTGAGAAATTTGCTTTTACACCTTATCCGAATGATGAAGATAAGATAACTTTTTTATTCTTTGCACGAATTATGAAAGAAAAAGGCGTAGATGAATTATTTTATGCCATTGAAAAATTAAGAAAAGAATATAACAATCTTCAGTTTAATTTCATTGGAATTTATGAAGATGAATATGAAGAAAAGGTAAAAGAATTTCAGTCCAAGGGTTTAATAAAGTATTTTGGCTTTCAAAAGAATGTTGTGCCTTTTATTCAAGAGTCAAATTGTGTGGTGCTACCTAGCTATCACGAAGGAATGGCAAATACTTTGCTGGAAAGTGCATCAGTTGGTAGGCCTATTATTACAAGCGATATTTATGGCTGTAAGGAAGCAGTTGTGGATAAGAAAAGTGGTTATCTTGTAAAGGCGCAGGATAAAGAAGACTTGTATATGAAAATGAAAGAATTTATAAATCTTCCTTATGAACAAAAAGTTGAAATGGGTAAACTTGCTCGTAAGCATATGGAAGATAATTTTGATAAAAATGATGTTGTCAATGAGACAATAAGTGTTATTGGTTTGTAGGTGTGTTAGTATGGTGAGAGTTTTACATGTGGTTACATATATGGGTCGTGGTGGACTTGAAACTATGTTAATGAACTACTATAGAAATATTGATAGAAGCAAAGTACAATTCGATTTTTTATGTCACAGAGATTTTGAAGCAGATTACGATGCTGAAATATTATCTTTAGGTGGAAGAATATACAGGCTTCCTAATCTTAATCCTTTTAGCAAAACATATCTTAATGCATTAGAGTCATTTTTTGCTCAACATAAAGAATATAAAATTGTACATTCTCATATTGATTGTATGTCTGCCATTCCATTGAAATATGCTAAAAAATATGGTGTGCCTGTAACAATAGCGCATTCTCATAATAGTAACCAACCAAAAGATAAGAACTATCCACTTAAGATTATATATAAGAGAAGTATTTATAAATATGCAGATTATCTGTTTGCTTGTTCTAAAAACTCAGGAATATGGATGTTTGGCAAAAAGTTTAGCAATGATATTTATGTTATGAATAATGCTATAGATACAAAACAATATATCTATAATGAGCAAATAGCTAAGTCTGTAAGAGAAAAGTATAATCTGGGTAACGATTTTGTTGTTGGTCATGTAGGAAGATTCAATACACAAAAAAATCATACTTACCTAATTGATATTTTTAATGAGTTATTAAAAATAGATCCTTCAGCTAAACTAGTATTAGTTGGGGATGGCGATTTAAAGAAAAATATAAAGAAAAAAATTGACGATTTGAATATATCAGATTCAGTTGTTTTTACAGGTGTTGTTCCTAATGTTAATGAAATTGCACAGTGTTTTGATGTTTTTTGTTTTCCATCTTTGTTTGAAGGTTTGTCTGTAGCAATGGTGGAAATGCAAGCTACCGGTGTGAAATCTGTTATTTCTGATACTATTTCTAAAGAGTGTATTATTACTGATAATGTAGAAATGTTGTCTATTGACGCAAACCCTAAAATTTGGGCAGATAAACTTATTACCTTTAAGGGTACTTATATTAAGAAAAATATGCTTGATAGTGTGGAAAAAGCAAACTTTGATATAGAAAAAAATGCTATTTGGCTTCAGGAGTTTTATTTGAATGAGTACAATAAACATTGATAAACCGTTAATTACGGTTTTTACACCTTTATATAATCGAATAAATACGTTAAAAAGAACATATGAAAGTATGTGCAGACAAACAAGCAAAAATTTTGTTTGGATGATTATTGATGATGGTTCTACCGACAATCCTTATGATACTATTAAAGAGTGGCTAAAAAAAGATAATGGTTTTGAAATTAAGTATATACATAAGAAAAATGGTGGAATGCATACAGCACATAATGTTGCATATGAAAATATAGATACAGAGTTAAATGTCTGTATTGATTCTGATGACTATATGCCTGATGATGCCATTGAATTAATAGAGAATTGTTGGAGTGAAAACAGAAATAGAGGTTATGCAGGAATTATTGCACTTGATTATGCAGACTCAACTAAGAGAGTAATTGGTAAAAATTTACCTGATAAAGATAGTACAACCTTGATGGGATATTATAATAATGGTGGATTTGGCGATAAAAAGTTAATTTACAGAACTGATATAATTAAACAAACACCACCGTATCCTGTTTTTGATAATGAAAAGTATGTTGCTTTGGCATATAAGTATCATTTAATAGATGAAAAATATGAAATGAAAATACTTAATAAATGCGTTTGTATTGTTGATTATCAAATGGATGGTTCAAGTACAAATATGTATAGGCAATATATCAATAATCCAAAAGGTTTTGCTTTTTGGAGAAAAGAACAAATGAAACATAGTATTAATATAAAGCAGAAATTTAAGGCTTGTATTCATTATGTGTCTAGTTCATTAATTGCTAAAAATAAAAATTTCATTAAGGAATCACCGGAAAAGTTTTTAACAGTAGTAAGCTTACCACTCGGTTGGTGTTTAAAATGTTTAGTGGTTAAGAAATCTAAGGATTCATATATGAAAGTAGAAGGAATTAAGTAAATGAGTGTTTTTGTTTTAACTACTTTACTTGTATATCTAATTTTTGTATTAGGAAAAAGAAAAACAGTAACCTCTAAAGGTATTACAGTTAATACGGAAATAGATATAAATAGAGATACCCAAACGTTTTTCTTTGTTTTAGGCACTGTAATTCTTGCATATGTAACAGGACAGAGATTTGTGTATGGCGATACGTATGCTTATATGGAATCGTTTAGTGAATCAACTGTAACAGTGTCTGAAGTGTTATCAAATTTTAAGCTTGGTGAAGAACAATTATTTCTTTTAATAAAAGCTTTTATAAAACAGTACATATCAACTGAACCAAGAGTATTTATTGAAATTGTTTCATTCATAACTATAGTTCCTATACTGTATTTTTATTTTAATTATAGTGGTGATTTAAAATTTGCATTTTTGTTATTTGTATTGTCCGGTTGTTGGGAACATTCCATGAATGGTTTAAGACAATACTTGGCTTGTGCAATAATGCTTATGGCTCTCTCTTTGTTATATAAAAGAAAATGGTATTTATATATTCCTATAGTTATTCTTGCAGCCCAGATTCACACTTCGGCATATATCTTTATAGTTGTGTATTTTATAGCGAATAAACCTGCCTGGGGAAAATTTACAAAAATTATGTTGGTTATAGGTCTATTCCTTATTGTTACATATCCTGTAACCGGTTCATTTATGAATAATCTTTTTGTTGAAAATACTGACTATGGTGAAAAGTATAATACATCGGAGTTTAATTACAGTATTAATATTATTAGGGTAGCAGTTATGTCTGTACCTATTATGGTTTCATTTTTGAATAGAAAAAATATGATAGGTAAATATAAATACTATGATATTGTGTTTAATATGTCTTTACTATGTGCAATGTGTACGTTAATCGGACTATTATCAGCAGTATATGCACGACTGAATTTATATTTTGAAGTTTTTAATGTAATACTTTTGGTATGGAATATTGATGATATGATAAAACAGGAAAGGTATAAGTGGATAAAGTATGCTTGCATTGTTTGTTTTGCTGCGTATTTTATTTATCAAATGGTGTTTACATATCATTTGAATTGGTATGAAAAATTTTTATTCTTTTGTGATAGTTGGTACGAGTATTCATGGATATAAAGAAAATAAAGGTTCTGTTTTTGATACCTAATCTAGCACATGGTGGTGCTGAAAAGGTACTTGTGAATTTAGCAAATAATATCAACAAAGAAAAATTTGATGTGACAATTCAAACTTTATTTGATGTTGGTGTAAATAAAAAATATGTAAACAGTAGTGTTAAATATATAGGTGGATGTAGATTTATGTTTCGTGGAAACACAAATATAATGAAACTGTTTTCACCGGAAAGACTGTATTCATATTTGATAAAAGATAAATATGATATTATAGTTTCTTATCTGGAAGGACCTACTGCAAGAATAGTAAGTGGTTGTACTAATCCTGATACAAAACTTGTTAGTTGGATTCATATTGAACAACATAACGAAAAAGTAGCTTCAGGTAGTTTTAAAAATTACAATGAGGCACTAAGGTGTTATTCTAGATTTGACAAAACAATTTGTGTATCTAGAACAGTTAAAGAAGATTTTCAAAGCATATTTGATTTGAAAAATCCGGTCGAAGTTCTATACAACACCAATGAATCTAACTTAATTGTTAAAAAAGCCAATGATAAAATTGTTGATATAACTTTCGATAAAGATGTATATAATCTTGTTTCTGTTGCAAAAATTGTACCGTCAAAGGGCTATGACAGACTTATGAAAATACATAAAAAGCTACTAGATGACGGTATAAAGAATCACGTATATATTCTTGGCATTGGTGAAGAACAAGAAAAATATGAAAAATATTTAAGAGATAATCATTTGGAAGATACTTTTACTTTCTTAGGTTTTAGAGATAATCCATACAAGTATGTGAAAAATGCCGATTTGTATGTGTGTTCATCCAGACGAGAGGGTTTCAGTACAGCAGTAACAGAGGCTTTGATTGTTGGAACTCCTGTTGTAAGTACAAATTGCAGTGGTGCATATGAGTTGCTTGGTGACAATAACGAATATGGTATTGTTACTGAGAATAATGAAGATGCACTTTATGAAGGTATCAAAAAGATATTAACAGAAGAAAATTTGCTTCAACATTATAAGGAACAAGCAAAAGTCAGAGGACAAAGATTTAGTACAGAAAAGACTGTTAAAGCAGTTGAAGATATGTTTTGTGAGTTGTAGTTATGTCTAAGTATATAAGAGTAATAGGAAATTATCTAAAAATAAGTTTTAAGAAGTTATTTAAAAAAGTTAATTTATCCGGTAGTAAAGTTCAGTCATTTAGCAAATTTACCGAACTGAACCTTGCTAAAAATTCTAATGTTTGTTTCGGAAGAAATATACAGAGTGATGGCTTTTGCAGAATAATAACTACTGCAGATGCAGAATTATCTATCGGTTCTAAAACATATTTTAACAATGGTTGTACAGTCAGTTGTATGAAAAAAGTAACTATTGGAGATAATTGTTTGTTTGGTTCTAATGTTTTGGTGTGTGACAATAATCACAAGTTCACTGCAAAAGAGGGAGTTTCCTTTCAGCACAATACAGATGAAATATCTATAGGCAATAACTGTTGGATTGCGTCAAATGCAGTTATTCTGAAAGGTGTTACTATTGGTAATAATTGTGTTATCGGTACAGGTTGTATAATAAAAGAAAATGTAGCTGATGGTTCTATTGTTACTGCACATATTGAACAGCATATAAATAAAATTGAGGATAAATAAATTGAATGAAAAGATTAGTATAATAATTCCTGCTTACAATGCAAGTAAATATATTACCAGAACTTTAGATAGCATATGTAATCAAACTTATAAAAATCTGGAGATAATTGTTGTTGATGATGGTTCTAGCGATAATACATTAGAAATTTGTAAAAAGCAATCAGAAAAAGATAATAGAATTAAAGTATTTCATAAGGAAAATGAAGGTGTTACATTAGCTAGAGATATGGGTATATCTATGGCAACAGGAAAATTTATCGGCTTTGTTGATGCTGATGATACAATAGACCCTAAGATGTATGAATATTTATATAATAATCTTGTTAAATATGATGCAGATATTGCTCATTGTGGATATAAAACTATTAAGAAAAATGGTGAAGAAACTTTATTTTATGGAACAGGAAAATTAATTATTCAATCAAATACTGATGGAGTTATTGATTTAATAAAAGGTGAAATTGTTGAACCTAGCTTATGCATTAAATTGTTTAGAAAAGAACTTTTTGATAATCTTGATTATGATAAAACAATGAGAATAAATGAAGATTATGTTATGAATTTATTGCTTTTTAAAAAATCAAGAAAAAGTGTATTTGTTGATGAACCTTATTATCATTACTATCAAAATGAAAACTCAGGTTCTTCTAAAAAAACAGAAGAATATTTTTATAGGGACATTTTAAAGGCTGCTGATATTACATTAAATTTGTTTAAATATGATGATAATATACATTATTATGCAGAAAAAAGATGGTTTAAAACATATAGTAGTATGTATAAAAATCAACATTCTTATAATTTTAAAAAAGTGAAATTTGACCTAAAATCTTTACTATATAATGTAAGAAATAAGATTTTAGATAATTTTACGATGTTTAAAAATAACCCTTTATTTAATTTTTCAGATAAATTTATCTTATATTTGATGAAATTTTGTCCTAAACTATTAGTTATTATTGATAGTTTAAGATAGTATTTTACATATAGCATTTACGGAGAAATTATGGATTCATTAATTAGCGTTATAGTACCGATTTATAATGTAGAAAAATACCTTGATAGGTGTGTTGATAGCATTATAAATCAAACATATAAAAATTTAGAAATCATTTTGGTTGATGACGGTTCACCGGATAATTGTCCTAAAATGTGTGATGATTATGCAGAAAAAGATAGTAGAATTAAGGTTGTACATAAAGAGAATGGTGGACTTTCTGATGCTAGAAATGTTGGTATGGAAGTTGCAACCGGTGAGTATGTCAGCTTTATAGATAGTGACGACTATATTTCATTAGATTTTTATGAAACACTTTTACAAACTATGATTGATAATGATAGTGATATTGTTGAATGTGGTGTTGTGAAGTTTTATGAAAATGGAAAATTTGATGAATATAGTGATGATCAAATGATTAAGAATTTTAATACTGTAGATGGATTAGAAGGATTGATAAATGAAAAATTTTTTCACCAATATGTTTGGAACAAACTATATAAATCAAGTATAGCATTAGATATACCATACGAAGTTAGCAAACTAAATGAAGATGATTTTTGGACTTATCAAATTTTTGGCAGAGCAAAAAGAGTTACTAGATTAAACAGAACATTATACTATTATTTCCAGAGAAGTAGTAGTATAATGGGTAATGGCTATAATATTAGAAGACTTGATGAAATAGAAGGAAAAGCTAATAGACAGAAATATATAGAAAAATATTTTCCTTCTTTAGTTGTTCAATCAAAATTAAATTTGTATGCTACTTGTATTTTTTCTTATCAATCAGTTTTAAAATATATGAATGGTGAAGATAAGAAGAAAGCATCCAAAATAATTACAAAGTATAGAAAACAATGTGAGCCATCATTTAGTGAAATAAGTAGTATTAAAAATAGTTCAAAGAAATATTATTATCTTGCGAAACTTAATTTTTATTTATGTTGTAAGATGAAAGCAATACTGAATATTGGATTTTAGGAAGGTGCTGTTAATGAAATTTGCTATAAGAGATGATGATACATCATATTTTACAAAACCTCAAGAACTTGAAAAAGCCTTTGGTGATTTAACTGGTATCCCTGTATCTTTATCTGTTATACCAAATGCTAAGTGTAACCATGGAAATGTTTTTCCTTATGGAAAAGGTCCTTTTGACAGAGAATATGGCAATGTTGGTGATAACTTAGAATTAGTTTCATACATAAATAAGGGTATTGCTAAAGGTAAATATGAAATTTTGATGCATGGAATTCACCATGAATATTATAGAATAGATAATGATTGGATTCCTGAAATGATGAATATAGATTATAGTAAAGCTGTTACATTGATTAAAAAGTATCGTAAGTATCTTGAGGAAACATTTAACACAAAGATAAACACATTTGTAGCACCTAGTAATATGATGAACAAATTTATCTTTAGAGCACTTGATAAAATTGGTATGAACACTATGTCTGTATTGTCAAAGAAATTTGATAGAGATATTTCTATTCATTATTTAAAGAATTATATTAAAAGAAATATCAATAAAGCGACTAAACAATTTGATGCAATAGGCGTAATGAAGTATAAAAATCACAAAGAGTTATATATGTATATTTTTAAAGATCTTGAAAGTGCTTGGAAAAAATACAATCTATGTAAGAAATACAATTTACCATTTGTTTTTTATACACATTATTGGGAACTTAATTCAGAACCAAAACTAAAAAGCGATTTATGTAAACTAATTGAAATGATGATAGCAGATGGAGCGAAACCTTCGCTTGTTAATGAGTGTTATAAATGATTTTGAGTTTAATTATAAGGTAAGGACATTATATGAATAAAGAAAGTAGTATATATAAGAGTATAAGAAATGTGTATTATGGGATGAAGAATTTTCCATCTAATACAAAATTAGCTATTGATACTCATTCAATAAAGAAATTTAAGGATATTCATAAGGGCGAAACCTGTTTTATAATTGGTAATGGACCAAGTATGAGGTTTTCTGATTTGGATAGAATAAATGAATTAAAGGTAAAATCTTTTGCTTGTAATAAGATTTTCCTTGGATTTAATGAAACAAAATGGAGACCTGATTATTTCTTTGTTTCTGACAGTAAAATATTAAAGGATATTCATATTGATGAGGTTGGCCTACCATACAAAAAAATGTTTTTTCCTAGAAGTCAGAAAGCTCACTTTAAAAAGGGAAATTTTTATAATGAATTACAACACGATTGGCTTAAGGATAGTTTATTTTCTTTTGATGCCCATACAGGTGTTTATGCTTATGGTACAATAATCACAGAAATGTTGCAGTTTGCTTATTATATGGGCTTTTCAAAAGTGTATATAATAGGTGTTGACTTTAGCTACAATATGCAAAGTGTTGATAAAAAGGACCAAACTTTTGTTAGTGGTGGTAATAATTATTTTATCAAGGGTTATGAAAAAAAAGGTGCAGTTCTAAACCTTTCTAGCCCTGAGGCCAATATTAATGGCTTTAAGGCAGCAAAAAAAGGTTTTGAGTCAAAGGGTAGAGAGATTTATAATGCCACTCGTGGTGGAAAATTAGAAGTATTTGTTAGAAAAAATTTAGATGAAGTATTTAAAGAAATAGAGGATAGTAAAAAATGAAAACAGTAGCATTTATTCCGATAAAAATGAATAATGAGAGAACACCGGGTAAAAACACTAAGCGTTTTTATAATGGAAAGTGTATTCTTGAGATTATTCAAGAAACACTTATGGAAGTTAAAGGATTAGATGAAGTCTATGTATTTTGTAGCAATGATGCTATTAAAGAATATATAATTGACGGTGTTAAATTCTTAAAAAGACCTGAATTTTTAGATACAAAAACAGCTACTCCTAATGATATTATCAATGAATTTATGAAGTTGGTAGATGCTGATATATATATGGTTTCTCATGCAACTTCACCATTTGTTTCTGTAGAACACTTTGAAGAATGTATCAATGCAGTTGTGTCCGGTGAATACGACTCATCATTTACAGCAGAAAAAATTCAAAAGCTATTATGGACAAAGAATAATACACCATTTAACTTTGATCCGGAAAATGTACCTAGAACACAAGATCTTGAGCCTATATTTGATGAAGTATCTGCTGCATATGTGTTTGCTAAAGAAACATTTTTAAAGTATAATAGAAGAATAGGGGTTAATCCACACCTTACTATTGTATCTGGAGTTGAATGTGTGGATATTGATTATCCTGAAGATTTACAGATAGCTGAGGCTGTATATAGACAAATTATTAACAAGGAACAGTGATATAAATGAGTAATCATCATGCAAAATTATTAGATTGTACATTAAGAGATGGAGCATATTTAATAGACAAGAAATTTGGAAATGATACAATCAACGGTATGATTCATGGATTGTTAGAGGCAAAGATTGATATTATTGAAATGGGCTTTTTACAGAATGAAGGCTTTGGAGAAGGCAAAACTGTTTATTTAAACGGTGCTGATGCTGAGAAATTTGTACCGAAAGATAAGCAAGGAACTTTATTTACTGTTTTAGCAGACTATAGTAGATATTCTGTAAGCAATCTTGACCGATATACCGGTAAGTCTTTTGATGTTGTTCGTGCATGTTTCTTCAAAAAAGAAAGAAAAGATGTAATTGATTTTTGTAAAACTATTAAGGAAAAAGGATACAAAGTATTTGTTCAGCCGGTTGATATTCTTGGTTATACAGACAAAGAAATAATTGACCTTATTGAAGACATCAATGAAGTTGAACCTTATTGTTTTTCTATTGTAGATACATTTGGTTCAATGTATGTTGAAGATTTGCAAAGAGTGTTTAGTTTAATTGACCATAATCTTGTGGCATCTAGTAGAATTGGATTCCATTCTCATAACAATATGCAAATGTCAAATGCTTTATCACAGGAATTCTTAAGAATGAGTTATGGATTGAGAAAGGTTGTTGTTGATACTACTGTTTCCGGTATGGGTAGAGGTGCCGGTAATACACCTACTGAACTTGTTGCTGAATATATGGCTAAAAAATTAGGTTATTCCTATGATATTGATGCTTTGTTAGATATTATTGATAACTATATGGATAATATTAAGACAAAGTGTTCATGGGGCTATTCAACTTCATTTTTCATTGCCGGATGTTATAGTGCACATGTTAACAATATTGACTATTTAACCAAGAAAAGCAGTATTCGTTCAAAGGATATAAGATACATATTAAACAAAATTGGAGCTGTTCCAAGAAAGCGTTATCATTACGATTTGCTTGAACAAACATATATTGATTACCTTAACTCTGAAGTTGATGATGAAGATACCGTAAAATCTTTAAAGAAAGTTTTTTCAGGTAAAGATGTTGTGATTATAGCTCCCGGTAAATCTGTTGAAGATGAAAAAGAGCATATTGAAAGTTATATTGCTAAGTTAAGTAATCCTTTGGTTATATCTATCAATTTTATTCCCGAGGGCATAAATGTTGATTATGTTTATTTCGGAAATGTTAGACGATATAGTTACTGGAAACAAAACGAAAAGTTCAATGAAACAAAAAAGATTGTTGTTTCTAATATTACCCAAAAAGTATCCGGTGATGATTATTTAATTTCTTTTAACAGACTTAATAAGTGTGGTTGGGAATATATGGAGAACTCAACTATAATGCTTATTAGACTTTTGGACCAACTTAATGTTGCTTCAGTAGGAATTGCCGGTATGGATGGATATAGTACAAGTAATTCAAGTCAAGACAATTATGCAAATGATAAGTTGGAATTGTCTAATGTTAAAGAAAACCCTGAGCAATTAAACAAGGATATTTCTTCTATGTTGGAGGATTTCCTATATACAAAAGAAAGCAATATGAAAATTAACTTTATTACAAAGTCAAAATTTTCTTATGTGTTAGAGAAGTAATTATTATGGATTATAGTAAAATTAAGTTTCTTTTTCTTGATGTTGACGGAACATTAACTGACGGAAAGATTTATATGTCTGATTCCGGTGAATTATTTAAGGCTTTTGATGTTAAAGATGGATGTGGAATTAAGGATATTCTTCCTAAATTAGACATAAAGCCTGTGATTATAACAGCCAGAAGTTCAAAAATTTTGCTTAATAGATGTAAAGAATTAAGCATAGATATGATATTTCAAAACACCCGAGATAAAGTAGGCAAAATCAAGGAAATTATGGATAAGTATGGATATTCACTGAATTCAGAAGGTGTTTATGAAGAGGCTGCCTATATGGGTGATGATATTTTGGATATTCCACCTATGATGTTGTGTAAAGTTAGGGCTTGTCCTGATAATGCAGTAAACAAGGTAAAAGAGTGTTGTAATTTTATTTCTACAAAAAATGGTGGAGATGGTGCAGTACGAGAATTAATTGAGGATATGTTAGGGTATGATTTTGGATAAGGTGTAATGAATAATAAATTAATAATTGATAATTTTCAAAATGATTTTACAAAAATACATACTAAAATGAATAAAGGTATAGCAATATTATTTATGGTATATTATCACTTGTTTGTATTACATAATAATTTAGATGTTACATATTTATCCTTGCCTGATTTAGTTGTTCCTAATATTCATTATTATTTAGCTAATTTTGGGAAAATATGTGTTTGTATATATTGTTTCCTAAGTGGTATAGGAGCATTTTATTCACAACAAAATGCTAAAAATTTTTTACCAATGTATAAAAAGGTTTTAACCCATTTAGGAAAGTTTTTCTTAAACTATTGGATAATAGCGATGGTAACAATACCATTTGCTATCCATACCGGATTAATAGATTTTAGTATCAAAAGCATATTCTATGCTATGTTAGGATCTGTAAATGAGATTGCTGAGTGGTGGTTTGTCAAACTATATGTATTCTTGCAAATAATATCTCCGGTGCTTATAAGAATAATTCAAGAAAAAAGAATAATAAGTAAGTTACTTTCATTGCTTTTTTTATTTGTAATGATTGCTATGCTTAAGGGGTATATTTATTTTTATGGATTTCCAAGCAATATGGTCCTAAGACTTTTATTTGATTATGTTGATTGTGTTGACTATTGGTATTGTATTTTAACATTTATCATCGGCATAATTTGTGTAAAGTACAACTTATATTCTTTAATCCCCAACAGAGTAGGTTTAAAAAATAAGTTATTACTTTTTTTATTTCTTATTATTTCAATAGCAATAAGAGTTATATTCAGTAATAATGCTAGCACTATGACTTTTGATTGGATTGTAGTTCCTATATTTGTCTTTACTATTTCTAAATTATTGTATGGCACAAAGATATGCAAGTTTTTATGTTATTTTGGAAAACATTCAACTAATATTTGGTTAATCCATTGTTTATGGCTATTTTATTTTGCAAGTGACTTAGTATATTTTCCTTATGTTTCTATATTCATCTATTTGTGGTTACTGATTCTTTCCTTATTATCGTCATATATTATTAATTTAATATATGTACCATTATGTAATTTATTTTTTTCCAGGAAACATAAGTTAACTTTCGATGGATATTTTTATTATAAATAGATTAGGAGTTAGTTTATGAAGTTAAATCAGAGAAAATCAGGTGCTATCCTAACATATGTACAAATTTTTTTAAGTAATACTATTTCGTTGATTTATACGCCATTTGCATTAAGAATGTTGGGACAAAGTCAGTACGGTCTTTTTGGTACTGCCAGTTCGTTTACATCATACCTATCCTTGTTAGGTTTAGGCATAGGTGGTGCATACATTAGATGGAATGCTAAATACAGAGCTACCAACGATATTGAAGGTGAAAGACGCCTTAACGGTTTGTTTTTTACGATTTTTTCAATTATATCAGTTGTCACGTTGCTAGTAGGAATAGGGTTGCTTTTTGTTGCTCCGTATGTTTTTGGTAATAGCTTTACCGAGTCAGAATTACATGATTTGTTAATTCTTATATTTTTATCTGTTTTGAATACAGCTTTAACATTTTTTATGACTCCTATATTCTCTTGTATTCAAGCATACGAGAGATTTGTTGTTATCAAAGTTGTCTCTATTATATGTTCTATAATAACACCGGTTATTAATATTTGCCTACTAATTTTTGGCGGTAAGGCTGTTGAAATACAAGTTGCAACTTTGGTGATTTCTTGTATTTGTTTTATATTTTATTTTATTTATGCACGTAAATCTATACATATGAAGTTTATCTTTAGAGGATTTAAATTTAGTTTGATTAAAGAAATTTTAATATTCTCTAGTTTTTTATTGCTTAATACTATCTCTAATTTAATATCTGATACTACGGATAGTATTATCTTGGCTGCAATTACCGGTGCAGCAGCAGTTTCTGTTTATACTATAGGTCATAATTTCCAAAACTATTTTTCACAACTTTCTACAGCTGTATCAAGTGTTTTTGCACCGAAAGTTAATATGTTAGTAGCTAAAGAAAATGATAATAAAACACTTACAGAATTAATGACCAGAATAGGTAGAATTCAGTTTTATATAACGTCATTAATTATTATTGGTTTTATAGCAGTAGGTAAACAGTTTATAATGATTTGGGCCGGTGAAGGATATGAAGATTCATATATAATTGCAATACTTTTGCTATTTGCGTGTTATATACCTTTTTTCCAAAATATTGGAATTGAAATCCAAAAGGCTAAGAACAAGCACAAGGCAAGAACAATCGTATATTTTATTGTTGCTACAGTGAATATTGGCTTAACAATACCTTTTACAATTTGGTGGCAAGGTATTGGGGCTGTATTTGCAACTTTTTTGTGTTGTATTCTTGGTCAGGCAGTATTTATGAATATTTATTACCACAAAGAAATTGGATTAAATATGATATATTTCTGGAAAAATATCATATCTATCATTCCTAGTTTTATACCAACAATTATATTGTGCACAGCAATGAATGTATTCTTTAAAATCAATAGTATATGGTCTTTGCTTATTGCAGTAATATTAATTGTTGCAGTATATTCTATTTCAGTATGGTTATTAGCTATGAATAAGTATGAAAAAGAAATTTTTACTAAACCATTAAAAAAGATATTTCATAAGAAGAAGGCTGTAAATGAATAATTTAATTTCAGTTATAATACCGGTTTATAATGCAGAAAATTATTTAGCAAGATGCTTAGATTCTGTTGTCAATAATTCCTATAAATGTTTGGAAATAATACTTGTTGATGACGGTTCTGTTGATAATTCTCCTCAGATTTGTGATTACTATGTAAAGAAAGATAATAGAATAAAGGTTATCCATAAATCTAATGCCGGTACAGCAGCTGCACGAAATGATGCACTGAATATCGCAAAAGGGGATTATATAGCTTTTTGTGATAATGATGATTATATAAGTCCATATTTTTATGAATCAATGTTGAAAGCATTAGAAGAAACAGATGCAGATGTTGTAGTGTCTGAAATGACAAGAGATGAAAAATATTCCTTTAATAAGATAGCTACTGATAAAAAAGCAGTATTAGTAGATAAACATAATTTTATATTAGGAACTTATAGTGGTAATTGGACAAGAAATACAGCACCATGGAATAAATTATACAAAAGAGAATTATTTGATGAAATTAGATTTCCTTCCGGAAAAGGATACGAAGATGCCTATACAACATATAAATTGCTATATAAATCAAAGAAAATTGCTTATTTAGATAAAATTCTTTATTGTTGGTACAGGAATGATGAGAGTTATTCTTCTAAAAAGAGTAATGTCCAAAAATTATTGTTCCGAGAAGAGGCTATATCTCAACAAATGGATTTTTATTCTGAAAATGATTACTTAGATGTAAAAAAAGCCGTAGGAAAATTCTATTTACAGCAATTAATGATGATGTTATTTCAAATTAGAAATGATTATGTACAGTCTAAAGAATCAAAAGAAACATATGATATATTGTTTAAAATTGCAAAAAAGAGTTTAAATAAGTACGGCTATTTGTGTGATAAAGATGAGAAAAGAAAGTTTTTTGAATATTTGCATCCTATTTTATCAAAGTTGTTTATGAAAAAATAATATTTGAATAAGATACAGTGCAAAGGTAGTTAATTATTTATAGAATGAGGTTTATTTATGTATGATATAAGTTTGATATGTGTTTATAATTGCATTAATTACCTGGAAAGTGCTGTAAAATCAGTTCTTTCTCAGCCAAATAAAAATATCAAAATAATTTTGGTTGATGACGGTTCAACGGATGGTTCAGGATAGTTATGCGACAAGTTAAGTTCTGATTCTTGTATTAAAGTGATACATACGCAAAATGGTGGAGTATCTATTGCAAGAAATATAGGTATTGAATATGTACTGAAAAATAGTTCTGATGGTGATTATTTTGCCTTTTTAGATGCTGATGATATGTGGGTGAAAAATGTTATTACTGAAGAACTAATTAATAAGTATGCCGACTATGAAATTATAGGTTTTGGCACATATTTATACAATCCATCCGGTAACAGATATAAATTTGATACCACTTATAATAACGAAAAAATAAAACTTTCGGAAAGAATTGATGCAGGATGGCTCTTTAAAGGCCATTTCGGTGCACATTTATATTCTTGTAATCTTATTAAAAATTTTAATATTAGATTTATGGAAAATGTTAGGTTAAATGAGGATATAATATTTATAAGACAGTGTTTTTATGCTACAAATAGTGTAGCTTTGTTAGATAAAATGTTATATGTGTATCGTCAAAATTCCAATTCGGTTATGCATAGAAATTCTATCAATAAAGAAAATGCCCTTAATATTGCATATGCTTGGAATAAAATTAGATCTTAGACTGATGATACAACTGTATTTGATAAAAAACAATGTGATAACTGGCATAAAAAGTGTGATGCTGCAGTTGGAATGAGATTATTGGAGGCTGCCAGAAGATTAGCTGAAAATGGATATTCAAAAGAAGAAGTTTCTGATATAATTTATAATAGTGAATTGTATGTATATTTAGAAAATTTGAATGTTAACGAATTAGCTAGTTGGCAAGTTGAAGATTTACGTTTGTTTAGAGAGAATTTTTCTACTTTTATAAATATTTGTAAGAAGGATGGTAGAAAAATAGATTTTGCAAGAAAAATCAAAAGAATTAAACCTATTGGTTTATTACTAGAACGAAAAATGTTTAATATTGAAATATAGAATGTATTAAATAATAGATGATATTTCTAGAATAATTGTGGGTAGATTAAAAATTGTTATGGACGTAGATATATCTAAATTCAAAAGAGGAGTTATTGAATAAATTATGAAAAAAATATTAATGTATATAAGATTTATTCCAATTTGCATTTTTGGGTTTATATATAGTAAAAACGACAGATTAATCATGGACGTGAAAAGATGGACTAATCAAGAAAGTATTTCATTAAACAGGAATTTAGCAGTTTTACTTTTTAATTTTAAAGAATTTCGTAATTTATTTATTTATAGAAACCGTTACCCTAAGGCACATAGAGTATTTTGTCATTGGATAAAATTTTGGTATCCACCAGAAAAAACCTTATATCTAGAATGTCCGGATATAGGTGGTGGATTTTATATCCAGCATGGTTTTGCTACGTATGTAGCTGCCCAAAAAATTGGGAAAAATTGTTCTGTGAATCAGCAAGTAACAATAGGCTACAATGGCTTATCAAAAAGTCCTATTATAGGGGACAGATGTATGATAATGTGTGGTGCAAAGGTTTTAGGTGAAGTAGAATTAGGTGAATGTACAAGAGTTGGTGCTAACGCTGTAGTTATTAGGGATTATAAGAGAGGTCATGGAACTTTAGTAGGTGTTCCGGCTGTTGCTAAGAAAGAAATCTCTAAAGAAGATTTGTTAAATGCCGGTGTGAAAATTGATGAATCATTGTTTGATTGATTTTAGGAGAATTAATGTTTAAAAATTTTTATTATACTCAAAAAAGACGAATATTAAGTAGAATCGTAAAGAAAAAAGTTGATTTTTCAGAAATTTCACTAATTTCACAAAATTGTATTGGTGGTATTATTTATCATGATGCAAATCAAAGATTTTTATCGCCAACTGTTAACTTATATATTCTTCCAAAAGATTTTATTAAGTTTGTTAATAATCTTGATTATTATTTAAGTTTAACACCAAAGGTTAAAATGGGTAAAGCTTATCCTATAGGTACATTAGGTGATATAAAAATTAATTTTATGCACTATTCTTCACCGGAAGAAGCTGTTGAGAAATGGGAAGAAAGAAAGCAAAGAATAAATTTTAATAAAATCTTTGTAATTATGGTTGAACGAGATGGTTTTGATGATGAAGATTTTAATGACTTTTTGAAAATAAAGTATCCCAAAATTTTATTTACAAGAAATGAAAAATATATTTCAGATAATTCAGTTTATTTGAAAAAGTTTAAAAACGAAAAAGAGTTACCGGATATTATCCCAGGTAGATATATGTACAAAAATATGACTCTAGTTAAATTAATTAATATGAGAAATAAGTTAAATAAAAATTGATGGTGATATATTAATGTTTTTTGTTGATATATAGAAAGGGACACTATGTTATTTTCAAGTAAAGTATTTATATATTTATTTTTACCGGCAGTTTTGTTTGGTTACTATGTGTTATTTAGGTGGAAAAGAAGTTTACAAAATATATTTTTGTTATTTGTAAGTTTGTTTTTTTATGCATGGGGAGAACCAAAGTTTGTTTTGGTAATGATATGTTCTATAATATTTAACTGGTTATTTGGATTATTGGTTCATAAATATAAGACTAAAAATAAAATTAGAGTAACAAAGTTAATTATCGCATTGACTTGTCTGGTGAACTTAGGAATATTGTTTGTATTTAAGTATTTAAATTTTACATCAAATATAGTATGTGATTTATTACGTATAAATAATACAATTCCTACTATTGCACTTCCTATAGGTATTTCATTTTTTACATTCCAGGCAATGTCATATGTTATTGATGTATATAGAGAAAAAGGACAAGTACAAAAGAATATTTTGAATGTTGGATTATATATTTCTTTTTTCCCACAGTTGATTGCCGGCCCTATTGTTAGATATGAAACTGTAGCTAATGAAATATTAAATCGAAAAGAAACATTAAATGATTTTGTTGATGGCTTTGCAAGATTTATTGTTGGCTTAGCCAAGAAAGTATTGTTAGCTAATCAGTTTGCTATACTGGCTGACAGTTCTTTTGATGCCTGTGCTAGTGGAACCGGTCTTTCTGTTGGATTTAGTTGGTTAGGTGCTATTGCATATACATTACAAATTTTCTTTGATTTTAGTGGTTATAGTGATATGGCCATTGGATTAGGTAAGATGTTTGGATTTCATTTTCTTGAAAACTTTAATTATCCTTATATATCTACATCCATCACTGAATTTTGGAGAAGATGGCATATGTCATTAGGTACATGGTTTAGAGATTATGTGTATTTCCCACTAGGTGGAAGTAGGGTAAATAAGCCAAGATTAATTCTAAATTTGTTTGTAGTATGGTTTTTAACAGGTGTTTGGCATGGTGCTAATTGGACATTTATGTTATGGGGATTAATGTATTTTGTTCTCTTAGTTATGGAGAAATTTACAGGATTTCATAAACGCAATGGTAAAATTATCAATATATTTAAATGGATATATACTTTATTCTTTGTTATTATGGGATGGGTATTGTTTAGGTCAGATTCATTAACTGTAGCTTTAACATACATTAAGTCTATGTTTGGGTTAAATGGTAATGTTGCTATTGACGGAATGTTTACAGGATATTTTGAACAAAATATCGTTATGTTGATAGTAGGTATTATAATTTGTACGCCAATATTTAAAATATTAAAAGAAAAAATCAAGCCAAATGTTTTTACGGATGTCATTAATGTGTTGTGTCTTGTAGGATTATTTGTGCTTTCAATTTCAAGTTTGGTTAGCAATTCATATAATCCTTTTATTTATTTTAATTTTTAATTAGTAGTTAGTTGGTATATTTATGAAGAAAATAAATAAAAATTTATTTGTATTTATTATTGTATTTTTAATAGTTGGAACCGGTTATTTATCTAGAGATTATGTAGGAACTATGATTAATTCTGCAAAGACATTTGTCACAGATACTAAAGTAAAAGGACCTATGGAGGCTTTTTCAAATTTTACTTCTTCAGTTGACAATAATTCTGTCGAATATTTAAGTAATCATAGTAAGATTATGGACATAAATTCTTTGTATAATAATATTATAAATACCAGAATGGTAAAAAAAGATGATGAAACAGTAGTAAAGATGGATAATGGATATTTAGCAGGAGAGGTGAAGAATATACCTAGTAGTTCTTTAAAACAATATGCAAAAAGTATAAAAGAATTACAGAATAAAACGAATACTCCTGTTGTTTATGTTATGGCTCCGGAAAAAGGATATAATGGTGGCACTCCAAGCAATGCTCAGAATAATATAAAGTCAAATTGTGATAGATTTATAAATGAGCTTAAAAGAAATTCTTTGGATTATCTTGATTTGCGAGATGCTATGAATAAACAAAAAATTAGTGAAAAAAAAGCTTTTTTTAATACTGACCACCATTGGAAACCATCAACCGGTTTATGGGCAACAAAAGAAATTTGTAAAAAACTTAATAAGAATTATGATTTTTCATATAGTAAAAAACTTATAGATATCTCAAATTATAATATTAAAAAATATGATAATTATTTTTTAGGTTCTTATGGTAAGAAAGTTGGTACATATTTCACTAAATATGGATTAGATGATTTTGAATTAATAACACCAAAATTTGACACTGATTTAGTAGTTAATAATCCTGTTAAAAAGCAAAAACAGTCCGGAAAGTTTGAGGATACAATAATTAATTCAAATTCATTATCTTATGATGATGTGTATGATTCTTGGGTTTATTCTACATATAGCTATGGTGATAATGCTTTACAAATTATTGATAACAAAAAATCAGATAAAAATGCAAAAACTATCCTTGTTGTTAGAGATTCTTTTGCCGGTGTAGTTACTCCTTATTTATCATTAGAATGTAAACAGTTACATATTTTAGATTTAAGAGAGAGTGTAATTGGTACTGACAGAATAAAGTCAGTAAGTGATTATGCAAATAAAATAAAACCTGATTATATTATTATTTTATATAAAACAGTAAAAACAGAAGAATGTTATGATTTTAATTGATTTGGGAAATTGAAATGAAGAAAATTAGTGTTGTAATTCCGGTATATAATGTTGAGAAGTATTTATCGGAATGTTTGGACAGTGTTGTTAATCAAACATATAAGAACTTGCAAATTATTCTTGTAGATGATGGTTCTACTGATTTTTCAGGAAAAATTTGTGATGTATATGCCGAAAAAGATAACAGAATAACAGTAGTTCATCAAAAGAATGCCGGAGCAGGTGCTGCTAAGAATACCGGACTTGATTTGGTAAAGGGTGAATATTTTTCTATTATCGACAGCGATGATTATATTGAACTTGATATGTATGAAAAGATGGTTAATTCACTTGAAAAATACAATGCAGATATTGTGCAATGCTTGTTTAGAAATGTGTTTGTTAATGATAGCTTTGATAGAAAATATAAGATTAAAGGCAATTATCCTAAAGTATTGACTTCAAAAAGTTTTTTAAAAGAATATTTATATGATTGGAAATACGCAATATTTTGGAATAAATTATTTAAATCATCATTATTGAAAGAAATTAGATTTCCAGTTGGAAGAAAAATTGATGATGAGTTTTTCACATATAAGTTAGTTTGTAACGCTAAAAAAGTTGTGAATATAGACAATATATTGTATAATTATCGTATGAGAAAAACTAGTGTGATGAATGAAAACAATACTGATAGACTAATTTATGATAGAATTGATTGCTTTATTGAGCGATATAATTATGTAAGTGATATTTATCCATCTTTAAAGAAAAAATATAATTTAAAATTATATGATGATTTACTCTATTTCAAAGACTCAGCAAAGGATAATGGTAAAATTTTATCATTGATAAATAATTTTTCAAGAAAGAAATCTAATGGTTTTGATAAACTGTATCAGAAAATAATGAATAATAAATTAGTTTTTGAAGAACTTGATAAGAGTAATAAATGTGAATTTGAGTAATTGCTATTTCGTTTTAAAAAGGAAATTATAATGGACAAAATTAGTATAGTTGTGGCTGTATATAATGCAGAAAAAACACTAAAGAAATGTGTAGACTCTTTGCTAAACCAAACCTATAATAACATTGAAATTATTCTTGTAAATGATTGTTCTAAGGATAACAGCTTAGATATTTGTAACGAATATTCTAAAGCAAATGATAATGTTATAGTTATTAGTAATGATAGAAATTCCGGAGTTTCTGATACAAGAAACAATGGTATTGATAATTCTACCGGTGAATATATCTGCTTTGTAGACAGTGATGACTATGTAGAATCAGATTATATTGAAGTTTTATATTACTATTATCAAAAGTATAATACCGTTCCTATTTGTGGATTTGTTTATCACGATGAATATAATCACGCAAAACCTGTTAAATATTCTTGGAGTGGTGATGAAGGATTAGTTAGCTTAGGTGAGGCTTTTAAGTTAAAAAGCGAATTATATCTAACTGCTTTGTGGAACAAACTCTTTGATAGAAAGTTAATTGTTGATAGAAATATTAGATTTGATACAAATGTATCTGTTGGTGAAGATTTAAGATTTAGTGTTGATTATTTTATAAAAAATAATGTAGATAAAATTTGTGTTTTGTCTGAACCTTTATATCACTATATGAAACTTACTGATAATTCTTTAATGTCAAACTTTGTTGACAATTTTGATAGAGAAAAGGATAACTTAGATTTAATAAGAAGTTTGGCTATTAAATATAACAAAAGTGTGGATGTCGAATATAAAAAAGCGATAGAACAAGTGAAAACTTCTATGATTTATCTTATTATGAGGGATAAGAAGTTTTCTAACAAGGAAAAATTCATTAGAATTAAAAAAATCAATTCTAAGTTTACATTAATAATGTTTGTAAAAGAAAAGATATTGATAATAAAGGAATTATTGAGAAGATAATAGTTTTATAATTTCCGATGGTATAGGTGTTTTTATGAATGATATTCAAAAATTTACATTGAATATGACAAAAGAAATAATTAGTGTTTTTGAAAAAAATAATATTTTCTATGTAATATGTAGTGGCTCTTTATTAGGTGCTATTAGACATAAAGGTTTTATACCTTGGGATGATGATATTGATATTATGATTCCTGCAAAAGAGTACAAAAAAGCTATTAAAATTCTAAAAAAACAATTAAGTGATAAGTACTTTGTACAGAACTATCATACTGAGAAAAAATACAATTTACCATGGACTCAAATTAGGGCTAATGGTACTACCTCAATGCCGGTAGAGCTAACTAATTTTGATATAAATTATGGAATATGTATTGATTTATTCCCAGTTATAGGTTTATATAATAATAGAATTTTAAACAAATTACAACTGAAACTTTGTGGTCTTGAATATACATTTTTGGCAAAAGATTTTATGTTGGCCAAGGGTGAATCTACATTAGGTTTTCAGAAAATTATTAATAAAATTCCGAGAGTTATAAGACATATAATAGTTAATATTTTCAATCTTTTTGTTATGAAGGATATTAATGGTTGTAATTTATGCACAGCTAAGGATTCTGGTAGATACAAGGTGAAGTATCCGTCCTATTATTTCATGACGAGGGAAAAGTATTCATTTGAAGACACGGAATTTTATGGTATAAAGGAATATGATAAATATTTATCGTTAGTTTATGGTGACTATATGAAATTGCCCCCGATGGAGAAAAGGTGTGGTCATCAAGATGAATTAGGAAAAATTATTTATGATTTAAATAAAGATTATAGTTATTATAAAAGTAATAATTGCCTATAATTGTTTTTTGGGAGGACGAAATGAATATTGCTTGTATTTTTGCTGGTGGTGTCGGTAGTAGAATGCGCAGCAAGGAAATACCAAAACAATTTCTATATATACATGGAAAACCAATAATTATACATACTTTGGAAATATTTGAAAATCATAAAGATATTGATTGTATAGTTGTTGCCTGTAAAGATGAATGGATTGACCATTTGAAAAAATTGCTAGAAAAATTTAAAATAACAAAAGTGAAAAGTATCACCGGTGGAGGAAAAACCGGACAGCTTTCCATATATAATACTTTAATTGAAGCAGAAAAACTAACCAGTGATGATAATAGTATTGTGCTAATTCATGATGGCGTAAGACCATTAATAACAGAAAAAACTATTACAGATAATATTAAATTTGTAAAGAAGTTTGGTTCGTGTATCACTAGTGTAAAAGTTAAGGAGACAATTATGTTGGTTTCTGAAGATAACTCCATAGATTATATACCCGATAGAGCCAATTCAAGACTAGCTCGTGCTCCACAAAGCTTTTATTTGAAAGATATATTGAAAGCACATAGAACTGCTTTGTCAGAAAATATTGATAATTTCATTGATTCTTGTTCAATGATGCAATATTATGGGAAGAAAATGTACCTTGTTGATGGTCCAGATGAGAATATTAAAATCACTACGCCCGGTGATTTTTATATAATGAGAGCTATATTAGATGCAAGAGAAGATAATCAAATTTATGGTTTTGGTGAATAATGAATAGTGTGCTTTTAGAAGATTTTAATTATATTTCAAATAGCGATATAAATTTTGAAAATTTAGAAAATAAAGTTATTATGGTAACAGGAGCAACAGGACTGATTGGTTCTTTACTTGTCAAGTCTATGTTGTTTTGTGATAAAGAGCATAATTTGAATTTAAAAATTGTTGCCTTGGTGAGAAATAAAAATAAAGTAAATGATATTTATAATGAATATCAAGGTGATAGCAGACTTTCATTTAAATATGTTGATTTATTAGTTGACGAGATAAAAGTTAAAGAAAAAATTGACTATATTATCCATACAGCTGCAATTACAAATTCAAAATATATGGTTACTTATCCTGTAGATACAATTAATACTTCAATTGTATCTACTAATAAACTACTGAAATTTGCAGTTGATAATAATGTACAATCTTTCGTCTATGTTTCATCAATGGAAGTCTATGGTACTTTAAATAAAGAAACTAAGACAACTGAATCTGACTTAGGTTTTGTAGATTTGTTTAATGTAAGAAGTTCTTATCCTGAAAGCAAAAGAATGTGTGAGTGTATGGCAGTTTCTTATGCTGAGCAGTATGGCTTGAATGTCAAAATTGCAAGATTAGCTCAAACATTTGGTGCCGGTATTTTGAAAAATGAGAATAGAGTTTTTGCACAATTTGCTAGAAGTGTTATCAACAAGAATGATATAGTATTACATACAACTGGTAAATCTGAAGGTAATTATGTTTATACCAGAGATGCTATGATTGCTTTATTAAAAATACTTCTTGAGGGTAATTCCAGTGCGGCATATAATGTTTCTAATGAAGAATGTCATACAACTATTTGCAATATGGCAAAGTTAGTTGCTGAAAAAATAGCAAATAATGAAATTAATGTTGTATTTGATATTCCAGAAGATAACAAAAAATTTGGTTATGCAGCTGATACAAAGATGTGGCTAAGTTCAGAAAAATTACAAGGTCTTGGATGGAGACCTTCAGTGAATCTTGTTGATTCTTATAAAAGAATGATTATGTATATGAATGAGGAAAATTATTAATTATGTTATTAGATTTTTTAAGGAAAGTTGTAAAGTGCCCATGGCATCTTTATAAAGGAAAAATTGAGCCTCAATTAGTTAGAATGTTTTATTGTTTATGTCGTTTATTACCTTTACAAAATAGAGTTGTTGCTTCTACTTTTAAGGGTAGAAAAATTGGTGATAACCCACAATTTATAATAGACGAATTATTGAAGATTAATAATGATATTGATATTGTTTGGGTTATAAATGAAGATTATGTACATGGTTTACCAGAGAATATAAGAACAATATCATCATGGAGTACACCATGGAAGAAAGTTTATGAATATGCAACTGCAAAAGTTTGGCTAAACACTCATAAATGGGATATGGAGTTAAGAAAAAGAAAAAATCAAATAGCAATAAATACATGGCATGGAGGTTTAGGAATTAAAAAAATTGATAATGATGTTCCTAAATTTAAAAATGATCCTAAACTTTTTAGAGAAATAGAATTTACTTCAAAAATTACGGATATTTTTATTTCTAATTCTGATTTTCTAAGTAATATTTTTAGAAGAGCATTTGGATATAAGGGAACAATTAAAAAGTTGGGTTTTCCGAGAAATGATATTTTGGTTAATAATGATAATAGTGAATCAGTTAGATTTATTAGAGATAAATTTAAAATTAATAAAAATGTCAAGATATTGTTCTATGCACCTACATTCAAGGACTCTTTTTGGGGCGGAAAATTGGATATGTCAGTATATAATATAGACTTTAAAAAAGTATGTGATGTACTAAAAAAGAAAACTGGATATGAATGGGTGGTATTAATAAAATTTCATCCTTTTCTAATTCAGCAAGAGGAAATTAAAAATTTTCATAATGATAATGTTATTGATGTAACTAATTTTCAGGATATGCAAGGTTTATTATTATCGTGTGATGCTTTCATTACCGATTACTCAAGTTGTATTTTTGATGTTGCTTTACGAAATATCCCTTGTTTTACATTTGCAATCGATTTTGATGAATACAAAAGTGATAGAGGCGTTTATTATAATATGACTGAATTACCTTTTCCATACGCAAAAAATAATGATGAATTATTTGAAAACATAAAAAATTTTGATTTAGAGAAGTATTTATGTAATTGGAACAATTTTAAAGTAGCAACGGGTCTTTATGAAACGGGTCATGCCTCAAAAGATGTTGCAAAATTGATTAATAGTTTTTTATTTGATAAATATTGATGAAAAGGTAAGTATACAAATAAAAACTATTTTATTCATTATAATCGTTTATTAAGCTCAATGTTAGAAATAACATTGGGCTATAGTTTTATATATTTTAATTTTAATTATTAAGATTTTTTATGATACAGGATTACATATATAAAAAATAATAAACTTTTCAAAATTTTGCAACACTTTTGAAGTTTATAAGGTATTATATATGTAAGTACTTATAAAGACGGAAGTTTAATGTTAATCCAAAAAGCGTATAGTTAGAAAACATTAAACAACATAAACTAAATTTAGGGGGGGATAATGTGGACCATAGATTTGGATATAAACCCGGTGTTGATAAACATATGGATGATGACTATGAGTATAGTGGAAAAGTTCAAAGTTACAAAGAAAAAGTTTATAACCATAGCAACAACTATGAAAATAGTGAAGTAATATATAAAAATAACAATAAAAACTATAAAATTAGAGAAGAAAAACAAAGTGACAAAGGTCATAAAAATAGTGACGAAAAAGACTATATAGGTATTGATGAAATCTATAAGAATAATGATAAAAAGCATAGTCACAAAGCCGATACATACAAAGGTAAAAACTATAGTCATAGTGAACCAAAGCACAGTGATAAAGTTTATAAACACAGTGAAAAAGGTTTTATTTTTGATGACAATTTAATAGAAGAAGTTGTCAATACATATTCGGATATGGTTTACAGAATTGCCCTAAACATATTGTGCAACATAGATGATGCAAATGATGTGATGCAAGATGTTTTCTTAAGGCTTGTTAAAAGCAAAAGTAAAATAAAAAGCAAAGAACACATAAAGCATTGGCTCATAAAGGTAACAATAAATTGTAGCAAAAGTAAGGCAACCGAAAGCTATAAGAAACATACAGTTTCCATTAGTGAAATTTCAGAAAGCTATATTTCTTTCAGTAATGAAATTGATGAAACAATAGGCAGTGTAATGAAGTTACCGGAAAAGTATAAAGAACCTATCCACCTGTATTATTATCAACAGCTTACAGTTGAAGAAATATCGAAAATCCTCGGTATTACAAGGTCAGGTGTTAGGTCAAGGTTATCTCGTGGTAGAAATATGTTGAAAGAAATCTTAGAAAAGGAGGATAATAATGAGTAATTTTGATTTTGATAAATACAAAAATTCTTATGATAAAGTTACTGTTAGTGATGAAAGAAAAGAAGAAATTATTGCTTTAATGAAAAAAGAAAATAATTCTACTGATAACGCTACTAAACCACAAAGTCAAAATAAAGTTATTACCTTTAAAAGAGCAATTGTACTTGTAGCATCAGTAGTGATAGTTATTTTGTTGGCAATAGTCCTACAAAATTCATCATTAACACAGAATAAAAAGGATAAAAAGTTGGACAACAGTTCAATTACAGTTTCTTTGTCTGATGATAAAGAGAAAAAAGAAAATAAAGAATATAAAATTACTGAGAAAGATACTATTATTCCTTTAGAGAATAATGGTGTACAGATTATCTCAAAGGATGGTGGAAACACAATCTCACTTAACTCACTATATTTTAATATTAAAGGCAGTGAAATTGATTATATAGATGTTTCGTCAGAAAATGATAATTCTATTATCTGTACCTATGCTGATGATGAGGATAATCTTACAACGGAATTTAACAGTAATTATCAGAAGTTGAAACTACAAAATATCAATGACTTAGGATGGATAGTTTCTGAGAAAAATGCAAGTGAAGCAATGTTTAATGCAAGTAGTTCAGCAAATATTTCTACTTCAAACAGTGCATCAAGAGAAAATGCAAGTGGCAATAAATATTTTTCAGATACAGTTGTAATTACACTTCATTACAAAAACGGTGAAAGTGTAACTAAGAATATTGAGATTAAGTTTGATAAAGACAACAATGTAATTGTGGGATATGAGAAATAAGGAGGTGTAGTTTATGAGGAAGAAACTATTAATTTTATTTTGTGGCATTTTAACTGTTGCTTTACTTTGTAGTAATGTGCTTATTGCATCAGCAACCTCCTTAGCAGATAGCAAAGTAAAAGCTACTTGTAAAGTAACAGTTGTACAGAAGGTAGTGTCAGTTAAACTTTCTGCAAAAAGTAAAACTATAAAGAAAGGTAAGTCCTTTACTTTAAAGGCTACCGTACTTCCTACTAATGCAAATATGAAAGCAGTAACATTTACTTCAACCAATAAAAAGGTTGCAACAGTAAATAGCAAAGGCAAAGTTACTGCTAAGAAAGCAGGAAAAACTACAATTATAGTTACTACAAAAGATAGTAAAAAACAGGCTAAGTGTACTTTAAAGGTTAAATAAACAGTTAAATACGGTGAAAATGTTTAGGACAGAAAAACAATTGTTTTTACCAAATTTATTTACAATAGTTGTTTTTATATTATAATGAAATGGAACATTTGGATTGCTTATTAACTTTATGTACAACGATGATTTGTTTTTATACCCTTCCATGGCTGTGATACCCTCTATCACAGCCATAACTCTTTTGTGTAGCAGTAAAATTTTTAAAAAGATTTTTTATTGCAAAATGTGTCTTATTTTGTTATGATTCTATCTAAAGATTTTTTACAGAAAAGGAGTTTATTATGTGGGGCTTAATATTTGGCTGTGTACTGTTTTTTGCAGTAGCCTGTTTTGTTTATTTAATCAGCAGATTTTATAAATTTAGATTTATGAAGAAAATCACAATGAACAAGAAATTTCTCACAATTTTACTTTCTATCATAATTATTCTTGTTATGTTTACTGTTTTAACTATAACAATGAATATGATGAACAGTATTATTGTGTTGATGCATTTAGTTGTGATTTGGCTTATTGTTGACTTTATTTTCTTTATTATTAAGAAGTGTAGGAAAAAGCCTTTTAAATTTTATTTCCAAGGTATAATTGCTATGATACTTACAGCAGTGTATCTAACATTCGGTTGGTACTTTGCTCACAATGTGGTGGCTACTAATTATAATTTAACTACCGAGAAAGATATGAATTCACTTCGTATTGTGCAACTTTCAGACTCTCATATCGGTGCAACATTCCACTATAAAGAATTTTCTCAGTATGTTGATACTATGAATAAAGAAAATCCCGATGTGGTAGTTATTACAGGTGACTTTGTTGATGATGATACTTCTAAGGAAGATATGATACAGTCTTGTAAAGCACTAAGTAAGTTCAAGACAAAGTACGGTGTGTATTTTGTTTACGGTAATCACGATAAGGGTTACTACGGCAAAGAATACAGAGGCTATGACGGTAATGATTTAGCAAAAGAACTAAGGAAAAACGGTGTTAAGGTTCTGGAGGATGAAAGTGTACTTCTAAATAATAAGTTCTATATTGTAGGCAGACAGGATTATTCTGAGGTAGAAAAGGGTGGCACAAGAGCAAGTGCTAAGGACCTTGTAAAGAACCTTGATTGCAATAAGTATATAATTATGCTGGACCATCAGCCTAACCACTATAAGGAAGAAAAGAATGCCAATGTTGATCTGGTACTATCAGGTCATACTCATGGTGGACAGTTAATTCCTATTACATATTCAGGTGAATGGCTGGGTATGAATGACAAAACATATGGCTACGAAAGAGAAAAGAACACAGACTTTATTGTCAGTTCGGGAATAGGGGACTGGTCAATTAAGTTCAAGACCGGTTGTGTAGCTGAATATGTTGTTGTGGATATTAATAAATAATTCAATTAAAGAATAATAAATCTGTAATTACCATCCAAAAATATTGGGTGGTAATTTTTTTTAAGAAATTTTAAAAATACTATTGACAAGTCAGAAATAATATGATATATTCAAATCACACTAAACAGATAGGAAATGTGTAATTAAGAAATGGGGTAAAAATTTATGTCTGAAAAATTTTATTTTTACAACAGAATAAATTATGGCAGTGGACGATGTTGTTGCTGTAATAACTCACAAAACTTAACAGAAACTAACTAACATTAAAATATATTTTTTATTTAAAGGAGAAACAATTATGTCAAACAATAATTATAAATTCGAAACACTTCAGCTACATGTAGGTCAGGAAGCTCCGGACCCAGTTACAGATTCAAGAGCAGTTCCAATCTACCAGACTTCTTCATTTGTATTTAAGAACTGCGACCATGCAGCAGCAAGATTCGGTCTTGAAGATGCAGGTAACATTTACGGCAGACTTACTAACCCAACACAGGAAATCTTCGAAAAGAGAATTGCAGCTCTTGAAGGTGGTGTAGCTGCTCTGGCAGTTGCTTCAGGTGCAGCAGCAGTTTACTACTCAATTGCTAACATTACTTCTAACGGTGACCATGTTGTTGCTGCTAAGAACATTTACGGTGGTACATACAACCTACTTGAACACACACTACCTGAATACGGTATCGAAACAACTTTCGTTGATCCATTTGATTTTGATGAAATCGAAAATGCTATTAAGGACAACACAAAGCTTGTTTTCATTGAAACACTTGGTAATCCAAATTCCGATGTTGTTGATATTGAAGCAGTTGCAAAGATTGCTCATAAGCACAACATTCCACTAATCGTTGATAACACATTCGCTACACCTTACCTAGTAAGACCTATTGAATACGGTGCTGATGTTGTTGTCCATTCAGCAACTAAGTTTATCGGTGGTCACGGTACAACAATCGGTGGTGTTATTGTTGATGGTGGTAAGTTCGATTGGAAGGCATCAGGCAAGTTTGAATCATTAGTTGCTCCAAACCCAAGTTACCATGGTGTTAGCTTCTCAGAAGATGTAGGTGCTGCAGCATTCGTAACAAAGATTAGAGCTTTACTACTTCGTGATACAGGTGCTACACTTTCACCAATCCACGCATTTATCTTCCTACAGGGTCTTGAAACACTTTCACTAAGAGTTGAAAGACATGTTGAAAATGCACTAAAGGTTGTACAGTTCCTAAACAACCATCCACTAGTAGAAAAGGTTCACCATCCATCAGTTTCTGATGACCCATCTCAGCAGGAACTATATAAGAAGTACTTCCCTAACGGTGGTGGTTCAATCTTTACATTTGAAGTAAAGGGTGACGAACAGAAGACTAAGGACTTTATCGACCACCTAGAACTATTCTCACTACTAGCTAATGTAGCTGACGCTAAGTCACTTGTAATCCACCCTGCAAGCACAACTCATGCTCAGATGAATGATGAAGAACTTGCCGGTGCAGGTATCTATAGAAACACAGTAAGACTATCAATCGGTATTGAAAACATTGACGATATTATCGCTGACCTTGAAAAAGGCTTTGCAGCAATTAAGTAATGGGAGGTAACTAACAATGGCAATTAAGAAATCAATTACAGAACTAGTTGGTAACACACCACTACTGGAACTTACACATATTGAAGCAGAAGAAAATATTCAGGCAACACTACTAGCTAAGCTGGAATCATTTAACCCAGCCGGTAGTGTTAAGGATCGGGTAGCTAAGGCTATTATTGAAGATGCAGAAAAGACAGGCAGACTAAAGAAAGGTTCAGTTATTATCGAACCTACAAGTGGTAACACAGGTATCGGTCTTGCTTCTGTTGCAACTGCTAAAGGCTACAGAACAATTATCGTAATGCCTGAAACAATGTCTAACGAAAGAAAGATGCTTATTAAGGCTTACGGTGCAGAACTTGTACTAACAGAAGGTAGCAAGGGTATGAAGGGTGCATCAGACAAGGCTGAAGAACTTTCTAAGGAAATTCCAAACAGCATTATTGCCGGTCAGTTCACTAACCCAATTAACCCTAAGATGCACTACGATACAACAGGTCCTGAAATTTGGGCTGATACAGAAGGCAAGGTTGACTACTTTGTAGCAGGTGTTGGTACAGGTGGTACACTTTCAGGTGTAGGTAAGTACCTAAAGGAACAGAATCCTAATGTTAAGGTTATTGCAGTAGAACCTGAAACATCTCCACTACTATCAAAGGGTCAGGCAGGTCCTCATAAGATTCAGGGTATCGGTGCTAACTTTGTACCTGAAACTCTTGATAAGGATGTTTATGATGAAATCATTGCAGTACCTAATGATGAGGCTATCTTAACTGCAAGAAAAGCAGCTAAACAGGAAGGCTTCCTAATTGGTATTTCTTCAGGTGCAGCTCTATGGGCAGGTAAGCAGTTAGCAGCTCGTCCTGAAAACAAGGGTAAGAACATTGTTGTTATCTTCCCTGATGGTGGCGAAAGATACCTATCAACTAATCTATACGATGAATAATCCTAATTAATATAAAAGAACCTTGGTGGAAATTCCATCAAGGTTCTTTTTCTATGTATGAATTTATTTTGGTAATATAACGGTAAATGTGTTTTTGCCGTTTTTACTTTCAATACTGATTTTACCATTATGCTTTTTAACAATAGTATTTGCAATAGAAAGTCCTAAACCGTAGTGGTTGCCGGTGCTTTCTCTTGACTTGCTTTCTCTATAAAATCTATCAAAGATTTCAACTTTCTTTTCATCACTGATAGGCTCACCGGTATTAGTAACAGAAAGTGTAACTGCCTTTGAATTTTCATAGGCATCAACATCAACTATTCCACCTTTAGCCGTATAGCTCATTGCATTGTCAATTAAGATTTCTGCCAACTTTTGAATATTGTTTTCATCACCAAAATAGTCTGTAACTTCATCAATATTAATATTAAACCTAATACCCTTTTCATACGCAATGCTTTCAAATGGTAGTACAACATCAAACAAAGAATCACCAAAGTTAAAGCTTTTAAAATTCTCTTTACTTATTGTGTTGTCAATCCTAGTAAGCGTCAGCATTTCATTTACAAGGTGATTTAGCTTTTCTGTTTCTTGCTGAATGTACTTTATGCTTTTCTTGTTCTTGACTTCATTTTCTATTAAATCAGCATTTGCCCTAATAATTGTGATAGGTATTTTTAGGTCGTGACTAATATTTGCAACAAATATTTTTTGATTTTTAATTGCCTTTTCCGATGGCTTAATCATCCACCTTGATAGGTAGTAAGAAATTATTGTAAATACAATTACTGATAACAAGAAAATAAAGATTGATACAATAAAGAATTGCTTTGAATTTTGCAATGCCTCTTTGTTGTTAACAAAAATATAAACTGTGTTGCCACTTTTTAAGATTCTTACAAGATAAATATAATCGTCAATCGAACCAAATTTTTTTCCATTTTTCTGAAGTTCTTGAGTCATACTGAGAATATCTTTATCGGTGGTTTCTTTAAGACTGTTTGAAAGAACCATTATAGTTTTGTTTTTCAATACAACAGAAGTGCTATAGTCATATTCTTGCCTTTTTATTTTCTGATTATCATTACCACAAAAAGCCTCTATACCGTAAAAACCAATGTCATCTCTAATCATTCTTCTTTGTTGTCTAAAGCTGGAATTTAAATTAATTATATTAACGGCAACAAGTACACTGACTAATGTGATAGTGAAGATAATCATTAGCACTATGAAAATTCTTTTTTGTTGTTTATTTTTCATTTATCCCTCCAAAGAATATCCAACACCTCGGATGGAATTAATAGTGCAATTACAGTTAAGTTGCTTTAGCTTTCTTCTGATAAATGAAATATATACCTCAACATTGTTGTATTCAGCATTAGACTCATAACCCCAGATTTTCTCTGTAATTTGTTCCTTAGTCAGTACTTGCCTTTGGTTGTACAGTAACATTTCCAACAGTTGAAGTTCTTTGCCGGAAATTCTGATTGACTTTCCTGTATCTGTGTTTATCATTTTGCAACCTTTTAAATCAAGGGACATATTGTTACAAGTTAGGTTTTGACTTTGCAAGTTATAATTTCTCTTAACAATAGCATTTACCCTCATTATCAGTTCCTTAATTTCAAAAGGCTTTGTAAGGTAGTCATCAGCTCCAACTTCAAAGCCCTTAACCTTGTCATCAAGTTCGGACTTTGCAGATAAAATCAAAATAGGTGTATATACCTTTTCATCCTTTAATTTCTTAATAACCTGATAACCGTCCATCTTAGGTAGCATAAGGTCAAGAATAATAATATCGTATATTCCTGTCCTACCGTATTCATAGCCGTCTGAACCATCAAAAACTGCATCAACAATGTAGTTTTCATTTTTTAGTGCAGTTTGTAAAGTGTCAGCAAGACTGTAGGAATCCTCTACAATTAATATTCGCATAATGTTCTCCTAATGTAGAAATTTGTAATATCTTAAATAAATTATAAAGTATTTTCAATATTATTTCAAGGAATTGATTTTATAATAAAACCCGTTATGGTGCTAAGTATGCATCAAAATATTAGGGATTTAAGGAATATGATTTATGGGAAACAACTTAACAGAGTGTTCTGCTACTATTACTAAAGAGAAAAATTTAGTGTGGCAGAAAACAGACATTTCAAAAGAAGTTAGAGAAAAATCATTAAATCAAAAGGCTAGGACAATTTGGTTTACAGGACTTTCAGGTTCAGGCAAATCAACATTAGCTAATGAAGTTGAGAAAAGACTTGTTGCTATGGGTAAACACACAATGTTACTTGACGGTGACAATGTAAGAATGGGTCTTAACAACAACCTTGGATTTAGTGATGAAGATAGGGTAGAGAACATTAGACGAATTGCAGAAACTGCAAAATTGATGAATGACGCAGGGCTTATTGTGCTAACTGCTTTTATCTCACCTTTTAGAAAAGACAGAAGAAATGCTAACAAAATTATCGGTGATGATTATATTGAGGTGTTTGTCAGTACACCTCTTGAAGAATGTGAGAAAAGGGATGTTAAAGGTCTTTATAAAAAGGCAAGAGATGGTGTTATTAAGGAATTTACAGGTATTTCAAGTCCTTATGAAGAACCGGAAAACCCTTCAATTACAGTAGATACTACTAACCGTTCACTGAATGAGTCAGTTGATTTAGTTATGAAGCAACTTGAAAGGTTTTTGTGAGGTGCAGTATGAAAACATTATATATACATATTGGTACTTCAAAAACAGGAACAACTACTATTCAAACTTATTGTGGTATAAATAGAGAACAACTGAAAAGTAAAGGTGTTCTTTTTCCTATTATGCCTTATCATTACGATAGAATAACCAAGAACAGAAACGGTCATTTTCTTTACGCAATGATATATGAAAATGGTGTTAGAAATAAAGAAAAAGAAGAACAAGTTTTGAAACAAGAACTTGACTATATTGTTGATTGTTTCAAAGATTATGATAATGTTTTGCTTTCAGAAGAAAGTATATGGTGGGCTACTGCTACTCGTAAAAAAGGTTTGTGGAAATATTTACAGGAACATAGTCAGCAGAATAATTATCAAGTAAAGATAATTGTATATCTAAGACGTCAGGATCAGTTTATGATGTCACGATATAACCAAATTATAAAGACAGATACCGGTGGTGGCACACAAAGGTTCTATGAATATTTCAAGGATATGAACGGTAAGTACAAATGTGTAATGAATTACCGTCAAAGACTTGATTATATGGCAAAGTTCTTTCCTAAAGAAAATATTGTTGTAAAAAGATTTGACAGAAGTTATTTTTACAATGGTGACCTTAATGCTGATTTCCTACATATTTTAGGTGTAGAAATTGATGATACTTTTGCTGAGCTTCCTAAAGATGAAAACTTAGGTATTTCAGTTCAGTCAGGTGAGCTTAAGAGAGTACTTAACAGACTGGGTACTATGACTTTTGCTGAAAATCAAAAACTTCTTCAAATGCTTAATGAATGCGAAGTGTTACTTCCTAAGCGTGAAGTTTCAATTATGACTACTGAGCATATTGAAAAGTTTATGAAGAAGTTTATTGATGATAACGAAAGTATTGCAGTTGATTATATTGGTGACGGTAAGCCAATGTTTAATTATGACTACAAGCAAAAGCCTGTATGGAGTTATGAGGACAAGAATTATCACGAAGAAGTAATTTTGTTCTTTGCAAAGGCTATTGACAGTGTTTATAAAGAGAACATTCAACTGAAAAAAGAAAATGAACGTTTAAATAATAATATTGAAAAAATCAATAAACAAATTGAAAATATAAATCAAAAATTAAATAAAGAAAAATCCTACTCAAGAGAAACAAGATATTTACTAAAGCATCCTATTAAATCTTTCTACAACAAAGTTAAAGGTGCTTTAAGAAAAAAGTAATATGAAGTTTTCTGCTTTTTTATTAAATATCTTAAAGATAGGTTGTCTTGGCTTTGGTGGTGGAAGTGCATTAATACCGATTTTTGAAGATGTTTTTGTTGGAGAAAATAAACTTGATACCAAAGAAAATTTTGATAAAGATATTATTGTAGCAAGTCTAACACCGGGGGCTTTGCCCATAGAAATTGCCTCCTCAATAGGCAAAAGAAACTTTGGGAAAAAGGGTATGATTCTTGGTGGAGTTATGATGGCTTTACCGGGAATAATTGCATCACTTTTGCTGATAACCTTGTTGTCAGCTTTGCAAGAAATGATTGCACCTGTAGTTAAGTGTTTAACTGTTGGTGTGTCGGCATTTATTATTTACCTGCTGATAAATTATGTGAAAAGTGTTTTTGTAGAGAATAAGAAGAAAAACAAAACCCGTTTGCATAGGTCAATTTTTATAATGATAGCAGTATTTGTGCTTTCAGGTGGCAAGAATTTATTTAAGCTACTTGGATTTAATGCTGATTATATAATTTCAGTTTCAACTGTATACATTCTTTTAACTGCATTTTTCTTAATCATATGCATCAAGACAACAGATAACAAAATCTTGCAAACTGTTTCAGTTATAATCTCAGCAGTTTATCTTTTTGAGCATGGTGGCTTTGAACATAAGTACATATCACAAATTACTGCTACAGTTGATATTATAATGATAGTAATGGTACTTATCTTTGCTTTTAGAAAGTTTAATTTCTTTAAAAGAAATAATATAAAAATTAAAGATACACTTTCTGACTTAGGGTATTGGCTGGTTTTTTTATTTTTAGTAATATGCCCTATAATAATGCTTGACCTACATTCATTTGTATTTGCTTTTAGAAGTATTGTTTCTGTACTAATGTCTTTTGGTGGTGGAGATGCCTACCTTGTAATTGCTGATGGACTTTTTGTTGATGATATGGTCAGTGAAGATACTTTTTACAACAACATTGTTTCTGTTGTAAATATTCTTCCCGGTTCAATACTTGGCAAAACCTTGTCTTGTGTCGGTTATTACTTTGGTTTGGATTTCTTCGGTAATTACCTTGGCAGTATCTTTATGGCTATTGCCGGTGGTGGAATTGCAATCGGTGTTTCTTGTGGAACTTTCCACATTTTCTATTCACTATATGATGAATTTTCTTCATCAAAAGTGTGCCAAACACTTGGCCACTATATTCGTGCAATTATTGCCGGATTACTTGGAAATGTAATACTAATTCTTTTTAAACAAAGTAAGAATACTGCTATATCATACCAAATACCTATGATTACTGTATTTTTGATTTTGATAGGTTCGGTTATACTGAATCATATTTTGTCGGAAAAGTTTAGGGTTAATAACACAATTATTGTAATTATTGATATTTTAATTTCGTGTTTATTGTTTTGTTTTATATAAAGAAAACCTCCCATCTAACTATTGTTAGGTGAGAGGTTTCTTTCTTTTGTTATTTGATTTTGTAAACTAAAGTACCATTTCCTTTTAAAGAATTATCATTGTAACCGTTTTCAAAGAGAATGTTGTCTACATTTTCTACTTTAATAGGACTGTCACTACAGTTAAATATAACCTTAATGTCCTCATTATCACTATGCTTTATGTACTCAACAACTCTACTGTTAGGGTTATTAACCTGTTCCATATTAGGTGACTTTGAGGCAATATGGTTGTTCCTTAGGCTGATAATTTCTTTAACCTTGTTTGTAATATCTTTGTATGTACCTTTCTCAATATCATCCCAAGGCATACATCTTCTACAGTCAGGGTCAAATCCACCATGTAAGGCAATTTCTGTACCGTAGTAAATACATGGACTACCTTGTATTGTAAATAGAATTGTAAGTAGCTGATAGTAAATATCAAGGTTAAAGTCAACTGAATTGATAAGTCTTAGTGTATCGTGAGAGTCATATAGGTTAAACATAGCCATATTTGTTTGGTCATAATACATATTAAGTCTTCTGTTAATATGCTGAAATAGCTTTTCACTAGGCATATTTTTGTTTAAGAAAAATTCTCTGATACCAAAGGTTAGGGGATAGTTCATAATAGAGTCAAACTCATCACCCATTAACCATTGGATTGAGTCATGCCAAATTTCACCGATTAAATAAATGTCAGGGTTAATGGCTTTTAACTCTTTGTGTAGATGTTTTAGGAATGTATGGCTGACTTCATTTGCTACATCAAATCTTATACCGTCAATTTTCCAATCGGTAATCCACTTCTTGCAAATCTTTGTAAAGTAGTCAATAACTTCAGGGTTGTTTGTATTTAGCTTAGGCATATACTTTGTGAAAGCAAAGGAATAGAACTGATTATCTCTAGTGTCACCTGATTTAGTTACAGGGAATTTGTTTACCATATACCAGTCTTTGTACTTTGACTTTTCACCGTTTTTCTGTACATCTTTCCAGAATGGATGGTCACTACCACTATGATTAAATACAGCATCAACCATTACCTTAATGCCATTCTTGTGTGCAAGTTCAACTGTTTCCTTAAAGATTTTGTCATCACCAAAGTGAGGGTCAATTACTTCATAATCATCTGTATTGTACTTGTGGTTTGTTGATGATTTTAGAATAGGGTTAATGTAAATACCACTAATGCCTAGGTCCTTTAGGTAAGGGATTTTCTCCTTAATACCGTAAATGTCACCACCATAAAAGTCTCCAAAACCTACCTTGCCTTTTTGCCACTTTTTGCAATGTTCAGGGTTAATGCTAGGATTGCCGTTGCAAAATCTGTCAGGAAAAATCTGATACCAAACTGTGTCTTGTACCCATTTAGGGGTAACATTTACATCACTACTGTTTAGCCAAGGCATTACAAAGTAACTAGGTAGCATAAGATTTTTTAATTCTTCTTTAGAAAAAAGACCATCCTCTAGGAAACATAAACTTTCCTTACCGTCCTCAACAATAAAGTAGTATCTCAGCCTTTTATGTTTAGGTTCAACAACTACATTCCAAATTCTGTTGTGGTCAAGTGTCATATAGGTTTTAATTTCTTCCTTAGTGCCTTCCCATACTTCTTGACCACCCATAATACCGGCATCAAATGGATCACCGTAACAAATATAAACTTTCCCAATATCATCACCGGTAGTCAGTGAAATTTTTATTCTGTTTTCATCAAGTGCATAACACTGATTGCCGAAACTTCTGTGAAATATATTTCCTCTATTCATAGTTACCTCCATTATAAGTTTCTGTTTTTTAGGTCACTTACAAGTTGAACATAAAATTCTCTTACATCAAAACCCTTAATATTTTCTCTATTAAGGTCAATCATATCGCCGTGAGAAATACCTCTGTTGCCTTTAACAGTCAGTAGGGTATAATTCTCACCCCAAGGAAATGATTTTATAGAAACCAAACCGTCATTTTTACCATCAAAATATTTAACCAAATGGTAGGAAAGATTAAGTGGAAATTTACCACTTGTAGCTTTGTTAAGTATTGAGCCAAAACTTTGACAGTAAATATTATCAAGGTGTTCTTCACCAATATCCTCATTAATAGCTTTAACACCACTTGCAGTTAAGTCATTAACCGATGCCATAAAGTCAGGATTTTTGTCACCAAGTTGTCTTAGTGAAGTGTTATATGTAGTTGCAATTTTGTTTTGAATCGACTTAGGCACTTTAGTCAGTAGGTAGTCGGCAAATTCACAACCTTTATGTGGTGTGTTGATTGTGGTTAGGGATGCTACCATTTCACCGATATTTTCTTTAGCAATAGCATATCTAACATCAAGACCACCTTTAGAATGAGCAATAATATTTACCTTTTTGCAGTTAGTTTCAGCTACAATATTTCTGATTCTTTCTGCTAATTCCTTTGCACTGTCTTTTACAGATAAAGCTGATTGATGGTTGCCGTAGTAGACTTTACAACCGTTTTTCTCTAATTCATTAGGAATTCTGCCCCAATAATTAAAGTTCTTAAAATCTCTAAAGAACACACCATGTACAAATAAAATAGGGTACTTGGTACGGCAAATTTTTTTATTTTTTCTACTTTCGTTTAGTAGGTATTTGTTTTCTTCTGTAACAACTTCTCCCTTAACAACCTTTACAATTTTGCCCAAAGCAAATAGATTTGCTATAGGGATTAGCCCACACAAAATGCCAATTACTCTGTGTTTGATTCCAAGTTGAATAGAAAATAAATATACATTTATAATTCCGTTCCAGAATAATATTGAAAGTGTAACAACACATACTAAAACACTATACAGAAAGTCTGTCCAACTTGCCAAATTAGGTATCATCCAAATCATAAATACAATATGATAAATTACGGACACTAAACAAGAATAAGCAAATGTTGTTAAGCATATTCTACCATGGTCACAGAGCTTTAACCTTTTAGTATGTACTGTGCTACCTATTAAAGGCATAATGTTTGAATATAAAAAGGTAACAATAGCTACCATAATAAATGAAAACTGTCCACTTTTAATCAGAAAGTAACAGTTAGCAGTAAAAACACTTGCTAAAAAGTAAAAGAATAATTTTAGCTTATCGAATTTCAAAATTTTATTCATTATTTCACATCCTATTAACTTTAATTGTACCAAAAGTTTCTGTAAAATGAAATACTATTATAAAAATTTTGTAGTAATAAATTTGAAAATTTACACATAATAATGATATACATTTTATAGGTAGGGAAAATAAAATGATAAAAATAAAAAATTACATCATCAGCCTTATTATAAGTATTGGCATAGGGCAGATTTCTGGGTTCTTAACTAAGAATGCATCCAAAAATTTTTCAAGTAATTTTAATCAGTCAGCACTAACACCACCTGATTGGGTGTTTCCTGTTGTGTGGGTAATACTGTTTTTCTTAATGGGTATTTCTGCAACACTTGTTTATGAGTCAGATTGTAAATATAAAAAGTATGGACTGCTGATTTATGGTGTGCAGTTAGTATTTAACTTTTTGTGGTCAATGTTTTTCTTTTTAGGGGAACAGTTTGTACTGTCATTTGGTTGGCTGACAATTCTTATTCTTATGGTGGTGGGAATGATTTTGCTTTTTTATAAATGTAATAAAACTGCAAGTTATCTCCAAATCCCTTATTTGGTGTGGCTGCTTTTCGCCCTATATCTAAATTATATTGTGGTGATTTTGAATTAATAAGTATTAAATAAAATTGTCAATAATAAAACCCTAGACAAATTAGTTTTTTAATTTTGATTGTGCTAAGCTGAAAACACTTTAACAAATTAGGGTTTGTGGGGATGTTGCAAATTATATAAAAGTGTATACTATGTTCTTTCTCTCTTATATACCAAGTTATTGCACAATTAATAATACAACAATATTTTGT
>ERZ773225.590-NODE-590-length-52649-cov-4.083337_pt1 | contig 52649 bp, 73 predicted proteins | sample MGYA00580993_ERZ773225 | MGnify/ENA primary metagenome ERZ773225 (study PRJEB29015, sample SAMEA2737748) | human gut metagenome | biome: human gut; feature: human-associated habitat; material: faeces | place: China | collected 2012 ...
GCCGGAGAAAGTGGGTCGTGTGTTCGAACGTTTTGCCAAGCTGAACAATCATGCACAGGGCACTGGGTTGGGATTATCTATCTGTAAGTCTATCGTTGAACGTCTCGGGGGCAAGATTTCCGTCAGCTCCGAATTTGGTAAGGGAACGACGTTTACATTTACTTTGCCGTATACGGTTGCAGAATCCGTGAGTGTAGATTCGGAGAAAAAGAATGGTGATGAGACAAGCGGAGGTATGAGCAGTGCTGTAAATACACGGCATGCTTGTATTTTGGTTGCCGAAGATACGGACAGTAACTTTGATTTATTGGAGGCTATCTTAGGTAAGGAGCACCGGATTATTCGTGCGCATGACGGAATGGAGGTTGTCACGATGTTCGATGAGGTGAAACCCGATCTTATCCTGATGGATATTAAAATGCCGAATTTGGATGGATTGGAGGCAACGAAAATCATTCGGGAGCTGTCTGCCGCTGTTCCTATCATTGCTCAAAGTGCCTTTGCCTATGAGCAGGACCGGAAAGCGGCGAAAGAGGCCGGATGCAATGATTTTATAGCTAAACCGATAGCGGATGATAAACTGAAAGCTATGATTCATAAATGGCTGTCGCCTCCGTAAAAGGGCACATATTGTAGAGTACATATTATATAGAAAACGCTTTAATAGTGATATAATCACCCAATAATTTAGATTAGATGAAAGCCTTTTACAGACTGTTTTATTACATATCCATCGTGCTGACCAGTATTTTGGCAGGAGTTACCATTGCGGGCGCCTTCGTAGGTAATGCCGCACCGGATAGTTTCAAATTTATGCCTTTCATCGGTTTGATGTTACCGATACTTTTGTTGGCTAATCTTGCTTCTGTCATCTACTGGACGATCCGTTGGCGGTGTTGGGTTTTCATCCCTCTGATTGCTATATTTAGTAACTGGAGCTATATTAGTTGTGTGATTCAATCTCCTTTTTTCAGCCCGGCTTCGGCTCCAATGGTCAAAATGAACGCGTATACTCCTGGTATTCTAACTGTTGCTACTTACAACGTTGACGCTTTTAATCATGAGCATACCGGTTATTCATGCAAAGAGATAGCCTCTTACATGAGAAATCTGCAAGCAGATATTCTCTGTTTTCAGGAGTTTGGCATAAACGATGAGTTTGGTGTAGACAGTATAGCTGCGGTTCTTTCTGATTGGCCGTATTATTATATCCCTATTTCTCCCGAAGGAAAAAATTTGTTGCAGCTGGCTGTTTTCAGCCGCTACCCCATCAAGGAGGAGAATCTTATCGTCTATCCTGATTCGAAAAATTGCAGTCTCTGGTGTGATATTGAGATTAATGGCCGTATCATCCGCCTGTTCAACAATCATCTCCAAACAACGGAAGTAAGTCAGAACAAGCGCAAACTGGAAAAGGGACTCCGCACGGATGATTCTCAAAGGGTGGAACGTGCTGCTTTGGGATTGATTGACGGATTACATGAGAATTTCCGGAAACGTGCCGTACAAGCTAATACTCTAAAGCAACTGATAGCTGCTTCCCCCTATCCTACTATCGTCTGCGGTGACTTTAACTCTCTGCCGTCTTCGTATGTTTATCACACTGTAAAAGGTGATAAGTTGCAGGATGGTTTTCAGACGAGTGGTCATGGGTATATGTATACTTTCAAGTTTTTCAAGCATCTGTTAAGAATCGACTATATTCTCCATTCACCGGAACTGAATAGTACGGATTACTTCTCGCCGGATCTTACTTATAGCGATCATAATCCGGTGGTGATGAGGGTGAAGTTATAAAAGAGTAAGAGGATGATAAGCTAATAATCATATCCTTAAAGATATTCCGTTTATATCAAAATCTTACTGATAATAAAAAAGGCTGTCCCGAACACGAGACAACCTTTCATTATTTTGAGATTTTATCGAATTAATGGAATATATAACGAAGACTAAACTGAACAGAGTAAGTAGATCTAAAATCTTTATACTTTGTATACGTTTCAGTCAATCTTTTGCCACTATTCTTTTGGAATGTATATCCCTTGCCTTCTCCAGTAGTACTATTTCCCTTATCGTAAGCCAAGAGATTGGTATTATTTACGGTCTTATACAATCCCCAATCTGAATTTAACAAATTCAAGAAGTTCTTAATATCAACACCAAATTGAAGAGTATGACGTTTACCACCAACTTTAAGATAGAAATCTTGCATAAATTTCAAATCCAATTGATGATGCCAAGGCATAACCACTCCACCGCGATCTACATATTCGCCTTTGTGCTTCTTCAAATAGCTATCTTGGTTGATATATGCCCAAAAGTCATCTTTTTGTTGATCTGCACTATAAATTTGCCCGTCTAATTTATAGTCATCATATGTTCTATTTACACTATTATATGTTTTTTCCGCAAATGTCCAATTATTCAGCTCTTCTCTTGAAGCAGGAATATATAATAAGTTATTAGCTCCACCATCGCCAACAATGTTGCCAGCAAATGTATAGGAATAACGAGCATAACCATAACCACCAGCATATCCCATATTCATTCCTTCATAAATGAATGATAATGAGGAAGCAAATCTTTTAGCATATTCCAAACGATAACCAGCTGAAGCTACAATACGGTGAGGAGAAACATAGGTACCATAACCTGTTTCATGTTCATTAATACCGCCTACAGAATAAGTATTTGTTCTATATGCAGAAGTTACCTGATCACCAATACCATCACTGTACGCCTTAGCTTTCGAATGTGTATATGCTGCAGACAAATACAAGCCAAAATCAAAAGATTTAGCTAATTGAGTAGTAATAGAATAATAATAGGCCTTGTGACCACCATTCTCTATATAGAATACATTCTGTTTTCCACCTGCGTTTGTCCATGAAGCATCAGAGTATTTGCTATATGAGTCACGTGTATCATTCGGATTAAAAGTGATCGTAGCTTCTGAAGGCTTAATAGCTTTATTAGAAATAACGGCAGGATTGATGTCTTTATTAAAAATACCTTCTATTGAGAAATCAATATCTCCCGGAAGTTTAGCATCAAAGGCTAAAGAGGTTTTCCAAGTAGATGGCATCTTTAAATCTTTATCAATAATAGTTGGATCTGTAGGAGCTTTAATATCAGCAATTCTACCATTCGGATACAATTCATTCAATACTCCTGATACAGAAGGTTGAAAATGAGGTTTCAAAGCTGCATCAGCTACCTTAGTATAATAATATTGATTCTGACCGACATTAGAGTTTCCAACCGCAGATACTAACCATACAAATGGTAAACGACCTACATAAAGCCCAGTACCTCCACGAAGAACATATTTACGTTCACCGGTAATATCCCAGTTGAATCCTACACGTGGAGACACAGAAATCTTAGCAGAAGGTACTTGATCAGTAGAGTAGCTTACTCCGCCAAAATCACATCTTGCAAAATCTTCATTATAGTTATTCTTCAAAGAAGGATACTTAGGCATCTCAAAACGAATACCAGCAGTCAACTTAAAGTTCTCACTAATATTCATCTGATCTTGTAAATACAATGAATATTGCAAAGTTTTCATTTCAGCCTTAAATTGGCTATAATCTGCCGCATTAGAGTGTGTGATAGCAAAAGCCTTAGGATATTCATTATTTACGAAGCTGTCCCATGAATTATACACATAGTATCCATTACCTGCTTGCTGGAAACCATTAGTAGCTTTATTATACTCAAACTGGAAACCAGCCAATAAATTATGAATACCTGCCGTATAAGACATTTCATCTGTGAGAACAAATGTTCTGGCTTGAGCTAAGTTGCCCGGAGAAAAGATATCCGGTCCAATACGTGCATAGACAGCACCGTCTTCCAAAATATCAATTGATGGAAAATCTGCCGCTCCCTCATAGCTTCTTGGCTCATCTTGGAAGGAGTAAGTGACACGTGTCACATTATTCAAACTACCATCTAACCATTTTGAATTCCATTCTGAAGCATACGATGTAAAGTTATATTCTTTGAAGTAACGAGAATTTTCAAAATACATAGCAGCATTATGATTCACATTCCCAGATCCTTTGGAAGCTGCTGTTCCACCATCATAGATATCTGTTGCATAGAAAGGAGAAACAGAAGAAGTTGGGCCACTATTATCTTTTGAATGGGCACGTGTAAAACGGAAATTGAGTTTATTATTATCATTAATATTCCAGTCCAAACGTGCCATAATCTTGTAGGCCGGAGTCTTGATAGAATACCCCTGATAACGTCCCGGATCATAGTCATACTTGTCTATAAAATAGTTGCGAATCTCATCCATCTTTCCCACTGTAGGACGATTCACATTGGCTGTATTAGATCCCCAATCATCACTGTCGCTTAAACGAGCTCTGCTCTTAGGACCAGCTGTTACATTATCTTCATACTCACCGTTTACAAAGAAGAACAACTTATTTTTTATGATTGCACCTCCAAAACTAGCACCATAGAGGTATTTTTGAGATTTCTCACGTATTAACTCTAAATCACCTACCTTATCACCATTCAAATTCTCATTATTTAAATAAGTATAAGCTGTTGCATAGAAATCATTGGTACCACTTTTAGTTACAGCATTAATTGCCCCACCAATGAATCCACTTTGGCGAACATCAAACGGAGTTACAGATACTGCTATTTGCTCCAATGCATCCAAAGAAATAGGTGAACCTCCGCCCGGCAAGTTAGAACCGATACCAAATGAATTACTGAAAGCAGCACCGTCGACAGTTACAGAAGACTGACGGTAATTACCACCACCTACGGCAAAACCATTACCTGTGTTAGCTCCTTGCGGAGTTAAACGCATAATATCATTCATACTACGTCCAACAGTAGGGATCATAGCCATCTGCTCTTCTCCAATATTAGTAATAGCGCCTGCACGGTCACTCTTCATATTGCTGTTTTTTGAAGCCGTCACTACGATTTCATCTAACAATTCAGAGCTTTCTTTTAAAGAAACATTTAAAACATAATTCTCTCCCAATGAAAGGTTAATTCCCTTGTAAATTGCTGTTTGATAACCAACATAAGAAATTTCTACTTTGTAAGGGCCACCGGTACGCATACCCTGCAGATTAAATTGACCACTGACGTTAGTCACTGTACCATAACGAGTGCCTGATGGTTCGTGAACCGCAACGATTGTTGCTCCAATGATTGATTCATCTTGTGCGGTCACTTTACCACTCATCGTGGCTGTTGTAACCTGCGCGCTCATCGTGACGGTAATAAATAACATTACTAGCACTAAGAAAGATCGCATTCTCTTTAACATAAATGTAGTTGATTAGTTAATATAAATTGTTTGCTTTTAAAAACTGTGCACAAATATAATTAATAATATTTAGAACTACATTACGATTACACTACAATTTTTTAAGAGAGATAAACGTTCGCCACGTTATAAAACGATAAAGGCTCTACAATATTTGCAGAGCCTTTTATTTTGAAACAGAAAGCATTAGAAATGCTTCAATCTATTACTTTACACTAGTCAGTCATTAACTTTCTATAACGAACACGCTTCGGCTCTTCATTTCCCAAACGTTTCATTTTGTTTTCTTCGTATTCTGAATAAGACCCTTCGAAGTAGAATACATTGGAGTCTCCTTCAAAAGCCAGAATGTGTGTACAGATACGGTCGAGGAACCAACGGTCATGCGAGATAACTACGGCACAGCCGGCAAAATCTTCCAGACCTTCTTCCAAAGCACGCAGTGTGTTTACATCAATATCATTGGTAGGCTCATCAAGCAACAGTACATTGCCTTCTTCTTTCAAAGCCATCGCCAAGTGTAAACGGTTTCTTTCACCACCGGACAGTACACCGCAAAGTTTTTCCTGATCGCCTCCGGAGAAATTGAAACGAGAAAGGTATGCACGTGCATTGATGTCACGTCCTCCCATGCGGATCAGCTCATTACCACCGGAAATTACCTGGTAAACACTCTTATTCGGATCAATGTCTCTGTGTTGCTGGTCTACATACGCCACCTTTACAGTCTCTCCTACTTCAAATTCTCCTTTATCTACTGTCTCCAATCCCATAATCAGACGGAACAGTGTCGTCTTTCCCGCACCATTGGGACCGATCACACCAACAATACCATTAGGAGGAAGCATAAAGTTCAAATCGTCAAACAACAGTTTATCGCCGTATGCTTTAGCCACCTGTTTCGCTTCAATGACTTTATTACCCAGACGCGGACCATTCGGAATGAAGATTTCAAGTTTTTCTTCTTTCTCTTTCACGTCTTCATTCAGCAACTTGTCATAAGAGTTAAGACGTGCCTTACCCTTTGCCTGACGGGCTTTGGGAGCCATGCGCACCCATTCCAACTCACGTTCCAGTGTTTTGCGACGTTTGCTGACGGTCTTTTCTTCCATTTCCATGCGTTTTGTCTTCTGTTCCAGCCAGGAAGAGTAGTTACCTTTCCAGGGAATACCTTCACCACGGTCTAGTTCGAGAATCCATCCGGCTACATGATCGAGGAAGTAACGGTCGTGCGTCACGGCAATAACCGTACCTTCATATTGCTGAAGATGTTGTTCCAACCAGTCGATAGATTCTGCATCCAGGTGGTTGGTAGGTTCGTCCAGCAAGAGCACATCCGGTTTCTGCAACAACAAACGACATAAAGCTACCCGGCGACGTTCACCTCCGGACAGGTTTTCTACCGGCTGATCTTCAGGCGGACAACGGAGAGCATCCATCGCACGCTCCAGTTTGCTGTCCAGATTCCATGCATCAGTCGCATCAATGATATCTTGCAGTTCGCCCTGACGAGCAAAAAGAGCATCCATCTTATCCTGATCCTCGTAGTACTCCGGCAAACCGAACTTCTGATTGATTTCTTCGTATTCTGTCAGTGCGTCAACAATGGGTTGCACGCCTTCCATTACTACTTCTTTTACTGTCTTTGTGTTGTCTAAATAAGGTTCCTGTGCCAAGTAACCCACGGAATATCCCGGAGAGAACACCACTTCTCCCTGATAGGATTTCTCCAAACCGGCGATGATCTTCAATAACGTTGATTTACCGGAACCGTTCAAACCGATAATACCGATTTTCGCTCCATAGAAAAACGACAGGTAAATGTCTTTCAGCACATTCTTATTGGGGGTGAAAGCCTTGCTCACTCCCACCATCGAGAAGATAATTTTTTTATCGTCAGCAGCCATAATGTATGATTATATATTGTTGATAATGGCACAAAGATAAGAAAAATGTTTGAATTCTTTTGGAGTTATAAAAAAATGTTCTACCTTTGCACCCGCATTCGAAAGAAAGCACTGAAGGACCGATTCGCTAGCTCAGCAGGTAGAGCACAACACTTTTAATGTTGGGGTCCTGGGTTCGAGCCCCAGGCGGATCACACAAAAAAGCACAAGTTTGGGACGATTTTAAAACGTAACCACTTGTGCTTTAATAGTTTAAGAAAACATATAGTTTCAACAACGTGTTTCTTAAATGTTCTGTTTTATACGGTTTTATTCAGATATATGCGCATTTTGGATACCAAAATCGGATACCGTTTTTAGATAATCGGATACCAATTTTTTAAACTAAAATGCGTTATGAACAGAGTACAAATTAGAGTCGTTTTCGACAGAAAAAAGACAGCCTCAACCAAAAAAAGAGGCTTAGTGCAAATTGAGGTTAGATTTGAGAATAAACGAAAGTTTGTCTCAACGGGAATCAAGCTATACAAGAATCAGTTTAAAACTGGACGTATAGTAAATATTGATGATGCCGATCGGTTAAATGAGAGAATCACAAATCAAATTAAGGAAATCAATGATTTGGTTGACAGATTAGATCACAATAAGCAAAAATTCTCTCTTGATTATGTTGACCATCTAAACGATGCTTATATTGGTGGCTCATTCGTCGAATTTATGGAAAAACGAATAAGCGAACGTCCAACGTGTATCAGTACGCAAAAGCAGCACTATAAGGTGCTCAACTTTCTTAAAAATGAATATACATTCCTGACCCATTTTTCAGATTTAACCTGTCCCAATATTACTTTATTGGATGAATATCTCAAAAAACGAAAAGTTAATGGACATCTTATGATGCAAACCACTATCCATACTTATCACAAGGTTATCAAATTATATATAAATGAGTCTATCAAGTTTGAAAAAATGCAGGATAATCCATACCGGAAGTTTCAAGACAGTTTGGGAACCCCACGAGAAAGAACAATACTTAGCTTAGAAGAAATAGACCTTATCAGGAACTACAAAACTCTTTTATCATTAGAAAGGAAAGCAAGGGATTTGTTTATTGTTCAATGCTACACCGGACTATCCTACTCCGATCTAATGAATGTAGATTTTACCAAAGCAGAACGTTATGGCGATGATTATATTCTGAAGGATGAACGACTAAAGACCGGAGTAACCTTTTTTGCAGCATTACTTCCTCCTGTTATTGATATACTCGACAGATATAGTTACCATCTGCCTCATCTTGCGTATGACGTATACAATAGGACATTAAAACTTGTAGCCTCATCCGCAGGAGTCAAAAAACGAGTTAGCACCCACATTGGACGTCACACGTTTGCAACTACTATCGCATTGGGAGCAGGGTTACCGATTGAAGTGGTAGCAAAAATGCTCGGACATCGCAATATAAAAACAACACAGATATATGCTAAGATTATGCCAAAAACGGTATTGGAAGGGTTTCAAAAAATTAAGGGAGTCATATAAACATCACGCAGAACCAAATATTAAAAATAGAACATCTATTTTTATATAACCCCCGATATTTCTCTCACTACTTTTTTGTTTATATTAAAAACAGAACATACAACTAGTAAAAGGCAGCTTATCCGGCTGCCTTCTCTATCTTCTCCCTAAACAATCTCAACTGGTCTACAGTCGGATAGAACGTAGGATTCTCCCAGTTCCTCGAAATCACTGCTATCATCGAATCAAGGTATTTGCCGCAATCGAGAATTTTGGCGCATTTATCTAGCTGGAATTCCCCGACCGGGTATCTCTTATTGTTGAGCGTTTCTTTAGCCCAAGTTAGCAACTCGTTTATTGAGTCGTAGTCGTATTTCTTTTCTTCTGCCATAATGTTAGTCGGTTATTACAAGTTTTATGCCTAAAAAAACAAATATCTTCTCTATTTTTTCCTGTCCCAGATTAAGTTTACCGTTTAAAAATAGAGACATGGTACTTCTAGCCACCCCGATATATTCCGCAAGGGTTATTGCTTTTACCTTGCGGATTTTCATTGCCTTTTTTATTGTTTCCCGTATCATATTCTTTTTTGTTACGCAGGGCTTTCGCCCTGCTAGTTAAATTTATGCTGCCATTAAATTACTCATGTATCTTTCGTATTCGTTGTATGTCTTTAGATTCATTTCATAAAGTTCGAACTTACCATCATTCTCTTTGCATATATAATCGACAAGAATACCGGAGTTTTTTGTCATGAATAAGATACCATCTATACCAGAAACCTTGACTGCTTTAGGAGTATCTTTTGAAGGTAAACCGTAGTGACCGCGTATAACTTCTTGAACTTCATCTATTCTGTTGTAAGTGCAATACAATGAATAATTTTCTGTTGATAATCCTTTGATGAATTTTACTTTGTTAGAATCTATTGTTTTCATAATCTTTATTTTTTAATTGTTATTACTTTATTTCCTTTTTGATGTTACAAAGATACAAAAAGTTTATGTAATACCAAACATTTAAGAGAAAAAGTTTATCAAATAACAAACATTTAACATTTGATTATAAAAAATCCCTGACTACATAGCCAGGGACAAACACAAAGATACAACCTTCGCTATCACAGCGACAGGTACAAGCCAGTCCAAAACCTTTTCTAAGCGTTCCACAACATAACCATGAGCAGACGGCAGAAATCATGATGATACCTGTCGTCCGCTTGCTCTAGCAATATGTCGAGGTTAGTCCTCATAATTCATTGCGGTCATGTACTCCCAAATCTTACCAGCCGGTGCATCTTCATCTGCGAAGTAGAACCGGTAAGCGGCTTTTAGGAGCGTTGCTTCATCCAAAACTACGCACATGTCGGCATAAAAAGAGTTGAAAGCTACGTATTTGTCCCATGGCGTCGTTCCGGACGGGAACGGCATGGATTTAGTCGCTTCCATGATTTGCTCTATACTCCAATGTGCTCCGGTTTTCTTTTCACCGGATGCGCTGGTGTATCTGATCTTCTCTACGTCAACCTCTGCGAAATGTTTGTCGTAGTGGGGACCGTAAAGGGCTTCATGTTGCTCCCTCATGAAAGCCATGTATAGTTCCGGATGTTCTTCCTTCACTACACAGAGAATTTCATCCACGCTCTCCACGCTTTTCCACATGGCCTTTTCGGAGGTTACACCATCCGCCTTGGCCTTCTGCATCATATCAAAATACTTCATAATCAACAATGTTTGCAATTGCCATTAAAACGTGGCAACGGTTTATATACATTTTTAGGTATAGTTTTCGAGAAAAGCGGCAATACCTTCGGTGATTCAGGAACCGGCTGTATTTTGCTCTCCCCTTTTTTATTCAATTCATCCTTTTCCATAATTTGTTATAGATCTTTTGTGATATAATTAAAATCAATCCAAACCAGAAAGACAGATAAGACACAAATAGCGACAGCCCGACAGCAACAAACAAATCACAGCCATATAGCCAAAGAACCGACAATGACGCCCAGAACGAGCAACATTTCGGACATTTGGCTATTTTCCTGACAATATCACCTACAGCTTCCGTCAAGCCCAGATGGTTTGCCAGGGTAGCCGCAATCATTGCCGTCAGGGCTATCACTAAATACATCATGCCACGGTCAGAGTCAACGGAGTTTCACTCACGAACATACGGCTACATTCCTGGCAGCCGGAGACAGCGATTGCATTCATTGAATGTCCTGCGACCACTGTTACCGAAGTTGGTGCAGTTGCCGAATAAATAGGAATTGTGAAATCCTGGGACAACGGCTGTTGTTTGGTGCAGCAACAATTTCCGTTACATGGCACATACGAAATAATTCCCTCGACATGGATAGTAGCCATATATTGGCTAGTACCAACATTTACCAGTGATCTCATTGAAAATTGAGGGGTGAACACAGGAGTGTTTTCCGCACATGTGGAGAAACACAGCCTTTGTGAGATATTTACCTCAATGAAATAGGGAGAGGCCACCGATCCGGCAGCCAGAACCGGAGTAATAACTGCCGGTTGAATTCTGTTACAATTACAACTCATACTATACATCTTTTGTATCCCCTACTACTTTCTTTTCTTCTGGGCCGGGGATGTTAGGCACAGATACAGGATATAGAGCGTTATAAATAGCATCTACTTTCTCGGCTAAAAGAACCATATCTTGAGACATGTCAACGATGTTTTGGTTGATTAGCTCAAAGATGTTTCTAGGTTGTTGTTTCTGTTGGTCTGCCATATTATTTCAAGAATTTATTTACAAAGAAGTTATTTTTAAAATTGGAAAGAGCCTGCGAAAGTTTAGACGCTGTAACAAGTATACCACTCTGATACTTCGAATTTACAAAGTCATACGCCGCTTTCTCCAACTCCTTTATCTGCTGTTCGTCTTCAGCATATACATAAATAGTCACTTTGTATGGTTTCATCACGGAGCCGGTATTGGCGGAATGTCAATAGGAGGAGCCACAGGAGGCATTACCGCACGGGGAGAACCGCCCCGGAACGATTGAATAAGATCCCAAGCCTGAAACAGATCCTCTTTATTCTCTTTCACCCATCCGAAAAGCGAGCCAACATTACGTGTTGCCTGTTGCATCATTGTAGGAGGCGGAACGTCAAAATCCGGCAGAGAAGCTATATCCTCCGAAAAGAATTTATACAGCTTTTGCGCCTTGTCAACATCATTTCCGCACGCCTGAAGACAACTGGCCTTTAAGGTCATTTTCGAAGACGGATTAATCATTCCCAGATTTATTTTATTGTTTCGTCCAAACATGATTATACGAATAAAGGAAGCGGCACACAGTTATGTGCACCACTCCCTAATGATGATTACTCACCGCAAGTGTCGCAACCGCAAAGGCGGGAACCGGAAACACGAGCTACACGCAGGTAGTTACAACCACCAACAGCGGAATTTAATCCCGTGCCGTTGTTGTTACTCAACAATGCAAGAGCTTCAGCCGTGGCCAGAGCATTAGAAGTTGCAGAACCGCCTTGAGCTGTTGCACCGGTCAGGTTGCGCAATGTCTGGTTTACGTCTAGGTTAATGCTAGCACTACGGGCGTCATCCTGGATTGCACGAGCTGCAAGAATATCAATCGCTCTTGCATTACCGGCAGCAGCATTTTCAGCAGCACGCATGCGTGCCTTTGAAGCCTGGTTAACTCCCCAAGCGGCAGCAATAGCCAGCAACAAAGCACCACCACCTAAACCGGCTCCAAGACCAATACCGGTAGCAGCCATTCCACGCTCATTTCTATGGCAACATCCATAGTTGTCACCGCAACGTCTGTTTTCCCACATAGCGAGATCACCAGATGTAAGATAATTACCTTCCATACGAAAAAATCTTTTGTATTCCGGTCAACATTGACCGTGACACAAAGGACAGGAAAAGAGCGTTGCTCCTAAACTATTCCGTTGCTACCTCATTGCTAATATGTTGCAAGTTCGTTGCTACGCTCCATTTCTTGATCTTGTACTGGAAGTTGTTCCGGATCTTGTTTACTGACTGACGGGTTAATTTCGTGACGGAAGATATTTGGGTATCGGTGAGCTTCTGGGCCAGTAAATGAATGAGGATATATCTTGCGTCTACCGCTTCTTCGGAGTTGCTATGGATAATATCAGTCTCTTCTACTCCCGTCTCTTTTGAAACGGCTACGACCAGCTCTTTGTATAAATCTATATTTTTCATGCTGTCAAACATATATAGTTGAAAAACAAAACATCGCAAAATCTGTTGATAAGGCTACGGAAGCCCCTTAACAGTCCCTGCGATGTTAGCCCGTGTATGATTTGGTCGTCGAAACGGGTTGGGGCTTTCTTCTTTCCCCGCCCCTGGGGTATTTGTTAACGATTACCGGCCTTCTACTTTACCGGTGTCCGATTAATTTCTGATTATCTCATAATTTTTCCTCCTTTCATTGAACTTTTTCCATTATTCTTTGTTGTTTTTCAGATTAAACTTTTCATACCGGGGAGGTCTGTGAAGATATTATCCGGTTATATTACCACATGAACAAGTTACAACTAACTCCAGCTCCTACATACCAACCATTCGGATAACTATATCCTGCCTGCAAGCCTAATCCCCAGCGTTTCTTCTTCGAAGTAACAGTATGATAAATATCATTCGTCACATTCTGATAAACGGTTCTTGGGAATATCTGCAAACTATCCAGTCTCGGACGGTAGCCGGACACCCATGCACGGTAAAGACTATCCTCATAGTAAGCCTGTTCACGCCCGACTACCGTATCACCTATGTGCATGGTATCTTTTAGTTGAATGAAGAGCAAGGGAGCCATGGGCGGAGATATGGTTAAGGAGCAAATCTTGATAACCGTCTTTATCTTCGTCTCGGTCTTGATTTCTGCCGGGAGAGGCTCGTGCGGATTACTCTGCATCCACACGATCACGCCAATCAACAGGCAGACTAGCATCCAAGGAAGGGTTTTCATAAAACACTATCACTTGAAGACCACTCCGGACCCGACAATAAAGTATTCAATTCTTCGCCTTCGTATACCGGATAAGGGTAAACCGGCTCTTGCGGAGTCTCCTCTTCGTCCAGTAACGGCAAAGTCATGATACTTGGGAACAACTTTTTATAGTGATCCAATTTCATAATCACCTGGGTACCGTCAACGCTCTTTCTCGGAACCAAGTGCAGTTCATCGAGTACCTCCTGCGGTATCTCGTTCAAATTCGCTGTTGGGAATGTAATGTATTTCATAAGATTTGTTTTAATCAAAATATAAAACTGATTACCTCATAATAAGTTCTGGACAATCTGCTATTGCTTGATGATATAATGCTATTGCACCTTTTGCGGTTGGATGAATACCATCGGATGATAACATCCCATCATACCACACACCTTGCGCTGATGCTCCTACAGCATTCTCAAAGTCAATATAACGATATCCGCTATCTCTTACAAAAGAATTTTTGTAATTATTATTGCGGAATACTCCATTATTACCACTCTCATCATCTTCGCTCGTACCTCCAGTTGCTGATGGAATTGTAGCAAGCACCAAATCAATATCATAAGCAAGACATAAATTACGCAATTTGTAGTACGTTATACGCCAAGATTCGCTTATTGCATAATTTACATCAACATCGTTCATACCCATACACCACACAATACGCCTTGGTAGACCAATAGTCAATAAATTAGTGAGGTCTTCAAATGCTTTTACCGATGTTGCACCGCCGTATGCATTGTACAAACACTTATGGTATCCATTTGATATTAAGTATGATGTCCAACGTTCGTTGTATGATTCCGAAAAATATGAGTCACCGAACAACCAAGTATCACAAGTAATGCTCGGAGAATAGAAACCTAAAGAGCAATCATTCAATATACTATTATTTGACTCGATAAATATATCACCATTGCCGTAAAACAACGAAAGATTCTGTTCGAACTCTTCGCCATTGGACGATATGACGACTTTTGAAACATTAGGCTCTTTCTTGACAAGAACTTGTATATTATTTGTTATAGTTAATCCGTGGGCGTACTCTTTCGACTGTAGAGAACCAGATTGATTGTATTCAGTAATATTTTCTTCGTCAATTGTTATATAGCTTGCATCATAGTTACTATATCCATGACCGATTGTTATGCTATTGAATGATTCTATCTTTGCACTGAAAGCGATGTACTTATCTGTAATAATAGAATTCTTATCAATAACTATCTGTTGTCCATTTGTTAAGACATCAGCCTTCTTCGTTATACCTTGTGCAGTCTTTTTCCCCTTGCTTCGTACCACACCATCATTAGCGAATGCAAAAACAATACGACTACCACCGCTGCTTGGAGTAAATGTAACCGCATCGTACTTTAAATTAAACGGTAGTACATCACGTGTAAGTTCCATTTGCGAAGTCTCACCAATATTAAATGTAATTTTATCTTGACCAAGAAAAGCATTAATAATTGTATCCTTGGGTATTATTCTAGGAAGATTGTAAGTTGTGTTATTAGTAATAGCTGTGTTTATAATATAATGGTTACCCATTGATAACAAGCTATGATCTGCCACATTCGTTATTTTACCAAAGACTTTGATGCAAAAATTTCCCGATGTACCGCTACCTCTTACCGACTTTACATCATGAGTTATCTTTTGCGTGCTACCAATTGGCATCTCCGTATATGTATTACCATATCTAGCATTATATACTTTGACTGGTATATCCCCGCAATTAGTAATAACACTCCCACTCTTAATTACATCAAACTCATTGGAAAAATCATAATCGGATAATTCACCTGTTTCTATTCTATCAAGAAAACCTTCAGTATTCACCTTATCAAATTTCTCATCTACTTCAGATTTAGTGTACACATCGCTTAATTTTGCAATAATTGGGACTATTGTTAAAATAGCCACACCAATAACACCAACCGATCTAATAGCATTAGCATTGGTTGGCAAAGTATATGTTTCGCCAACCGCCATCTCTTTTATTCTGCTGTCATTATCATAGATATCTCCATATAGATTTATTGGTATATCACTATTATTAATGATAGTTGTACCTTCTGTTAGTTCTTGTTCCAATTTGTACCATTGATAGGTTTCCGTAAAATCATGTTCAATGGTAAAACCATATATACTTTGTCTAATTCCCTCGAAGTTTCCATCAATCGCAGTAGCTAAAGTGCCCCACGACTGTTCACTGTCTTTTGCTATATCAAATATCTTTTCCATAATATCATTCGTTTTTAATTAATGTTTCATTTGAAATTAAAGTTGAGTTGCTTAACATTGTCAAGTAACTGGAGATAACAAGGTTTATCTTTTGAGGGGATTTGACTATCTTTCCCGTAATCTCGTAAACGCCATTGTCACCGGATATGGATATATCACTGATAGCATTGCACGATACCTCCATTAGCTTATCAGAGGTATTTGGCAACGTTACAGTGATGGTAACCATGCTATCTACAGAGATATATTCTCCGGGATTAACAGAATAGGTTATGGAAGAATAAGGTAGATTACTCTTCACTATCGGTCTAAACTCCACCATATCAGGATACAGCGTACCCAGCTTGTGCTTCTTCAACTGACGCTCTATCAAGAACTTGGACATACTATAGGGAAAGGACATGAGAGAGTAGATAGCTCCGTTGAAGAAACGAGAATCATTATCTCGAATCGTGCCTAACCACATATCAGTTCCATCTTCTGCTGCACCTGCTGTTATAGATTGCCCGCAATAAGAGTATTTAGATAAATAAGATATACTTCTAGTAGAAATAAAATTTAGACCAGAAGTAGCTTGACCAAAACTATAAACGCTATTTCCGGCAGTTTCCACAAATGCCCCCGGATTATTCTTTGACGATATAGCTCCAATATTAGCAAATATTTCTCTATCGGTTACTACCGTATAATCCTTGTAAACAGGCATCCCTGTCACCTTACCGAAGTCATTTACTCCGCCAAGGCAGAGAGCACCTGCGTGGGAGGGAATCTGGGTGATGGTAACACTATTACCCATACCCGGATTACCAAAACCACAAAATCGACCAGATCCACTATACAAAGTGTTATGTGAAGCTGGTAATATATTCACCCCATCTACAATTTTAACTGATTTAGGCGACCCAGTTTCATCAATATAGCTATAATCAATATCAGCTCCTGTTTTAATAACCTTAAACGAAGGAATGTCTGGATATTCTTTACTCCCTACGCTATAATACAGTAGCATAATATGACTTATAGCATTTTTACAGTCTATCTTACTACTTGTTATAGTTGAATTACTACTTGTCCATATACTAGAATCGAGAAAATCAACCTCATACTTCCCAATACCTGAATCCCCCTTCCATGCAATATTGTTCAGCTGAATATCTCTACCGTTACCGGAAAAGTCAATCAGCCTGTCGCCAAACTCTGCGTGGTTCTCGTTGGTGATTCCCTGCTTGATAGTATTACACAGTATATCAGGTTTAAGAGTTCTATCCAAGTTGAAGTAGGCGATTACCTGGTTGATTTGGTCGGTAGTCAGTACCTTGTTGGCGATGATTGTCCAGTACCAAGCTACTTGACTAGTTTCAACTATGCTGTCATTACTAATATATCCAACTACACTAAATTTTGAGGACAAATTAGCATTACTAGAGGCAGAGGCAGTATAATCTGCTTTATCTCCTAATATATTATTTATTACATTAATAGTAGAACCTTGAATATTGTCTTTATACCATCCGTATATTCCAGTCTTATCTGTTAGACTAATTGCATTTCTACCTACAACACTTCCAGAAGTTCTAATATTATTTGTAGTAATAAAGTTACTAGGTTTATCTATCTGATGAATCATACTAACAACAGTAACCTCATCAGTAATACCCATCTCCTGTACGGTTTTGGTGGAAGTAATCAGGTCTTCAACTCCATCGGTGACGAAGGCACCATAGTAAGGACTACCTTTATCTGCGTAGCCACTTCCTTCGGTGTAAGCCGCATTACTAATCACAAACGGATTGTCAGGGTCCACCAAGTTCTTGACAACAGCCCTGTCCGGATCGTCGTTGCTCTTACCGTAGCAGATGCAGACGGCTTTCAAGGAGGCTAAGACTTCCGGGTCGATGTAAGGACGGTCGGACGAAGCACGAGAAGGCTTACCGATTCGGTTCAATCCGATCCGGTTAAGCCCTATTGTGTTTAATGAGACTTTATTAAGCATCATTCAGCCTCCGTTAAAACCCCACTTGTTACTTCTGTATAACTCTCGATACGAATTACCTTCGGATAAACCAAGGCGTCAAAATCGTAATCGAATATTTTCCCAGAATCACTTTGGATATATCCCGGAAGAAATACAGGGTCAAAACCTCGGCTTTCGGCTGTCCTCTCATCCATTGATTCTGTTTCACTACCGGTCTTCTGATAGATTCTGATTTCTGATCCGGCAACACGGTCTAAATGAATGTTGAAATTACTGTTGACAACAATTTCTGATGCATAAAGATCCTGACTCGTTATTTGGGTAAATTGTAAATCTGCCATGATTGTTCCTCCTATTTTTTTGCTGTTATTACTGTATTTCGTAAGAAATTTGGGTACTCTTCCCGCACATCAAAACAAGGACACGCCTTGATATATTCAGCCGGTTCTACCTCACCTGAATCGTCTAGGTCGGGTGAAGTATCACGATGTCCGAGAAGCTCGATGATAGGATACTCCTTGCAAAGCTTCTCAATCAGTTGCCGCAAACTAGCCTTTTGAGCCGGAGTACGAGTGTCTGCCGGTTTACCGTTTGCATCCAGTCCGCCAACATAACAAATGCCGATCGAGTGCTTGTTATACGATTTACCGGAAAATCCCTTTGTGTTACAATGTGCTCCATCAACAGTGAGCGGTCTGCCCTCTTCGATCATTCCGTCCAGGTCGATTACATAATTATAACCGATCTGATTGAATCCCCTTGCTCGGTGCATCCGGTCAATGTCCTTTGCTCGCAAGTCTTGCCCGGCACGTGTTGCCGAGCAGTGAATGATGATTGAGTCTATATCTTCTCTTTTCATATTCTTTCCTCCTATAATATCAATGTTAATACTCCCAACGCCAGACCCACGCAATCACAGATGATGTCTTTAATTGAGAACTCTGTTTTCTTGCAGTACTTGTCGTATACCTCCTTTAGGATGAAGATCACGACGGTTATAATGATTGCTAACCACAGTGGCGTATATTTAGATAACCACATAACTAAGTTCTGGCAGACTATAATGTGGGCCATTCCGTCTATGCCGATCTTGGATAGAAGCTTGCTGGCTAAGGCGCTGATTTTATTTATCATATTCATATTGTTTTAATAATCACTAGGCGGCTTACGATCCTTGCATCCTCTTACTTCGCATTTCTTGAAATTCAATGCCTGATTCTCAAGCTCCAGTTTTGCGTTTTTAGATTGCAAATCACGTATGCGTTCACGATCTTCATTCTTTTCAAGATAAAGCTGATCTATCTTGGTGTCCAGCTCGTGAACTTTAGCCTCTTTCTTTTCGTATAATTCCTTCCATTCTGCCGCATACTGGCTAATATTATCTGCCTCCGCTTTCTCCGCTTGTGCGGCTTCTCTTCGCTTCTTGGAATCATAAAACATGAAGACTCCAATAAGAGGAAGGATTATTGTTGCTATCGAGCTGCCTATTATTGTTATTATCTGGCTTATTTGATCCATTGCTTTCTATAAAAATTCAACCATGCAAAATATTTACTGTTTTCCAGATAGTTGCTATCCGTTTCTGCCAACCGGGCTTCTCTTTCAAATGATACCATACGGTAAGCATCATGAGAGGAGAAGCATCCGACTATCACACGAATACCCCACTCCACAACGTACCATAGGTAGAAGATAACAGAGGAGAGAAGCAACCACCATGCAGAGAAACCAAATATCAGCATTCCCGCCCAAATAAGAAGGCCGGAAGCAATCGTCAGCTCTGTCCATTGCCGGGCATGGACGCATTCATGATTAATCGTAGACTGGCGGACTGATGCTTCAGGCCATTTGGTAAATACCCATGCGAACAGTGTAATCGTAGAATAGCCGGGGAACAGAAGGTGTTTCGCAATCCAGCTTTCGTAAAATACCTTTTTCATATTATTCGTTTTTAAGTTACTAAATCAAATTATGCTTGTTGTGATATTGTTATGACAATAGGATTAATATCAGTATACTTAATCAATATTCTCGCTAATCTCGTTGCACCTGTTGCATTTGCCTGTACTGTGAAAATATAAGAGAATTGTGATCCGGTTATGTTATTATTAGTAAATCCAATCCAATCACCACCATTATCCAATATCTCGTATGACACATCAGCTATTTGAGCCTCTGACAGGTTAGAAGGGCAAATTATTGTAACATGCTGTTTCTCATTTGTTATCGGTCTAAAATTTCCTCCTGATAAGCCGATCCACGAGCCGGTGCTTTTTTGCGTAAGAGACATCGCTACTTCAGTAGAGTATGAATCCACCATCACTATATCGCCAACTCTATCCATATTACTCTCATTGGCATTCACGGTCAAGTATACTTCTGTCATAGTAGCTTCTCCGTCTGTTCCTCCGGCTGATACATCCATTTGCGTAAATGATGCTTGATCTGTCACAACCCAGCTACTATCACAAATGACATAATAGCGCATTTGAGTGTACGATCTTGGAATATCGTTTTCTGGTACAATAGTAGGTGTCGGTCCTATATAAATTAACGTGCTATATGTTACAACATTGTTATATGCTCCCATCTGGCCTACAGTGATGATATGACCTTCCGTTGCTTCATCCGCTAATTGCAAAGCAATTAATCCAGCACGAGGATCTTCTTCCGAACTGTACAACACATCTATCTTGATGTATATTTTCCCGTCAGATTTTTGCAAAGAACAGGTGACCCAACCAGCGGCTAAAGATTGAACAAGAATATCCGCTATATCTACGTTGGTATCCAATTCTAGTAATTGGCTGCCTTCGTTGTTTGTATTAAAGAATACGTAGTTAGAAGTCGGGCGCACATAGGGAGTAGAAGATATTTCGCCCTCTTGTTCTGCGCTTATAATTTCTGTTATGCCGGAAGGGGTAGAAACATTTATCGTACCGGTCCTCTTTTCTCCCGTATTAGCAGAAGCATAAACGGTTATCTCCGTATCATTTCCCTCCATTGCCATGAGCCAGGATTCGGAAGGCCTCAAGGTTAGATTCATCACTTGGTAGTTACTTTGGACTCCTACATATACGTCATTTCCATCTTTGTCAATAGTTACGTTATCGGGAGATAATACTAAATAATCTCCTTCGGCTGTCTGGGTAACAACACAGTTAGCTCCTTCTCCGCCTTCTACCACTGTTACAAAACCTATATCATCCTCTCTGGATTCACTTGTGATATTCGGGGAGACTGTTACCGTTATATCGAATTCTCCGGCTCCTCCGCTTTCCTGGGATAAAGTAACCCAGCTCGGGTGATAATCAATCTGCCAGTCTGTATTGGCGGATACGTGAATAGTATAGTCTCCGCCTTGGCGGATGACAGATAAGGTGTCTTGGTCGATGGTGACGGAGGGAGTTACGCTTTCTTGATTTATCTTAAGCATTACCCCTTCCTTATTTTCTGTTATAAACTGTACAACTCCAGTTCTAGTTTGTCCAGATACATTAGTGCCAATTTTAAATACAGCATCTCCATTTCCCTTTCCTTGATTTTTTCCTTCATAACTAATAAAGTCCGAACCTTCCACGACTGTAAACGACCATCTTGTATTCGACTTTACCTCCACTTTATAAAAAGACGTCAATGGGGAAGCCTGAATAGATTCAGGAGAAATAATAATCCATTCCTTTATCTTTATATCCAAAGCTCCTGATCCCTCAATATCTATCGACATTGTTACAAAATCACCCCTCTTGCCCGTAATCGTCATTCGGGTAATCATACCATCACCCTTTATTGTTAATCGCTCATCTGTTACATATTCATCAGCACTTACAGATAACGCATGAGGCTCCACTGTTCCGATCATCAAAGAAATAGATTCATTTCCGACAAGCGTCTTGAAAACATCAATTGCATCCACTGAATCACTAATCAAATAACCGCTCGATGCCCGCCAGTTCTTTCTTTTCTTTTTCTTTTTCGTCCATTGGCCGGTATCAGGACTACCGACTTCTATAGTGTCAGCCTGTATGTCGATCTCGCATGTTGTTGAATAAGCAAGAGCCTTATATTCCTCTTCCTTCCGTATGAACAATATCAGATCGTTTCCTTTTATCTTTGCCATATTAATCAGGTATATTTTCAATCATTATCTCCTCTGAATCGTCAGCCCATTCTATTTTTTCTGAAAGAACACGGTAATTCTTTCCGTCTCTCGTAAGCCTTGCCATCGGAGTTAATTCACTTCGTTCAACCGTTATATTAAGCTTTTCTGTAGTTCTTCCGTAAACCTGTTTTAGTATACCCAAAAGACGCTCTTCTGCCAGCATACTCGCACCCTCCTCTATAAAATACAGAGGTCCCACATCTCTTCCGGCTCCGGATAATGTATTGTATGCGGCAGGATTGTTATTATTACTTGCTATCTTTAACTCTATTTCTTTCTCCTCGGAAGTACGCCTTTTCAGGATAGAAACGTACACATTATCCTGATTGCTGGACTTTCTTATTTCACTGACATTGTCATCTTTATAATAATCTACTTTCAAGTTGTCAAGGTATAATTGCTGATTTCGATATACAAGATCAGATACTTTACCAAAAGTAGTAGCATGTATTGTTAATTCCACCACTCCCGACAAGTCTTCATTTATCGGCATTACATACCCGTCAGCCCCGTTATAGGGCTGATCCAAAGTTTTAGTACTTAATATTTTCCCTGGCACTGAATTATCGTTTTCGCTGCCTAACTGAATCGTAAACCAAGTTTCATTACTTCCCCATGCACTGCCATTCCAATATTTATCTCCTATTCTAAATTTAATTTCCAACTCTCCCGCTCCGTTATCCTCATATAACGAACCACCCACAGCCATGTTATAGCCGTATACTTGCGCAGAAACAACAAATGCACCACTACTGTATTTTGCAGCATTAGGTGACTGCATTTTCAATATCGGCATAGTTCTTGCTAAAAGCAAAGGGGGCGGTTCTGGGGAATTAGATGTTTTATACGGCCTGTTAATTATCCATATTCCACTTTTATAATTATAATTTCGCTTATTTTCAGACTCATCCAAAGAATATATATCCCTTTTTACATACATTGCCCCTATGCCGGCACTCATGTTCGCATAATTATAATCTTGGCTTATATACGCACCAAGATTTTCGCTATAACCATATACCAACATGCTCACATTTAAATCAAGACTTTCGTAAGCAATTACTCTTTTATATTCCTTTCCATAGACATAAGAGTTATCTGTACCGTTATGTATGACACTCATATACCCCTCATCAATGGAAGGAACAACCGTACCTACTGTATTTATCTTTGAGGTGATCTTAACTTTATTTACCCCTTGCAGGATCTCCTTTTTATTATAGATACCGTCTAAAGACAGGGAGGAAAACGCAACAAGAGCCATAGACCGGTCTCCGTAAGAGAAATTTCCACCATAAACCAAATTTCTCAAATACTCCACCCTAGTGATATAATAGGATTGAGATTTTCCAACAAAGTAGAGCGTCTTTTGGCGTTCCTGCAATGTCCATCCCCAAAATTTACAAAACTCTTCAAGAAAAGAAAGACATGTATCGGCATCGTATCTTTCCCAATCCTCCGCATCACGATCATCAGATCCATTATCCTCAAAAAACGTCTGGCGGGAAAGAGCGACACTAAAAGGAGTTTGCGCACTCTCATTCTCACTATACCATACCTCTTTCGGGAAATAGATGTAATTAAAATCTACACCGGTGGACTCGATACACTCCAACAATAGTTCTCCCAGTTTGACAAGACTCATTTCTTTTGCCTGATCCAAATAAACTCCCTCCAGTATACCCAGTGGAGAAATCAGAGGAAATTCTGTTATCAATGGAGTAATATCCCAATCTTCAGAGAAAGTATCAGCCTGCATATATCCACACCAGCATAATTCTTCATCTATGTGCAATTCTACATAATGCTGACTGTTGTCCTCTGGCATCAGACCGTCAAGATCACCATTATCTATGACACGTAAATAGCCGGTTTGCGTCCGGACCGGTTTTAGATAATCATCATCGGAATCCTCCTCTGTTGTAATCGGATTTACAGCCGGTTCCAGCTGGGTAATCGTGCCCGTCCAGTCCTTTTCATATATATCAATCAACGCATCTTTCTCATTCAGTGTCTTAAACTTCACCTGCCAACGAATTGCTCTTGCCATTTCCTTTATTCATTAGGTTTTCCATTACTTTAGCCTTCTTACGCAAAGCCTCTATCTCTTCTTCGGTTACTTCCGGCTTATCTTCTATTTCCCAAGGAAATTCGATATCCAAATCTTTACCGGTCTGAACCTTATGAAACACCTGGGACAGCATACGGGTACGCTCCCAGTCCTGACGATAACGCCTGTTCAGACCTACTATATAATCCCTGGCTTCCGGCACGCCCATACGGTTAAAAAAATAGTCGGGAGAACAACCGCCCTCACCGACTATCAACTGATATACTTCACGGGCGTTTAGCCTTTTTACCGCACAGTCTTCCGGGTTCTCTTCTTTTTTTTTTCATTTTCTTCCTCTGCTTCTCCGGTCAATACCTCCATACGCTTTGCGTAATAGTCGCTCATAGCGTTAACCAAACTGATATTATTCAAAGCAAGCATAAAGTCCTCAAAAGAAAGAGTGAAATCTTCATTAGCCCGAAGCAAGATGCAGTAATACATGATGTGAATACACAAAGTTTTCCTGGGATCGAAAGGCAGTTTCTTTCCTGCAATCACTTCGTATGTATACATCGGTCCCCATATACTATCAAATGAGAACTCGTATTCTTTGTCTCCGATTTTTACTTTCATTCAGCAGCGACTTTTTTCAATGCACCATATCCGGTCAAAGATATTGATACACTGGCATTACTTCCTTTTGTCGCATCTCTATCAAGTGCTGTAATATGTGCCTTCCCCTGATACATTCCTTTGGTAGGTATCGTCCACCCGGCCTCCGGAAGCCCGTCATTACTTGCGTTAGTTGGGAATCCGACAGTAATATCCAATGGATTTCCTGCAACAAACAAATCAAATAGCATATCATATACATAATCATTAGTGCGATCTTTATCCGCACTGTCTACCGATTCATTGGTAGCACTCCAGTTCATGTTGCCAATCTCGGCAGCATCCCAGAAGCCATCGTCTTTAGTTGCACTATCCACTGTGTTAGCGGCCAAACTAATTTTACAGCTCGTTGACAATGCTACGACTTTGCCGTCAATCCACAGCATCAAATCTTTCCCATTTAAACTTTTAGCTTTTGCCATATCAATCTTTATTTAAGTTAATAATCTACCGTTTTTATATTAAAATACAATTCAATACTGAATGCATCTATTTCCTGAAGGTAATTCTCCGAACTCCCGGACAAAACACAGTCCGTCACTTCGAATTCTTCATATTTACCTGATACGCCTTCCAGATCATAACGGACCATTTGCGCAATCTGTATCGCTGAAAAATATGTCTTTGCGATCACGACAACAGATATACTCACGTTGTCCTCACAGCTCCCATCCTTCGTATCGGTAGGGGTTATTCCGGCACTCCCGAATACTATAAATGGATATTTCGGAGCACCTTCCGGAATGACAAGAGGATAAATCCGATTATCTACCTCTTTTGTCAGTTTATCATCTTTTGACAATACACTGTTTATATGAATACCAACTAATAAACTCATGCTTTTTTATATTACCTTCGTTCAGCGTTTTTAGGTTACTTTCCATAACCGGCTTCCGTTATAGCTTGCTCTAACTTTTGCGATAAAGTATCAGCAGATCTTCTTACTGCCGAGTCTGCTACTGAAAAGAAATTTAGCGCACGTAACGACCCGCGATTAGCCGTCTTTCCGGTCTTTCCCCTCGTTCTCGTAAATGCCATACGGTTACCTGTTCCTTGATTATGCATGCGCAAAATAAACGACCGGTCACGGCCATAATAAGAATCTACCTGTATAGTTCTTGTGCTTCTCTTCCGGTTTCTCAATATTCCGCTCCTTCCACCTCTTGAAGGCTCATAAGAGCTTGTCTTCCCTGTTGAACGCTGATTATAAAGAGATACGTTACCGCCTAAAGTCTTTTTATAGATGCCAACCTTAACACCTTGATAGGATTTGCGCGGGTCATTTGGCAAATTTCTCTTTGCTGCATTTTGAACCTCCCTTTTTGCCTGATTCAAGCTTTGGCGAATATATTTTTTCAGATCTTTTTTTCTTATTATTTCGTCATAACTCAATCCACGCAATAGACCAAGCGCACCTCTGGCATCCGTTATTACAACAGGAGTCTTAATTATGTAACCAGCTTCTTTTCCTGCCATACCATCAACCCTTTAAAATTACCCCTTTGCCGGTTCTCTTACCGTAGTTGTTGATTACGGTCACGATCTGTTCACCGGTTACTACCGTTTTACTGCCACCACCTCCCAGATTTCCGGAATGAATGGCATTATAGAGTTTTTTCTGATCCGCTTCATTCATAATCATTTCTCCGCTACTTACACGGGCAGTTATACCGTCCATGTAATTATTACCTCCAATTACACCACCTTCCGCAAAACTTGGAATACTCATAATAGCCGCAATAACGGAAGCGACGGCAGCTACGGCCATTATAGCACCAACAAAGGGAATACTGGCAACGGACGAAGCAGCACCGGAGGCGGCTGCTTTTGTATTGGCGTTAGCTTCTTGGTTTTTAGCAGCCGTCATTGCTTCTATGGCTGGAATAGCAGCAGCTACCGCACTGGTAACACCTCCGAGATAGTTAAGCATAGCCCCAAATGTACTATCAGAAAGATTGCCTATTTTCCCTAAAGCGGTTCCAATACCTTCCAATCCTTGCGTCATTTTATCCAGCTGTTCTTTCTTTTCTGAAACACCGTCCAGCTCGTTTGCGTACTGTTTCCAGATGGTTATCTGCTCATTCAGGTATTTTTTCTCTTCCTCGTTCGCGACAGATAACATGCTGGTATACTCCTGAATCTTATTTTTCGCAAGCGTGTACATATCCATTTTAGAACGTAGGGTATCCATGGGATCTTCACCCTCCTCCTTTTCATCCTCACTGTTTATCATTGTAGCCTGGATCGGTTGTGTCAGGACGGGAAGAGTTTTTCCGGTACTGATTGCATCCAACACCGTTTGACTAAGTGCATCTTTACCGGAAATTGCGGTTTTTATTTCTTCGTTTAGCTGTTCATTGTTGAAGATCGGGGCTATAGTTTTACTAGTACCACTACTTTTATTCAAACCTAAAACTGTATTCTGTTTTTCTAAAGAGCGTTTTTGATATTCATAACCTCTTTGTTGAAGTTCCAAGGCATACTCATAGTCGGATATCATTTGCCTTCTTTCTTCGTTGTTGTCATTACTTAAGATATTTTGCTTTTCAAGCTCTGCGTTTTGCGCTTTGAATAATTCAATTTGTCTAGTTATTTCTTTATTTTCAACCATTTGAACAGAACCACTCATCACACCACCACCAATTGTTTGTGCATAGTATTGCTTTTTTTTCAAATCTTTTAATCTCTTTTGATAGGCTGTCAATGCTTTCTTTTCTGCTCTAGTCGAGAAATCATTATTGCTGATTGAAATGTATTTATTAATATCTTCCAATGTCCAATCGCTTCTTCCAAATCTTGCTGATAATGATTTAAGCAGTGTTTTTTCTGTACCTTTTTGGGTATCTGTAACATCCCTTTGAAAATTATCTATCAATGTTCGCAACTCATTATATGCCGACACACGCTCTGTTTTTGTTTTAGTCTGATCGTCTATTATCCCCTCCAGACGAGCAAATTCGCGTTCAAACGTACGCGTATTAAACCCCATTGATAATTTGGCATCTTCAAGGCTATCCCTCAATGCAGATAACTCCTTCATATTGGCAATCGTGCGTATAAGCCCACCATTAAAAGCATCCCAATTTCCCGTAGCTATAGACTGAAAGAAAGCATCAACAGTTGATTTGCAAGCATTTATGGTATTATCCCACTCATCCCCTAGTTCTTGAGAAGAATGCAATATTTTATTCATTGCTTCAAGCCCTCCCATAGCAATTCCTGCCGCACCTGCCACTTTGGTTATAGCTCCCGCAGCCTTAGACATTACATTATTCATTGATACGTTTTTATCAATAAATTTGTCTAATCCTTTTTGCGCCTTCTGTAACCCTCCGTTATATTGGGTCGCATCCATTATCAAACGTGTTATCAAATTTGCCATTGCGTTCAGTTTTAAATTAAAACGGGCGGATGTTTATTTCCGCCCGCATACCATAAGTTTTAATAAAAGAAAGGATGGCAAATATTACTCGGCTACACACTTGCCGAGAACAAATGCTTCCGGACGTAATGTAGTCATAGACCAGTCTGCATTTAACGTCAAGCGTACGGTGTCGCTTGTTGCACCTGTATACGGGTCAATAATGAAACGCTGCTGTCCGAATCCCTGCAATGGTTCATATCCCCAGTACCCGAAACCTACGTAAGTATTCGTATCGTCATTAATGTAGTTAGTCGTGAAGATAGGAACACCGGCAATAGCTCCGTTTTCAACAATCATTCTTCCGCTTCCCGGAGTACGTTCTGTTGATTCCAATTCGCCCTTTGTGTACTCATCCATAACGAAACACGGATTCAAACCTTCTATGCCCTTCAAAAGAGCTAAGGCACGCATTAGGATCAATTCTTTGTAAGTCGGAATCGCACCGTCAAATGCAATATAATTAGCGGCCTTTCTCTTTGCCTTTGTTGTCAATGTACCAACCGCAACCGGTGATGTCTTGGCAATTGCAGCGAACGGACCAACCAACTTATGAGAAACAGTCGTTGATGTGGTAAACATAAACTTGTTAAGCGTACGAGCCATGGCCTGGGGCAATTGCTGTCTTACCACCTCATAAGCAACACCATCGGTTTGCATGATAGTTTGATTTGTCATCTTGACAGTCACACCCACACGAACCGGCTCCGGTTTGATTTTTCCAAAATCTACCTTTTTGTCAGTCAGTTCAACACCTTCTCCGGCTACTTCCGCCTCAATAGACCCTACAGTAGGCCATAAATAGTCACCGGAAAGACCGGTCATCAAAGGAAGGCCGACTTTATTTAAAATCAATCCTTCTTCCAGCGGAGGCAGAATGTCGTTGATTGTCAGCGGGATCAACGGTTCTGCACCGGCAACCATCATTCCGGTATACTCGCGCTTTAACTGGATATTTTGAGGAGATTTAATATGCTCTCTTAAGAATGCGTCGAAAGCTGCTTCACGGCTTGTCACTACGACATATCCCGTCTTTTCAGCGGATGCAATTCTCACATCAAGCACATTCATTTCACGTTCAAGAACCTTCAGCTCCTCTTTCTCCGGATCGGTGAATTCCCGCTTGTTCTCATTTTCCGCAGCGTCCGCAATCTCATTCATGCGAACTACAATCTCTTCTCTTCTTTTAATGTACTGCTGTACACTTACTTTTTTGTCCTTACTCATATTTTCCTAATTAAAAAAACGTTGTTTACTTCTTTGTCTAACTTCTCGTATTGCCTGCTCGCGCTTACTTATCTCTTCCGCACGTTTAGCCTCATCCTCATTACTTATTTTTAAGCCGGATCGCTCTATTTCTCTAGCGGTCACACTAGTTTGCGTGTACGCAGGATCAGATGCAATTGTCATTTCGTACACCATTCCAATCTTCTTCACATGACGGATCAGAACATCATCTTCATTCTTGGTGTAATTGACCGCGGAAGATTCATCGCTCCAATAGGTAAAGGAGCTTCCGCCCATATCCCCACGTTTCACCAATTCCAGCGCATTATTCCCATCAGACGTGTTGGGTGCCTCAAATTCATATTTTACGCCAATATCATCAACGGATAATTTTAATGTGCCAACCCCTTTATTACTTCGGGCAAGCAACTTTTCACGATTATGCCACATCGTCATTTTAATATCCATTTGCGCAAGCTCCTGTTCGGTTATTGCACCCGGCTCTATAATTTCACGATAATCGTCCCAATAATCCACTAACATTCGGCTTTCAACACCAAACACAATCGCATAACCTTCAATTGTACGCCCACTTCCTTCACCTTCCAGGGCTTCCCGTAAATGCGGCTGGAAATGTCCACCTTGCGCACTTCTTATTTCTCTTTTTCTTTCTTCCATAACTTACAAACAGTTCAATAGGTGCTATCTTAGAAGATGCATTCCATATAGAAGTCATCCTATCAGAGATTCCTTCTATAGAAGATGCTGATTATTACTCTTTCTACAATACTTTCTTTATCCCTTTTTAGGTTACCCGCTCTCAACACTACTTCCTTCGTCAATCACATTACAGACTATTGATATGCTACCATCCACTTTGCTCCTGTTGAAACTTTCTATAGCATAAACCCGTCCGTCCCACTCCAGACGGCAACGGTCATTAATCAAAGGATTGTTCCTCATGGTAACGCTTATGCTTCCTGACATCCATACTTCACCGGAGGTTAACGCCTGGACACCCTTCTGGTAGACAACATTCGCCCAAACGGTCTTTTCTTTTGAAAAAGTTACTTTCTGTTCGCCAAACTTCCCTCTATCAACCATAGAAACCAAAATTCCCACACGTTCGGTTAAACTACCTGATCTTAGCATATCAAACCTCCCTATCCGTTAGTTTACGATATGGTTTACAATAAACTTCCAAGGAATACGGGACAGAGTTTTGAGCGACAGAGGCTACGGGTTCTCTGTTCCTGTAATTATGTGCCGCAAGTATGAGAATAGCTAACTTTAATCGGTCAGGGAACAGTTCTCCCTCCTGTGATCCTCCGTTCTTTTCTGCATAACCCATACGTTTCAACTCATCCAAAGTCCGGTGCGTGCCTTCGATTATAGCATCTTCAGCAGCAGAACCATATAATGTAATGATGTCATCCTCATCTTCGAAATCAACCCGCATCTGGGCTTTCAATTCATCTAATGTTACTACTCTTAATTCAGACATTTTCTTCCTCCTTATTGCTTTCCGGCTTTTCAAAGCCCCTTGAAATATCAGATGTTTCTCCGCTTAGTTTTGCACTTCCTAAAGGAGCCAGATTCACGCTTAGATAAACATCATCTCCTTTATCTACCGGACGTTTGTCGCTTTCCCTACGCAAATCATTTACACTCGCCTGTCCATTATCCAAGCGGGCTTTATCCCATTTGGCCTTACTATCCAGATCCAATGCATACAAACTGCTCAAATCATATTTAAACTTGTAGTCCTGATAATTATCTACGGTCAATAGTTTTGCTGTAAATTCCCGCTCAATCTCTGTGACAATAGGCTGTAATGCCTCGGTATAGAAAGCAATATTGCTAACTTCCACACTCTTGTAGTTAGCGTTGCTATCGTCCATCAATTTAGAAGGAGGAACGTTAAAGAAACGGGCTATTTCACGAAGAGTGAATTTCTTGCTTTCAAGAAACTGCATGTCTGCCGAACTCATACTAATAGGCGTCAGCGTTCCATCTCCTCTAATTTTCAGAATATCATCACCGCGGTTCAATGCATCTTGAATATCATCACCCATTCCCTCTATTTGCTTGTCCTGATATTCTCCCCAACCTTTAACGGATACATCATTTTGCAAAATAGCCTTGAATCGTCCACCGGTAGCAAATCTTTTCAAGGTTTCATTGTCGGCTGTAGCTGCAATATTTAACGTCGTGGCGGCATAAGTTATCGTAGATACACCCGTATATCCACCATCCCTACTTACATTCTTCAGGTGAATCATACCATCGGCATCTACCGTCTCATATATCTGATTGACTACATCATTGATTGTATACACATTACGATACATATCGTAAGACACAGACCCAGGAGTGCATAAATACATTTTTTCAACACCATTAAATCTGTTTTTCCTGGGATATATATAAGCATTTCCCTGCAAAAGAATCATTGCTACAGCATTCTTCATCATAACAAACGAATTCATTCGTTCATTAGGGCGGACACTCAACAGATAATTAAGTAGCTTCCCGTCTTTATCATCGTATAGTTTAAAAAAATCCCCTACACGATCTTTTCTCTTATATTGCAGCGTTAACGAAGCTACAGACGAAGAAATCAGATTCACAGCACGGAAAACAGCCGCTATCTTCATTGCCATTTCCGCGCTGCTTACGTATACTACATTTTGCTTATAATCACCACCGGAAAAGCTCTTGTTTTCACTCGAATTCCCAGTGGGAGCCTCTCTCTTGAATAGATTTAATAAATTATATTTCATCATATTAAACTGTTACATAATACAGTCCAATACGAGATTTAGGCTACCTATTGTCATAGTTGTTATAAAGCCAGAACGTCATCAAAGAGGCGATAGCACCGTCTATCTTTAGATTTTCCTTTCTTTTAAGAGGCTTTTTATTACACATCCTATCCTCATCCAGATAACAGTTCCCAAAACAATACGGAAGTATAGGATTCATAGACATCGCAACTTTTGCCGGTCTACTCTTTGCGGCCATTTCAAAAGTTTCTACTGGTGAGGTAAAAGCACCGTAAGTTTGAGGCACAGCCCGTAGAATCTTTTCCGGCTTGGTTCCATAGGACATTATTGCAGCAGACAAAGCATTTACTACCTCCTGCGATTTGTAAGCATCATAACCTATCTGAAGGATAGTAAGCTTCTGATTACGTCTCAACACGTCCTCAACAATCACACTGTCGCTTATAACCGCTCCCGGACATACTTTCATATAGCCGGCATTTACCCAAACTCTATACAATTCTTTATTCGGATGATTCTTTAATGTTTCTTCCGGAATATAGCAATCCATCCAAAGATAAAACTTGCGCTGTGCGCGGCTATAGATATTGTATACCACAGCCGAAAAGTCATCACTTACCGACAAGTCCAATGCAGCCATAGCTTCCGGCCTCCCCTGTATGTCTTCTACACTGAAATTTGTCATTAAAGACCGTGCCAGACTTTGCGGTATCCAATCCTTTACTCCTCCGGATACAAAAATGTTCAATAGCTTGGTTTTAAATTCAATCATAGCCTCCGCATCATGTTGAGCCTTATCCCATCTTTGTTTGTAGTAGCTTTCCTGGACCGTTATACCGATATGAGGATTACATTTTTTCCAAACTTCCGGTTTCCCCATTTCTTCGTCACACATCTCCCAAGCATCAGGCATAAACAAGGAAGCAAATTGAGAATCATCCGAATATTCACCCTCTAATATTCTTTTTGCATTTTCCAACTCCCGAGAAAACGGACCATCCTCTACACGGGAGGCGGTAGTTATTATCATTGTCAACGGCTCACGTCTTGTACCCATAGAGGAGGTTAGCACTTGTAGAAGTTCCGCACCGTCAGAATGATCCCGAACATATTTAGCTTGTGCATATTCATCAAAAATCACCAAAGAAGCGTTCAATCCGTCTTTTGTATCTCCTCCTCCGGTAAGACACTCAACAAATGCCTCCCGACCGAATTTATTAGGCTTCCAATGCAAAGTTTCCCGCGTTGACTTAAAGTATTTCCGACGCGGATCTAGTTGCTTGACAATCTTGCCTATCTCTTCAAAACAAATCTTTGCCTGTTTATAACTATTTGCGGCAGTATAAGCCTGGGCATTCGAATCACCAAACAGAAATTCATTTACTGCCAGAGATGCCGTACTAGTCGTTTTAGAAAACTTTCTGGGAACAAACAGAATAGCCTCACGTACCAAACGCCTCAACTCATATCTCTTCCCCCCCTCTATTTTTTTAGTAAGCTCCTCCGTATCAGACATACCTTCAGCAGCACCAACCTCCTCCCAACGGTAAAAGCCCAATATGGAAGCAAACTGAAAATACTGTATAGGGGTCAACCTGTAACATCTTCTACCGTCCATTCCGGAAAACTTAAGACTCTCGTACAGCTTGGCAAACTTCTTCACCTTGGACGGACGAAAAACGTATGTATCCATCAGGCGAAAGAACTTTATAACAGATAAGATTTCGTATAGATTATGCCCCTGTGGATGATTCCTGACCTCATCAACATACAACAACAGGCGGTCATCTATAGTATCCAACTGATAACGTTCTACATCAATGGACAACAATTCTTGAACTTTATCATTCTTGTATTCCCTGGTAGATACATCAAGCACATTAATCCTCCTTCAAACCTTCCATCAACTTGGTTAGGGCATCAGTTTCCTCATTATCACTCTCCTTCTTATCATGACGTACTTCCTTATTCATCATTAGTGACTTTAAAGAAGCCTGCGCAGCTTTAGCTACCATACAGTAAGTATCATAATCCGGATTCTTTATTGAACGATCATTCCCCTCCCTGCTTTTTTCCATCAAAGACACTTTCTTTCCGTAAACCTGTCTCGCCACGTCACGAAAAATAATCAGAACGGAAGCGGTAATTTCTACCTGATAGGTAAACTCCGGAGAATATTCTTCCTTTGCGGCCAACAACTTCTGTATTCTCTGCTTTAACGCCTTGACTTTATTGTCATATTCCTTGTTTTTCTCCATAAGTTAAAAATTTTAAGCATACCTATTTTTGCTAATTGAACACATTGTTTTTTTCTTCTAATTTCTTACCCCCACAGCCATTTTTCAAAAATCAAAAAAATGTCTCTCCTTAGGGGCAGTGGATTTGAGTGTTTGAGGGGTCAGAAAAAAACACCTCCCCCCCTCTAGTTAAAATACGTTTATTTTAACTAAAAGTAACGTTTTGCAAATCTTTCCGTAACACGTCGGCAATTCTCCCTAACATTCTCCTTTTTCTTTGATCCGAGGAGCGCATGCGCATTGGCATGACACTCTTGACACAGTGATCGCAGATTGGCATAATCAAACATCAAACCTTCCATTTCATCTACACTTAAAGCGGTTTCTGCCGGAATGACATGATGCACTTCTGTTGCTGGTTCAACAATATTTCTTTCTATACAATCTTCACATATTGGATTGGCATTTATCTTTTTCTTTCTTAATACCTTCCATCTCTTAGACTGTATCATTTTTTTATAATCTACATTCTTACTCATACTTATCAAGTGTTTCAATTTTCGAACGAACAGGGACACGACCATATTCAGGCTTTTGTTTTAAGGCTTCAAAATCTCTTCTTATCGACTTGACGGCCTCATCATCCGCAATAAGTTCAATCATATATTCAAGAATCTTTATGTAATTAGATTCTCCTATATCATTACCTATACTTTCTATATATCCGGCTATTCGCGGGAATAGCTTTCTTATGATTGATCGCAACGCATTTTCTGAATTAGATGTTACACTCTCCTTTTCTCCGGCAATTACAAGCCTTTTGCAGACATAACCTCTCCGACCAATCTCACTGAAAAGATTTATACTTTCAGTGAGCTTCAGGTTTCTATTTCCACCCGGCCTTGTGGTTATTATCCGAGTCTTCTTGTTTTGATAGCCCTCAAATATCTTGGCAAACTCATTCAGCTGGTCACTTTCCTCCATTTCCTTATCAGCGTACTTCAAGAATGCAGAGAGCAAATACTGCATAAGTTCATATCTGCTTCCAAAGCCATATTCATTAACTATCCTATCAACCCTTTCTGCTGTCTCCGGAGACACCTTGGATTGAATACTTACAAACTTCAATTGTCTCTTATCTTTCATAATTTCCTATTTTAATTTACCATCCTCCTTCATACATTCCGCCAGTAGGTTGCTGTCTGCTTGGTTCATAACACTAAATCTATACGCCAAACAGGCTTGTTTGTACTAATGTTCCTTTTCCCGTTTTTATCTCTCCGTGACATTCATAACGGAAACGAGAATTACCTTCTTTAAAATAGAAGTTGTCTTTTTCACATCCCCAGTAATCGAATCCTAGCTTGTAAGCTGCAATTCGGCTACTTTGACTACCCATGTGAGCATCACCGATCTTATAACTGGGGTTAGCATATTGATTGAGTAGCCATCCATATAGAATTACAGGCTTTTGGCAGGGGTGAATCCGCTTTTCATTCAACTTTTTGTTTCCTTGCTGGATAATTGCCTTAGATAAATCCTTTCCGCAATAGGTTCCCTGAATCATTCCCCGCCACATACAATATACAAGGTCAGTTCTGTCATTCATACTGCAGTAAGCTATTTCACAATCGTATTGGTCAGTATCACCATTTAGCTTATCCCAAACAATGCGTCCACCGGTAAAGTCGTAATTAAAGTAGTTTACTCCCCATATTATCTGATTTCGGCTAACCCTTTTTACTTCATCGAAATATTCTGGAGGGGGAACTCGTGAATCCCAATCGGATTTCGGATAAACGAATTGTTTGACAGGCAATATGTTTCCATTATTCTGTTTTACTGTATTGGGCTTGATCGAAGGATTATCCGCTCCAATTCCGTATGGTGGATCATCTATGAACAAGTCAAAAAAGTTATCTGGGAATTTCTTTAAGAAATCCATTCGGTCTATATTGTATACTTCGCTTATTGGCATGGCTATTCCTCCTTTAGTCAACTAAAACAAATTCGTAAGCAAATACATAAGGATTGGATTGAAAAACTCCTTTGCCGGAAACTTTGTCTATCAGGGCAGCAAAAGCTTGTTGAGCTACATCTGTTGATAAATATCCTCTTTTTGTATGAGGGGTATGATATCTCTTTATTCCATCATTATCAGTATACGCATGAATAATCCCCTCTTTCAAGCAATCTTCATCGGATATTTCCTGTAGGCGTTCAACCTTGATCCCGGTAATTTCGATATGGTGGGGCATTAGGTCGGCTTTCACAAACATTTTATTTTTAAATCCTGCTCCACAATACTTCTTGTTAATCGTTGATGAATCTACGAAGAAATCATTAGGACAATTCCCTGAATGAAATACCGTTTCATAACTTTGCGCAATGGCAATAACTTCTCCGACCTTATATCTTGCATAATTATTTATATAGGCTTCTATTGATTTCCTCCCCCATTCCTGTTTTAAGGCATTATCAAAATTATACTCACCAAGTTTATCCAATTTTATTATCCTTCTCGTCATAGTCTTCCGACCATCTAATACGGCTTGAGTTAAGTCAAATTTATCATTGAACATTATTTTCTTCATGATTATTCCTCCCATTCTACTCTAACTGTAGCTTTGCATGTAACATCTTTTTCATTGACTTTCATACGCATGGCTTCTTCTTTTGATTTGTGAACCGCTCCAATACATCTTTCCATGAATGTTTCATATATATTTATCCATCCTTCTTTCTTTTCTCCCACCATGCATAAATCTTTTGGATGGTCTTTTTCTCCATCAAAATAAAATCCCTCTTTATTATAAAGAGCAGGATATTCACCGCTATTGTCAGAGTCTTTAATTAGGACAACAAGAGGAAATCTTTTGTTATCTGCATCAAAACATACAATTCTAGCTCTAAATCCTTCTCTTGTACATACAGGTGCACCTGCTTTTGCTTTTTCTAAATCAAATGGTTTCATAATTTTATTTCTCCTTTTCTTAACGATACATTTCTATTACTACTCTATTTTCTGGGACTCCATCGTCAGGGTGTACATCAGTAAAATCAATTACAGCAAAATCAAATAAATCGGGGGTGTATTCAGTTTGATAATCTCCCGTATTCATTACGATATTTATTTCGGCATCTTTATTACTGACTAACATTAATTCGTTAATCATATCTTGAACAGTAATTATTCGTTTCATTTATTTCCCTCATCCTTTAATTCTTCACAATGCAACTTATAAGCATAGGCAAACATCTTCAAAGTAGCAGGCTCAAAGTGAAAGTCTGCTTGTTTGCCATCTACTACAACAGAAACACATAAATCTCCATCACAAAAATCAATATATGCCATAGCATCGTCATTCCCTCTGATAGAAAAGGCCTGTGTCTGTATACTATCCATGACTCACCTCCTTTTCTTTAAAGTGTTCTATTAGCTCTTCTACGGTAGCCTTGTGGTAATTCCCTGAAATGATTGTTGCGTGCATCCAATTTATATCCCAAAAGAATACGCTACCTTTAGGCTCTGTAAAATAATGGTCGTTACCCACAGCATCATTATAAGAAACACTAAGCGGTGAATCTGCTATGAACCATTGATTTTCGTTTGTATCATCCCTCAATGCGGCTATTGCCAAGAAAAGTTCTTCGTTAGTTCCGCAATCAATAAAACTATCGTCTAGTGATACATTATAAGGAACATATTCACCGTCAATAGTTGTAACTAATTTGCTATCATCAGTTATTTGAAAAGGGTTGCCATATTTTCTATATCCCAACTCCTCCAACTTCTTCCTAAGCTCCGGTGTATTGCGTCTAATAAACGTTGCTGTTGTAAATCCCATAGTTGCTAATTTAATCAATCCATATAACTTTAAGAATTAACACAAGGAAGGATAATCCGATTGCTCCTAATGTAAAAGCACCAAATAATTTTACACGCTTGTTTAGCTTTTGGTTATTCTTAGATTCTTCATTCCAGTTTAATACTATTGTTAGTCCCAATTGTAAAAATAGCATTGTTATTGCTATTGAAAATAGCACTTTTAATAAGTAATCCATGGTTATTCCTCCTTTCCAACTTTAACATATCCGTTTTCAATGCACCAACAAAGCATTTCATAGGCTGTATCAAGTAATGATTCTGATTTAAACTCTTTATAGTAATCAAATCCAACTGACATCGAATAGTATATACACCATACATCACAACCATAAGATACTGTTAGCCAACAAGTATCTGTACTTGTTTTAATTTCTTTTGGCAGTTTATCGAGAATGTCTTGTAAGGTATATGATGGAATTATTTCCCAAAATGAAGAATCTCGCTTCTGGTTAATTACATCTTCATATATTTCAAGTTCCCATTTTTCTTTTTTGTTACCCCAAAATAAGCACCAACACATACTTGCATCACTCATATCTAATCCAAGTTCCTGCAAATGTTTCATTTGGTCTATTGATAATACTTGTTTTGATTTCATTGTCATTTCTCCATTTTAAGTTCTTTCAATGCCTTTTTCGGATAATTCCAGTCGATGGAACTGCGAATAATTGCTTTAATATGATCTAATTCTAAACTATCCGGGCAATGTTTATTGAGAAAGTCCAAATCCTCTTTGATTAGTTTCTCATACGCCTCTTTACTTATCTTTATGCTCATATCTATCTTGTTATTTGGCTCTACTTCTTTACCAATTTAACTTCTGTTGGCTCTTCATCTTCCCATTTTACTTCGGGGAATAGTGCGGGATCAAGCCTAATCCAATCAAATCTATGTTTTGTTGGTTGCCAAAATTCACCATCATCAGCCTTTACGGGTCGTTCTGTGAAAAGTAACAAATCACCGTCTTTGTCTCTTGCTATATACATATTAGTCTCCTTTCTCTTGAATCCGTTCTAGTACATCTCTGTTGGCTTCCAGTATTTCATCGAAAGATGGGATTGGCAACCACGCAAGTATTTTATTAGAGCCAAACTTCCAATCTTTTTCGCCCAAATAGGAATTTTGTTGGATTTGTATTTCCCCCTTATATTCATAAAGGACTAAAACTTTTTCCAAATAGTCCGGCAACCGCTCCTCAACACTTATCCACGGGGATTGCTTGGTTCCAGCCTCATAACCTTTTGCATACACTTTTCGTAAATAGCACTCTATTACACGAGGTTGGTTTATCCGGTTAGCCAATAGGCTTATTATATCTTTTAGTATCATATATCACCTCCTTTTGGCAATAATGGTATTGGCATCCACAAATCATCATCAGATATATTACACGAATAATCATCACCATCCGAAGTGTCCCACACATGATAGTGTTTGTTATAGACAAGAATTTCAGGTTCACAATGCCCACTAATCTTTACTAATACAGGTTCGCTCTGCTCTGAAATATTTTCTTCGTCTACTGGTGGTAATTGATCTTTGGCTCTTATCCACGGGGATTGCTTTGCATGCCATTCTGCACCTTGAATGAAATTCATTTCTCCAAATTGTGCTAGATATTTGCCCGACAAAGTTCTATCAACAGTTCTGTGATTAAACAAGATATTTTCTCTTGCTGCTTCTTCTAATGTCTGTTTCATAATTATCTTTATTTGAAAGGTTATAAACTACCAAATCTAAACGAATAAAAACCGCTTCCATCTTCAAATGGGAAGAATCCGAGTGATTTTAACATTTCTAAATCTTCTGCTGAAACTTTTTCAGGCTCAATATCGACCCATAATTCATCGTGATTACAAGAAGTCGGATAATCAGGATTTCCATACTTTAGGAATATCTGCAACGCTTTTATTAAATCTTCCATATTTTTACTCTGTTTTACGGTTTTCTCTTAGTTCTTTTTCACTGACAATATTATTAGTTCTGTTACCAATATTAGAAACAGTTGTTGTATTATTGGGCTTACAATACAAACACATTTGAGTAAAAGGTGAATACACTCTCCCACACTTCGGGCAAATCCATCCTTGCTGTCCGAACATTCCGTTATACGTATTTACTGCACTTGATTCTGTTTTTGGGACAGAACCTTGATTTATACTTTCCATATTTTGATATTTTAGTTATTTCTTATGTATCAATCGTTTAATAGCATCCTTTTTAGAGTATGCCATAACTTTCTTTCCTTTTATGGTAAACTCTCTCAACTCTTTAATTGATGACTTAACTTTATTATTACGAATTAAGTTTCTTAATAAATTCTTTCACTTTACCACGCTTTACAAAGCGTTCATCAGATTTGTGCCGCCCAGCAATCACAGTGCATAAGAAAAAATCAGTCTTATCACAGTTTTCTTGCAGGCTGCAATTATCACACGGAGGGCTGGTTCTCAATGAAACCAACTCATGCAGTTCATCATTGATTATTATTCCATTCATATCTATATTGTTTTACGCTAATTGTTTTAAATAATAATCGCATCTAAATCCCTTACGAGGTGAAAAATCAGCAAATTCAAATGACTTAAATAACCACATTTTATTTGCCCACCTTGCAAGGTCTAACTCATATTGTTTAGGCTTTCTTTTATTCGTGAAATCCCGGTAGGGTTGAACAAACGGAGTAATGCCTAAACTCTTCAATGTGTTAAGCCGAAACAAATCCTGCTCAATGGTAGAATTGAAACCGACCAAAACATAGCAAGTAATCTTATAAGGTTTCACATACTTGATCATTTCTTTCAGCCGATCAGTCAAATCTATTTGGGGTAAGTCCCAAGCTATGTGAATATTTTGTTTCATCTTCAACTTATTCAACCAATATGCCTGTTCCTCATTCATTATCCGCACATCAACTCCGTGCAGTTTTACCGGTTGTTTGGCTTTCAATAGATAATCAATAGCATTCCTCCACTCTGGATTAGCAAAGAAATTATTATCAAGCACTTCAATCCACTTTCCTTTCGGGTTCAGCTCCACCGGCTCAACAGTCTGAATGTATCCTTCTTTCTCACGAACGAGACAGAACGGGCATTTCCGAATACATCCCCTGCTAAAAAACTGTATGGAAAAAGGATATTGCGGATAAATGGAGTAGTCCATCAATGAACTGTTCTCCACATCTTCAGGAAGTCTGCTTGCAATATTATACCCGGTACCACCTTTTTCGATTACATCAGCCTGCAATGTCAGATAGTTGAAATCCGGAGTGAAAGTAAACACCTTACTTGCCATCACCTTGTCGTATCTGTTGAAAGGTGTAGCCCATTCTACTTGATCACCTTTCGTTTTATAATATGCAGAGGCACGCATAAGAGCGAAATTTGGAAAGTTATGACCGTCAACGTCGATTAATCCGATGTTCATTACTGTCTTGTTTTTCGCAAATCCTTGATAATTCTTCAAGAACTTGCAAGGTTTAATTAATATTATCCATCAGGTGGTTCGCTATCGCATACACCACCAGGTAAAATAAGATGTTCACTCTTAGGAGAAGGAGGATGTTTAGGAGTATTCTCATAACTAATCTGACTCCTCACCACTTTTGATATAGCTATTCCTTATCATTCATATCAACTAGGGGCTATATTACTTACGTTCTATATTATAAGCTTTCACCTCATTAAACCAATTTCCTTTTGCCTCTCTCGCCTCTACCATAAAGGATATTTCAACACTGTCTCCTGTTTTAAGAGGATCTTCGATAGGACCATCCCAAGAATAAACGGAAAACTTCATCTTTGTGTGATACTTATCCGACATTTCCAGTATACATTCTTGTTTTTCCCAATCTTTCCCGTTTCTTGTCGTTCCATGTGCGGTAGGCATTACCGCAATAATTACGCCTAAAGCTTTATACGTCATAGTTTTTTTCTTTTTAAAGCAAACTGCCCTTTTAAGTTGTTACCCAACTACCCTGCGGGCAGTATAGGACAAGTTGCCGTAAATTGTTAATTTTGATTCTTTATTTTCTTATCTATCTGATAATCAACGTTTTATTCACGCACCGTATGGTGCTTTTTCCATTTTACATAAAATATTGATAATCAAATTGTTACAATTTTCTGCGAACGGGTGTAAAAATCCCTATTTGAAAATTAGAGAGAAGACGATCTTTAAATTCGCGTTCTAATTCTCCGATCTCTTCCACATATTTTTCGCGTTCAATCGGCCAACCGTTAGCAAAATTCCGGATAGTCTCCCATTGTTTTTTAGTCAACTTTCCATCTAAAAACATTTGCTTATAACGCTCTTTATATCTGGTGACTCCCAATCTATGGATTTCCCTCGCTTTTTCAAGCTGGGATATTTTCACACCCTTAACCGCAGATAATTCTCTTGCAAAGCATATCTCTGACCAATCCTTGTAGAATATTCGTCCCATCTTAGATAGAAAGAAGTAATCAGTAAATTCAAGCATTGATACAGATTGATGACGATAAACGGTTTCGATACGCAGGATATTATCCCCGACACGTCTTCCTTTTGATGCCGCCTCGAAGGATTTATCATAAATCTTCATAACCTTCCGATAATACTTGCTTTTCTCGGTAGTCTTTTGCCTATACTCCGGGAAATTTGCATCATTCCAAAGTATGCGATCCGATACCTCCAACACTTGTCTAATGTACCGATCGGCAGAGTAAGCCATCTTCATGGTAATACCTATTTCATAATAGGTTACTACAGCATTTTCTATTCTTACACACAACCTTAGCAAAAGCTCCTTTATTGTCCGGACAGCCATTGCGAATGTCATTGGACGACTATTATCCAGTTTGCCGTTTTTCCCCTTGCTATACAGTTTGCATATAGAACATTTACATTTTAATCTATTACCTCGAAGTTCTATAAAGCAGCCATCCAAATTTGCATAGGCCGTAGATTTATAGAAAACTTCGTCACCTTCAGTACATTGTTCAAGATAATTTCGAAGCACAATAGTATCAATATCCGCAGGATCAACCGTCGCTTTCATTATTATCTTGTCGAACATTTTTCTTTTTAAAATAGCCACATACTCTGGTTCCTATAGATTTCTTCCACTTATCCTCCCTGGAACAAGTTACCATGAAATTTTCTACGGGACCGGAATTCTCACAATCACGACAATCACACTTGATTTTCTTATACATCTCCTGTTTCATCATTTTATCCCTTTCTCTTTTTTCAGACGTTTAACCTCTTTCCGGTAATGGTCAATCATTGCCTCGTATTCATAATCAGAAATCTTATTAACCTGATTCTTCATAGACTCTAATAAAACCACAGTAGATTCTCCGTATTTAGCAATAAGACCACGACGATAACCCTGGATATTACCTTCATCATACCTGTTGCATGAGCGACACTGCGCATTACAGTTTTTTTCACTAAAACGGGTACTCATGTGTTTTCTGTTGATATAGTGTCCACAATCAGACTGATCGTATGGTAACACTCTATTGCATGATATACAGGTAAACGTTCCGTCCGGTCGGACATCACGCAAGCGGATATATCGACTAAATACAGTATCCAGCTTTGTTTTTAAATCATTCTTTTTGGATTTCAGTTTTCTTATCATCGTTTGCAAAAAGTATCTTATTATATTGCTCTTCATCCCGGAAACGAGCAGCGTTTCTATACCACATTCCGTTACTTGCCATGTAGATAAATTCTTTATAGTCAATATCGGACACTCTCGATATTATAGCATCATTATGCAGTTCATCCCACAAAACAGCCAACTGCCCCACTCTCGGTTCCTCCTCGGTACGGCCCGTTTCCTGACAAAAGAAAATGTTCGGATTTTCAGGCTCAAACAAAATCGTCAATGCCCGGCCTTCCGCTTTTATTGATATACGGGAGCATTCGGGCGGTATTTTAAAGTCTTTAAGTTCCATCTTATTCGTTTAAAATTGAATCATAATATTTTTGATTAATCATATATTCTTTAACTACATCTTCTTGAGAGGCACGATCACCTAATCGATCATGGATATACTGATACTTATCCGCACTCATGCCAGATAATACGTCATCGTTATACTCAACTCTGCCGGAGTAAATGCAGCCACCAATCACTGTAATGGCTGCAATTAATGTTATAAACACCTTTGTTCGCTTATTCATCATTGTTCTTTGTCTGGAGTATACAGATATACGTCCATTATCTTTGTTTCGGATATGGACACGATTTTGTAATCTGCCATGGTTCCTTTCATTCCTTCATCCAATCTCTTAATCGCATTGCGCAAATCAAGTGCCTGGATAAGAATATTGGTATAGGTCTTCTTCTCCGCACCGCTTTTTTCGTCTAACGTAACGAAAGCTAATTTCGCCTTATACCAAATGTCCGCATTCTTATCATTGCTAAAAAACAGTTCACTATAATTTGCCTGTTTTACAGCCTTCACCTTGAATTCTCCGGAAATAAAAGGCTTCATTTCTTCAATAATACGGGCTTCCGCTTCCGTAAAACTTAACGCGTCGATCAAATAAGGTTCGGTAACCTGTTTATTGGTACCGGTCTCCATCACTTTTTCGTAACGGACACGAACTTCGAAAAATGTGTGCATTGCCATAATTTTTAGTTTTAAATGTTATTGAATAAATTGAATTGCCTATTTAAGAAAGTGGACTATTCTCACGAACCGTACACTGATGAGGAGCTTTCCTTGTCGAGAAAAAACGCCTCGGTTTTTAAACACGATACTCATCTTTAAAAAAAATGAACCGGGCACTTCACAGGAGCGGAACAAAATTGGTTTATTCAGATATATGCGCATGCCAGATATTAAATCTGATTGCCTGCATATTTTTTTAATTTTTCAAATGGGAACAGATAGCTTTTACCACGTTTTACAGCCCAAGGGAACTCCCCCATGGACATCCGGTTATACATGGTAGTACGACTTATACGCAAAAATTTGCAAGCCTCATTCATGGTATAATTCTTCTTCTTTGAATTACGATCCGCGACTTCAAGACGCAACTCTTCTACTTCGCCACACAGTCTTTTTAACAGACCTAATATTGCTTCCGTATCATTCATACATCCTCCATTCCTATCAGATTATGATCTGATTAAAAAAATAAAGCTCCATTCTTTCTCCGTCTTAATGTGGCTGTTAGACAGATACTCGAATAGAGCCGGGATTATTATTTCTTCATTTGAGGTAACAGCCACGAAACCTACCAGACATTATCGTCTTTTTTTGTTGGATATTTAAAAGGGAGTCACTATATTTGCCGTTGAGACAATTTTGGGTTCAGCAAAATCACGGCTTATGTCGTGACAGCCCTTTTTATACCCGTTTGCATTCTGCGTTATTAGAATACGGATGCAAATATAACGAGTTTGGGTTAATTAAACATATCGAAACAGTTAAAAGTTTACGAGTTTGAGTTATTTATATTAATTCTAAATTATAAACATATGGAAAGTCCTATTTTACAAAGGGTTATTCAGACAATAAAAGAGTTAGAACTAACAGACAACCAGTTCTCAAAGAAGCTAGGAATAGCTCAAACAACAATGAGTGGATATTTATCTGGTAATAGAAAGTTGTCGTTACAGGTTATAGAATCTATGCTTAACGCATTTGGAGACATTTCCGCAGAATGGCTTCTTCGGGGAGAAGGTGAAATGTATAAAACTGTAAGTGAAAATAAAAATAACAATATAGATGAAAGTCAATATGTAAGCATAAAGAAGTATGAAAGAATAGTAAACCTATTCGGGCAAACCGCAGCCGAGCTTAAAGAAATGGCTTTAGAAAACAAAATGTTATATGATGAAATAAGAAATTTGAAAGGACAATTAGAAATTGCCAAATCTGCTTAAACAAAAAGAGCGTTCACTTTGTTCATTTCAGACTAATTTAATACCAATGAACATTGATGACACTCTAACACGGGCTTTTACCGACTTGAAGATAGCTGGTAAAATTAAAAAGGAAAATCTACTTAACAATTTAGGAGTAGAAAGTAATATGAAATTATATAGTTGTAAGCTAAATAATTTAAGAACACCAAACGAGACGCATCTACGGCTAATTGTTTGCAATGGTAAAAAAACTCCAAAAGGAGATTTTAATTTAATAGAATATAATCTATAAGATCACAAGGTATGGAATTTTTTATTATTATCGGCATTACCGTTGCTATTATATTTATTATAAGAATCGGATTAAAAGACAATATTCAATCCCCCACATCAAATCAGCAAATAGAAATTGCAGTAGAAACAATAGACGAACCCGAAGATTTCATAAACGGTTCATTCAATACTTATATCGCTGGTATAAACCATCACTGCGACCAATCAGACATAGGCGGTTTCATTGGGGTAGTAAGCCCTGAACCCAACAACCCATATGATAAAAATGCGGTAGCAATTTATCGCAACGATGCCAATCCGAAACTGCTAGGCTATATTGGTAAAAGCGATTTAACGGAATATCGCAAATGGTGCAATTGCAAATCTTTCACCTGCGTTGGTTATATAATACCGGGTGATAATTCCCCTGTATGCGGAAGAATAAAAATCATCAAACCATACAACGAAAATTTTATTAAAAACGAAACCGACAACTATATTAAATGGATGATTGAAAAGTACGGGAAAAAATTTCTTCCTAAAGGGTATACACTAGAAAAGGACACATAGTCTTTGTGATACCCAAAAGATACCACAACATAAATCAGCAATCTCTATCCCTTTGATATTCAAAATGTTGCATATATCAACAAAGCCCCAGGCGGATCACAAAAACAAAATTAATCCCTTGATAATCAGTCGTTATCAAGGGATTTTTCTTTTAAGATTCTTCACATATACTTACTCAACAAGCATAGAACGACACGGCAGTTCGATTACAAAAGTAGTACCGATCCCCAGTTGGGAATCAACTAATACCCGCCCGTTCATCTTCTCAACGATTAGTTTGCAGATAGATAAACCCAAACCGGCCCCTTGAGCAAAGGAATCCAACTTCTCAAACCTTTCGAATATCTTTTCAAGCATATTCTGCGGGATGCCCCGACCGGTATCTTTAACACCGATTCTGACAGATTGGTGGTCTACCTCATAGAAGACTTCCACATGTCCGGTGGTAGTGTTCTTTAAGGCATTCGAAAGAAAATTACTCAAGATCTGTTTGATACGCAGGCTATCCAGTTCTACCAGAGAATCATGTGCCGGATAGTTAGTCAGAAGTTCAACGCCGGATGGTACTTGATGAGCATACTCCGCTACACTCTCGTCAAGAAGCTCGGTAAGATTAACCCAGTCCGGACGCAATTCCAGATAACCGGATTCTATTTTAGAAAGATCAATTACATCATTAATCAGATTTAATAATAGTTTGTTGTTATGTCCAATCAGAGAATTATATAGTTCCTTTTCCGCTGCATTTTCCGTACTAGTCAACAGGCTTGAAAAGCCGACAATAGCATTTAAAGGAGTACGGATTTCGTGACTCATATTAGCCAGGAAAGCAGACTTTAACCGATCGGATGCTTCAGCTTTATCACGTGCCTTGACAAGCATTTCTTCTGTCCTTTTCAGTTCTGTGATATCATAATTGATGCTGATAATTTCGATAATCCGGTCTTGCGGGGCATATTTCTTTACTAACAGATTGACATGCGTCCATGTGTATGTGCCATCCTCCCTAAGGACACGCATCTCTTTGCTAAGTTTGGTAGTAAGCCCCTTTCGTGCGTCGTCCAAAAACCGAATCAACAAGGCACGGTCATCGGGGTGGAAATGCTGGTATGTGCCAAAGATGTCGGACAACGGAGTTTCATCCGCTTCACCCACATTTCTGTACCAGCTTTTTTGGGCATAGCCGTGTCCACTCAAAACATTGAAGTGGGCATAACCGACCTTGGCATAATCACCGACCAGTTCAAAAAACTCCTCAAACTCCTGAATCTTATTATAGGCTACCGTTGTTTCTGTCTTATCCGCATTAATCAACAGATAGTTTATCGGTTGGTGTTCGCTATCATATAATGTAGTCACTTTAGTCACTAAATCAATTGTGCCCTGTTTCTGGGTATTCTGATAATACGAACCAACCTTCGAGAAGTCATAACGGAAAGTAAAGTCGGCATCTTCATTTTTCTTCAGCCGTTCTTTCATTTCTTTCGGAAAAATAGGGTTCTCAAAAATATTGATACCCAATACATCTTCCTTCTTCTCTATATGAAACATCTCCAATTCCTTATCGTTCAAATCCACCAATACCCCATCCATATCGTATAATTCGATACCAATAGGCAAATACTTGAAAATGTTAGATAAGAGACGCTCACTGTATTGCAAAGCTTGATAAGCAGATGCCATATCAGGACCATCTTGCACTTCGGATATACCATAAATGATTTCGTTTCCGTTTTCATCCGTTTCTTGAAAACATACCTTGCTACGTACCCAAACAGGTCCTTTCACCGTATCAAGCAAATACACCACCTCCGGCCGTTGATACACACCATAGGAATGAACAGTTGTAGAAAGTTGTTCCTCTTTCTGAATACGTTTATTGAAATCTTCAAAACTAATAATTCCGGTCTGATCCAGACCTAATAACTCTACTATAAAGTCAGAACATTCATAATTCGCAGTTGATAAATTGGCTTTCCACCATCCCATATTAGCGTTAGCCATCAACTGCGAGAAAAAGGTAAAATCTTGTAGTCTATTCATAACGCTATTTATCATTTTATTATTTTTCGGGCGCAAAAATACGGATTACCCATAAACCAGACTTTCAGAAAGTTATATTTTTAGCATATTATAAGAAGTTTATTCGTCGTTAAACTAAAAAAATTCCGGTTGAAACTTTCTCATAAAGAGATTGTTCCAACCGGATATTCTGCATTTATTGTGTTTCTATTTTACTTTTTCAGGGACTGATAAACAGCTTTTGCCATCACTTTGGCACCTGCTTCATTCGGATGAATCTTATCCGGGAATAGTTCGGGCATTCCGTCCATTGCCGTATGAAGATCGATGACGGACAGGTTGTTTTTCTTAGCAACTTTCTTTATCATCGGAATAATTTCTTTAGAGATTATATCGTCATTGATATTATCTCCGGTCTGATAGGCTTTGGAAGGATAACAAAGATAAATTTTCGGTTGGGAAGGCAATGCTTTGAAAGCATCAACCATTGTTTGAAGATCTTTCGTGAAGTCGGCTTTATACTTCCAGTTGAACGATTTACTGTCATTCGTACCCAGTTTGATGACAACGATATCGGGATTGAAAGCTAACGCATCCTGATAAGCCTTTTCATTCATATAAGGATGATCTCCCTTGTTCAGCAAAGTACGGGCACTTACTCCGAAATTCTTTACCCAATAAGCTTCTCCCAGCATACGACTTAACACAGCAGGATAACTATCACGATCGCGATTCTTGATACGTGCTCCATACGTTATACTATTGCCGATACAAGCTACACGGATGGCATCTTTATGAGGCACTTTAAAACTACGAAGCCAGGAAGTCAGTTCATTCAGCATTTCACTCTTGTAGAGGAAATCCTCACGAATCCCCCAACCATGTCCGCCGGAAGGATAGATATGAAGAACTGAAGGGACGTTGTTCTTATTCAGAGCCAGATAATAATTAACTCCATTAGCAGGTGGAACCACCTTGTCGTCGTCACTGTAAACGATGAAGGCACGTGGTGTATCTTTCGTCACTTGTTTCTCATTGGAATATTCCGTTTCCAATTCGGCAGAAGCATCTTTTCCCAGAAGATTGTTGTGAGAACCCATGTGGGTATAAGATTTATCCATCGTAATCACAGGATAGAACAGAATCTGGAAATTCGGACGAAGTTCGGGTTTGGCGTGAGTGGCAATGGTAGATGCCAGATGTCCACCGGCAGATGAGCCCATGATACCGATATCATTGGGATTCAAATTCCAGACATCAGCACTGTCACGTACGATTTTCATTGCTGCTTCAGCATCCGAAATGGGTAGAGTACAGTCACCTTTCGGCATCCGATATTTGAGCACAATTAATGCAATGCCTTGTTTGTTGAAATATGGCGCCCAGTCGTAACCCTCGTGGTTGACAGCCAAGCCGCCATATCCACCACCCGGACAAGCGACCACAGCACGCCCCGTTGCCAGTTCCGGTGCCGGAAGGAATACGCGAAGTGAGGGTTGTTCGATATCAAAAGATTTCGGAGCATTCTGTGCTACCACTCGTGAACCTGCCAGTAAGATAAATAACAGGAGAAAAATAGTAGAAAATTTCTGTTTCATAGTATCTATGTACTTTGATTAATGAATAATTAGATGTGCGAAGATAGTAATTTTACGTATCTTTGCACCCCATTTCGATTAGAAAAATTATATGCAAGGAATAAAGAATCTGACACAAGGTCCTATCAATCGTCAACTGTTTAATCTGGCAATGCCGATCATGGCAACGTCGTTTATTCAAATGGCATATAGTCTCACGGATATGGCGTGGGTAGGACGACTGGGAAGTGAAGCCGTAGCCGCCATCGGTTCTGTCGGAATCCTGACCGGGTCAAGTGGTTCTATCTCCTTATTAAATAAGGTGGGATCTGAAGTGAGCGTCGGACAATCCATCGGTGCACAAAGCCAGGAAGATGCCCGCAGTTTCGCGTCTCATAACATCACGATTGCTTTGATTATTTCCATTTGCTGGGGCGGACTCCTTTTTATATTTGCAGAACCTATCATACGTATTTATGAACTTGAGGAACATATCACAGCCAATGCCATTCAATATCTGCGGATTGTTTCTACCGGATTACCTTTCGTTTTCCTTTCCGCTGCCTTCACCGGAATTTATAATGCAGCAGGACGCAGCAAAGTCCCGTTCTTTATCAGTGGCACAGGGTTGATATTGAATATCGTTCTGGACCCACTCTTTATATTCGGTTTCGGACTGGGAACAAACGGTGCGGCGTACGCCACCTGGATTGCAGAAGCAAGTGTTTTCCTGATTTTCGTCTATCAGTTGCGTTGCAGGGATGCGCTGCTGGGCGGTTTCCCTTTCTTCACCCGGCTAAAGAAAAAGTACACGCGGAGAATCCTTAAACTTGGATTACCCGTAGCGACTTTAAATACATTGTTTGCCTTCGTCAACATGTTCCTCTGCCGCACCGCTTCCGAACAGGGAGGGCACATCGGCTTAATGACGTTCACCACCGGGGGACAAATCGAAGCAATTACTTGGAACACCTCACAGGGATTCTCCACCGCACTAAGTGCCTTCATCGCCCAAAACTATGCTGCCGGACGAATCGAACGGGTACTTAAATCCTGGTACACTACCCTATGGATGACGGGAATCTTCGGTACACTCTGTACTTTGCTATTCGTTTTCTTCGGAAACGAAGTTTTCGCCATATTCGTGCCCGAACAGGCTGCTTATGAAGCCGGAGGTGTATTCCTTCGTATCGACGGATATTCCCAGCTCTTTATGATGCTCGAAATCACCATGCAGGGAGTTTTCTACGGCATCGGCCGCACAATACCCCCTGCCATTATCAGCATCAGTTGCAACTATATGCGTATTCCGCTTGCTATCCTGTTTGTACGGATGGGTATGGGAGTGGAAGGAATCTGGTGGGCAGTCTGCGTCACCACCGTTGCCAAAGGTTTAATTCTTTTGAGTTGGTTCATTATTATCAAAAAGAAGTGCTTAAGTATTCCTTCAACGATAAAAGGATAATGTTCGTTTTCCTTTATTAACAAACAAAGGGATTCATCCGAGTTATTTTAACTTAAAAAGTACATGCTTGCCAAATAATATGTATCTTTGCATTGTTATTTATAATACGAAGCGATTCGTATAAAAACATTATTTATAAACCAATTAAAAAAAACATCAACATTATGAACAAGATGAAATTTATGGTTCTCTTCATGAGTATTGCCATGATATTTGGTAGCTGTGGAAGTATGAACAACACTGGTAAAGGTGCTGCTATCGGTGGTGGTTCGGGTGCTGCACTGGGTGCAATCCTGGGAGGTGTTATCGGTAAAGGTAAAGGTGCCGCTATTGGTGCTGCTATCGGTACGGCAGTAGGTGCAGGTACGGGTGCTCTTATCGGTAAGAAGATGGACAAAGCAGCAGCAGAAGCAAAACAAATTGAAGGCGCACAAGTAGAACAGATAACAGACAACA
>ERZ773225.600-NODE-600-length-52168-cov-21.276495_pt1 | contig 52168 bp, 42 predicted proteins | sample MGYA00580993_ERZ773225 | MGnify/ENA primary metagenome ERZ773225 (study PRJEB29015, sample SAMEA2737748) | human gut metagenome | biome: human gut; feature: human-associated habitat; material: faeces | place: China | collected 2012 ...
GGGAAGTTGGCGCAGCCAACTTCTAGGAAATTCGGCGAAGCCGACTTTCCACGCGCCGCGCCTTATTCGGTGATTTGGATTATTATTTTAGACTTCTACTATTTTTATATATACTGGCTTTTTGCCTAAGGAAAGGATGAAATGAAATATGCTGATGTGCTCTAAATGCGGCAAACGCCCTGCCGTTGTCTTTATTTCCCAAATGGGCGCTCACGACCACAACGAAGGCGGCAACGGCCTCGGTAAAGGCCTCTGCATCGTCTGCGCCAAAGAAGCTGGTATCCCGCAGGTCGATGAATACATCAAAAGAATGGGTATCAGCGATGAAGATCTGGAGGAAATGGCTAACGCCACCAGCGACCTCTTCGACGAGGGCGAGTCTTTTGAAAACGGCGGCAGCAGCACCCTCCCCGAGCTTTTCGGAAACCTGATGGGCAACGTCGAAAAACTCTTCGGCGGCGCGGCTATGCCCACCGCTCAGACCCCCGATGGCGAGCCTGCTCAGTCGGGCTCGTTCGCGAAAAAGCCCGCAAAAGATAAGCCGAAGCCAAAGCTGAAATACCTCAACACCTACTGCACCAACCTCTCGGAAAAGGCTGCCAGCGGCAATATGGACAACGTCATCGGGCGCGAGCGCGAGATCGACCGCGTTATTCAGATACTCTCGCGCCGCCAGAAAAACAACCCATGCCTGATAGGCGAGCCCGGCGTCGGCAAAACCGCGATAGCCGAGGGCATAGCTCAGCGCATCAGTTCGGGCGACGTGCCCTACCGCCTGCACGACAAGACCGTTTACCTGCTCGACATGGCTGCGCTGGTAGCGGGCACGCAGTTCCGCGGACAGTTCGAGAGCCGCATGAAAGGGCTTATCGAAGAGGTCAAGCGGCTGGGCAACGTTATACTTTTCATCGACGAGGTACATTCAATAGTCGGTACGGGCGACTCTGAGGGCAGCATGAGCGCTTCAAATATCCTAAAGCCTGCGCTTTCACGCGGCGAGGTACAGGTCATCGGCGCGACTACTTTCAGCGAGTACCGCAAGTACATCGAGAAAGACGCGGCGCTCGAGCGGCGTTTTCAGCCCGTAACGGTCAACGAACCGACGATAGCCGACGCCTGCCGTATGCTCGAAGGCATAAAGAAATATTACGAAGCGCACCACAAGATACACGTTTCGGATGCGATGATCCGCGAGTGCGTGCAGCTTTCTGAGCGCTACATTACCGACAGATATTTGCCCGATAAGGCGATAGACCTGCTGGACGAAGCCTGCGCATATGCCTCCACCCGAAACAGCGCGCTGGAGGAGTTTGAAAAGCTGACGGACGAGTCGGCGGCGGCAGACATCGCGGTAGAGGAAGCCGAAAGCAGCAGCGAAAAGGAAGAAAATCCCGATTACGAAAAGATCGCCGAGCTGAAAATGAACCAGATGCGCATTTCAAACCGTCTGGAAGAGCTGAAGCCGCAGGCGGACGCCGCGCAGGTAACGGAAAAAGACCTCGCGCAGGTGATAGAAGTTTGGACGGGCATACCCGCCAGCAAGATCGAGGCTACCGAGTTTGAGAAGATACGCAGCCTGCCCGAGATACTTTCGGCGCGCGTTATCGGTCAGGAGGAAGCCATAAAGGCGGTCAGCGCAGCTATCCGCCGCAGCCGCATACATCTTTCTAAGCGCATACGCCCCGCCTCGTTCATATTCGTAGGCCCTACCGGCGTCGGCAAGACCGAGCTTGTAAAGGTGCTGGGCGAAACGCTCTTTGACGAAAACGAGCCGCTGATAAGGGTAGATATGTCGGAGTACATGGAGAAGCACTCGGTGAGCAAGCTCATCGGTTCACCTCCCGGCTACGTCGGCTTTGACGAAGCGGGTCAGCTAACTGAAAAGGTTCGCCGCCGCCCGTATTCGGTAGTGCATTTTGACGAGATAGAGAAAGCGCACCCCGACGTTATGAACATTCTTCTTCAAATATTGGACGAGGGACAGATACACGATTCGCAGGGCAGACCTGTTTCGTTCCAAAATACAGTTATAGTAATGACGTCTAACGCCGGTTCTACTGACAGAGATACGGGCGTTGGCTTTAACAAAACGCAGGCTGAGATTTCTAAGGACAAGGCTATGAAAGCGCTGGGCGAGTTCCTGCGCCCCGAGTTCCTCGGCAGAGTGGACGAGGTGGTAGTTTTCAACCCGCTTACGGAGGAGGACTACGGCAAGATAGCCGCCCTGATGCTGGACGAGATGCGCGAGCCGCTTGAAGAGCAGGGAATATCGCTTGCATACAAGCCCGCGGCGACCGCGCTCATCGCGAAAAAGGCTTACGGCAAAAAGCTCGGCGGAAGAGATATACGCAAGGTCATTCGCGAAGAGGTGGAAGACCCCCTTGCCGAGATAATGGTGGAAAAGGGCGAGAGCGGAATTAAGCTGGTGCTGGTAGACGCGCAGGACGATAAGCTTATCGTTAAGGCAGAGTAAGGCATAGCGGCTTCGCCGCAAAATATATATGATCTCCACGAACGGACGGCGAAAAAGCCGCCCGTTCTTTTTTTTGCTTTATTTGACTAATTTGCGGCGGCGTACTGATTAGGAATAGTGAAATTCTCCAAAGATTTATTTTGATAGGCACTTTTAACAAACTTGCCACTTGACATATGTGCAGTTTAGACATATAATAGTATATGGGGCATTATGCACGGGTTTTCATGGGTGAAATCACGTGCAAAATATGTAATCAATTCACGTTTTGTTGATGAAATTGCGGGCAAAATGTGGTATGATAAAATAAATGTATCGGTCAAACGTTTTCACAAGAGCTATCTATGGCTTTTTTGTATGAAGTTGAACGCTGCCGATGCGAAAGGAAATATAGGAGGAAATGATATGGCTAAAGCAGTTAAAGCACCGGAGCCAAAAACGATCTCTAAAGAAGAGCTGAAACAGAAATTCGTTCAGGTACTTCACGACGACTTCCAGACGACTCCCGAAGAAGCTTCCGACCAGCAGGTATACGAGGCTCTTACCAAAATAGTAGTAGGTATCTTAAAGGCTAAGCGCCGCCACTTTACAGTTAAAAACAGATCTGAGGGTAAGAAGAAGATTTACTACCTTTCGATGGAGTTCCTGATGGGCAGAAGCCTCAAGACCAGCATCTACAACCTTGAGATGGTAGACGAAACAGTCGCTATGCTCAAGGACTTCGGCATTTCTATAAACGGCATTTACGAAATGGAGCCTGACGCAGGTCTGGGCAACGGCGGTCTGGGAAGACTTGCTGCCTGCTACCTCGACGCGCTGGCTGCCGACGGCTACCACGCTACCGGCTACTCCATTCTTTACGAATACGGCATCTTTAAGCAGAAGCTGGAAGACGGCTGGCAGACCGAGCTGCCCGATAACTGGCTGCCCGGCGGATCCGCTATGCTCGTTCCCGTGCCCAGCGCCGCTATCGAAGTTAAGTTCGACGGCAACCTTAAAGAATACTGGGATAACAATTTCCACTGCGTAGAGCTGGAAAACTACACCTCTGTACTCGCAGTACCTTACGATATGTTCGTTTCGGGCTACGACAGCGAGGCTGTTTCTAAGCTGCGCCTTTGGAAAGCGGAAGTTCCCTCTTTTGATATGGCTATGTTCAACAAGGGCGATTATTCTAAGGCTCTTGGCAGAAATATCATGTCGCAGGCTATCACTAAGGTGCTTTATCCTAACGATAACCACGCTGAGGGCAAGTCGCTGCGTCTGCGCCAGCAGTATTTCCTCGTAGCAGCTTCCGTAGGCGATATTGTAAACACTCATATGAACGTTTACGGCACTATGGATAACCTTGCCGATAAGGTAGCTATCCACATCAACGATACTCACCCCACCCTCGCTATCCCCGAGCTGATGAGAATACTGCTCGACGACTGCGGCTACGACTGGGACAAGGCTTGGGACATCGTTACTCACACCTTTGCTTACACCAACCACACCGTAATGCCCGAAGCTCTCGAAAAATGGGACTGCAACCTGCTCAAGAGCGTTACACCGAGAATCTTCTCCATCATCGTAGAGATAAACGAGAGATACTGCAAGAAACTTTGGGATATGTATCATGACGAGGGCAAGGTCACCCATATGTCCATCATCGAAAACAACATGGTAAAGATGGCTACCCTCTGCGTACACGCTTCGCACCATGTAAACGGCGTTGCTAAGATACACTCTGAGATAATCAAGAAGGAAACTTTCAAGGACGAGTACCAGTACACTCCCGAAAAGTTCACCAACGTTACTAACGGTATCGCTTACAGAAGATGGCTGTATCAGTCGAACGAGGGTCTTACCTCGCTGCTCAAGGACTGCATAGGCGACGGTTTCCTCAAGGACGCTTCCGAGCTGAGCAAGTTCAAGGCATTCGCCGACGATAAGGCAGTACTCGAAAAGCTGACCAAGATAAAGAAGGAAAACAAAGAGCGCTTCGCTAAGTATGTAAAGAACCAGTACGGCGCTGCCCTCAATACCGACTCTATCTTCGACGTACAGGTAAAGCGCCTGCACGAGTACAAGCGCCAGCAGCTCAACGCCCTTAACATCATCGCTGAGTACAATTACCTCAAGGCCAACCCCGACGCACCCTTCGTGCCAAAGACCTACATCTTCGCGGCTAAGGCTGCCCCCGGATACTACATGGCTAAGCAGATAATCAAGCTGATCTGGAACATCTCGCAGGAGCTGAGAAAAGATCCTAAGCTGAATAAGAAGCTGAACGTTATCTTCATGGAAGATTACTGCGTATCCCTCTCTGAGATACTCATGCCCGCCGCCAATATCTCCGAGCAGATCTCGCTCGCAGGTACTGAGGCTTCGGGTACCGGCAACATGAAGCTTATGATAAACGGCGCTATCACCCTCGGAACTCTCGACGGAGCTAACGTAGAGATACACGAGCAGGTAGGCGACGAGAATATCCTCCTCTTCGGCATGAATGTTGACGAGGTAGAGGCTGCTAAGCCGAATTACAAGCCTATCGACGTTTACAACTCTAACGGCGTGCTGAGAGCCGCTGTTGACAGACTCGTTTCCGGCATAAACGGCGAGCAGTTCAATGAGATAGCAAATTCGCTCAAGACTACTGACACCTACATGGCGTTCGCAGACTTCGCTTCCTATCAGGACGCACAGAGAAGAGCGAGCGAGAGCTACTCTGACACTGAGAAGTGGGCTAAGATGAGCCTTATGAACATCGCAGGCGCAGGCATATTCTCCGCTGACAGAGCTGTTGACGAATACGCTAAGAACATCTGGAATCTTACTAAGTAATTTTCAGAATATATTTTCGCTGCGGGAAGAGTACCAAAAACTCTTTCCGCAGCTTTTTTTGTTTTATGAAAACTGCGTGAAACAATTTGGAAAAAAGAATGTTAATTTCAGTTAACATATCATAAAAGAAAATTTACAATGATTGTACAGATTTTACTACAGCGCTTTTTTGAAGCCGATGAATTGTTGTTTAATCAGCCAAAATTTATTTTTTTTGCTCAAAACCCTTGCATTTTTCGACATATGGTGATATAATTAAATCAAGCTAAAGAGGACAACACCTCAGAAAGCTGATAATAAATTTCCGACAAAGAAGTCGCTCGAATGTTTGGATAATCAGGCATGGGCGGCGATTTTTCTTTTATGGGGATAATTAAATATCATTACCGACAATGGCGTCGCTTTCCGCATAAAGGCTCTGAAAAGGGTCGGCGGGGAAGCGGCGTTTTTTTAGTTGGCAGATGGGCGAAACTAAAAGCAAAACTAAACGAGTTGACAAAGGCGTCATTTCCGCAGGCAGGTCTGAGCGATAAGCTTGAAGCAGACCGAGCGGAGAGGACGCTTTTAATTATAGTCTGAATAGTGAGCGATGGGGAAAACGCATTTCAAAAGGTTACCGGCTGCAGCGAAAAAAAAGCCTTTTGATGAAGAAAAGCATCGTGAAGCAAGCAGACGAAAATATCTCAATTCTATAAGGAGTGGTCAAAAATGAAAAGAAGTTTTAAAAGGGTACTCGCAGCGATCACAGCCGGTTGTCTTTGCATGGGAATGTTATCTTCCTGCGGCGGCAGCGATGGAGATTCGTCTAAGGCGGCGGCTGACGGAAAGGTTCTCAGAGTAGGTATGGAATGCGCATACGCACCTTTTAACTGGACGCAGAAAACCGAGGACACCCCCGACGGCGGCAAGGCTGTACCGATATACAATCAGGACGGCAGCTACGCTTACGGCTACGACGTAATGGTAGCGCAGAAGATCGCCGATGAGCTGGATATGGAACTCGAGATACATAAAGTAGAGTGGGATTCAATAGGCCTCAGCATGGATTCGGGCGAATATGACTGCATCATCGCAGGAATGGGCAGAACCGCTAAGCGCGAAAAATCTTACGCTTTCACCGAACCTTACTATTACAGAGATAACTGCATAGTAGTAAAGGCTGACTCAGACCTTGCGAACGTTACGGGACTTTCGCAGCTGAAAGGCAAGAACGTTACCGTTACCACGCAGCTCGGCACCGGCTGGGTAGACCTGCTCGATCAGGTTCCCGACGCAAAGCTCGGCTCTAACTACGAAACTACCGCAGAGGTATTCCTCGCGATCTCAAACAACGTTGCGGACGTAGCCGTTATCGACGTTCCTACTGCTGAGTCGGCGCTGCTGACCAACAAGGATCTCAAGCTCATCAGACTTGACGAAAACGACGCTTTCCAGAACGACCAGGAAATGACTAACGTCTGCATAGCTACCAGAAAGGACGATACCGAGCTTCGCGACAAGATACAGGGAGCTATGGATAAGCTGGAGTGGAATGACAAGGCAAAGATGGACGAGCTAATGGAAACTGCAATATCTTCGCAGCCTGCGGCTAACTAAATCAGATCTCTGACTGATAAGAATACAATACCTGAAAACTTGGAATGACTGATGAAATGCGGTCATTCTGAGCCGTAAGGGCAAAATATCTATCTATAATTTATAAACTGAGAAAAGGGGAAATGTTATGAATTTCAAAGATCCTACCAACATGATCGAGTGGATCGTGTATATAGCTCTTGAATACAAGGATATGTTCCTGCAAGGCTTGTGGATAACGCTTTACATTTCAATAGTCGGCACGCTGGTCGGCTTCATCGTTGGCTACCTCGTGGGCATAGTACAGGATATTAAGATAAACAAAGATGACAATATCATAAAGCGCATACTTATGCGCCTGCTAAAGATCATCTGCCTTGTGTATGTCGAGATATTCCGCGGCACGCCTATGATAGTACAGGGCATGATAGTTTATTACGGTCTGCTGAAAGCGGAGGTAAACATCACCCCCGTGCTTGCGGGTATAATCGTTACCGTTCTCAATACCGGCGCTTACATGGCTGAAACGGTGCGCGGCGGTATCAATTCGGTGGACAAGGGCCAGAAAGAGGGCGCTTGGTCGCTGGGCATGTCGCCTATGAAGACTATGCTGCTGGTAGTTTTGCCGCAGGCTTTCAAGAACGTAGTTCCCGAAATGGTAAACACCTTCCTTACAAACCTCAAGATGACCTCGGTACTGAACGTCATCGGCGTATCGGAGCTGTTCCTCGTTGCAAAGACGGCGGGCGGTACTTACTACAAGTATTTCGAGGCTTACCTCGTTATCGCCGTCATCTACTTCGTTCTCTGCTTCATATTCAACAGAGTATTTATGGCGCTGGAGAAGAAGCTGGGCAACAAGAGCGACTACGTTCTCGCTACCGAATACATCGAAGAGAAAATGTAACTGGAGGGATCTGAAATGGCTGAAACAAAATATAACGATAAAGTAATTGCGATAGAAGACCTGAGCAAATCTTTCGGAGATCATCAGGTGCTGAGAAAGATAGATTTTACCGTGGGCAAGGGCGAAGTTATCTGCATAGTAGGCTCTTCCGGTTCAGGAAAATCTACACTGCTGCGCTGCATCAACAAGCTCGAGCGGCAGACTGACGGAAAGATATATTTCAACGGCTGCGTAGTCGCCGATAAACAGCGCGATATAAACAGCTATCGCTCAAAGGTGGGCATGGTTTTCCAGTCCTTCAACCTCTTCAACAACATGACGGTGCTGAAAAACTGCATGATAGCCGTTACTTCGGTGCTGCATGAGTCGAAAGAGGAAGCCCGCGAGCGCGCGATAAAGCACTTGAAAGCAGTAGGCATGGCGCCTTACATCAACGCTTACCCTGCTCAGCTTTCGGGCGGTCAGAAACAGCGCGTTGCGATAGCGCGTGCGCTCTGCATGAATCCCGAAGTGCTGCTTTTCGACGAGCCTACCTCCGCGCTCGACCCAGAGATGGTCGGCGGCGTGCTCAACGTAATGAAAGAGCTGGCGCAGACGGGACTTACCATGATAATCGTAACGCACGAGATGGCTTTCGCAAGAGATGTTTCCACCCGCACGATATTTATGGATAAAGGATACATCGTAGAAGACGCGCCCCCGCAGGAGCTTTTCTACCACCCGAAGAACCCGAGAACGAGGGAATTTCTCTCACGCTTCCTAGAGGGCGACGGTTCGGATAGCTCTGACGGCAATGGCAAGGAGGCGGCTGGCGCATGAACAATATCGTTATCACAGTAGCCCGCGGCTTCGGCAGCGGCGGTAAAGAGATAGCCTCGCGCGTGGCGAAAGACCTCGGTATCTCCTGCTACGAGAACCGCATCTTAACGCTCGCCTCGCAGCTTAGCGGTCTGGATCAGGAGCTTTTCAACGAGGTGAATGAGAAGATACGCGAAAAGGGCGGCTTTTCGGCATTCATGAAAGGTCTGCCTAGGGCGCGCAGCTACATCACAAAAGGCAAGTTCGTTTCCGACGACGCGCTTTTTGAATATCAAAAAAAGATAATCCTAGATCTGGCGGAAACGCAGTCCTGCGTGATAGTCGGCAAATGCGCCGACTGGATACTCCGCGGCAGGGATAACGTAATAAGCCTGTACATCGAAGCGCCGCGCGACTTTTGCTTAAAGCGCACGATGGAGCATATGCAGGTAAACGAAGCGGTGGCGGAAAAGAACATCGTAACTACCGATAAGTACCGCGCGAATTATTACAAGTATTACACCAAGGGCAACTACTGGACGAACCCCATCAACTACGACCTTACGCTAAACAGCGAAAAGGTAGGCATAGAGCAGTGCGTTCAGCTTATTGAAGATTATGTCAAGATAAAGATGAATTATCTCGGCATAGAGAAACTATAATTCTTGCACTGCCGTACAACTATTGTGTGCGTATTGCGCAGTCAGATTTTTCGTCAGATTGCTAAAAGCCGACGCAGGCTAACTCGCGTTAGTCAAGGAGGTTTTTGGTGATATGGCGGAAAATATGCAAGCAAGACGTGCACAAAGCCGAAGGCGGTAGTTGTGCGGCAGTGCAAACAGGGAGGGTATTCACCATGAAACTGAAAGACACAGGACTTACCGCAGAGGAGCTTAAAGGGCTGGTAAACAAGTATATGATAGAGACCTACGAGCGTTTCGATTTCATTGCGGAAACGGCTAAGGGTATGTACATCTACGACGAAAAGGGCAACGCTTACCTCGACTTTTACGCAGGCATCGCGGTAAACAGCGCGGGTAACTGCAATGAAAAGGTGATCGCGGCTATACAGTCGCAGGCGGCAGACCTTATCCACACCTTCAACTACCCATACACCATTCCGCAGGCGCTGCTGGCTAAGAAGATCTGCGACACCATCGGCATGGATAAGATCTACTTCCAGAACTCGGGTACTGAGGCGAACGAGGCTATGATAAAGCTGGCGAGAAAGTACGGTATCGACCACTACGGCCCGAATAAGTACGAGATCATCACCGCTAAGATGGGCTTCCACGGCAGAAGCTTCGGCTCGATGTCGGCTACCGGTCAGCCCGATACCGCTATACAGCAGGGCTTCGGCTCTATGACCCCCGGCTTCAAGTATGCTGAATATAATAATTTGAAAGCCTTTGAGGACGCCATCACCGAAAACACCATCGCCATCATGGTAGAGCCAGTACAGGGCGAGGGCGGCGTAAACCCCGCTACTAAGGAGTTTCTGACTGGACTGAGAAAGCTCTGCGACGAAAAGGGACTTCTCCTCTGCCTCGATGAAGTTCAGACCGGCTGGTGCAGAACGGGCGAGGTAATGGCTTACATGAATTACGGCATCAAGCCCGACATCGTTTCTATGGCGAAGGCTATGGGCGGCGGACTTCCCATCGGCGCTATCTGCGCTAAGGAAGAGGTCGCGAAGAGCTTTACCAGTGGTTCGCATGGCAGCACATACAGCGGTAACCCCGTAGCCTGCGCGGCTTCTCTCGCACAGATAGGCGAGCTGCTAGACAGAGATCTTGCGGGCAACGCTAAGAAGATGGGCGCTTACTTTATGGACAAGCTGAGAGAGCTTGTGCCGCACGTCAAAGAAGTTCGCGGACTGGGCCTTATGGTAGGCGTAGAGTTTGAGGAAGGCTTCAACGCGGTGGACGTAAAGCACGCCTGCTTCGACAGAAAGCTCATCATCACAGCTATCGGCTCTAGCGTTATCCGCATGGTGCCCCCGCTGATACTCACCGAAAAGGAATGCGACAAGGCTGCCGAGATAATCGCAGAAGCTGTAAAGTCGCTCGAGAAGTGATGGTATATTAAAATATGAAACTGCAAAGAGGGCGTTAGTTCGCTCTCTTTCGGTTTAAACGGTTTAAAGTGGAGGGCTTTTACTATGGATTTCAGTTATCATATGCCCGCCGACCTGCGTTTCGGCAGGGGTCTGGCGGATAAGATAGGCGATATTTGCAAAGAGATAGGCGGCGAAAAGGTGCTTGTGGTAACGGGCACGGGCAGCACTAAGCGCTCGGGTCTGCTGGACAGGGTGCTCGTTTCGCTCAAAGCGGCGGGGCTGGGCGCTGCGGTTTTCGACAAAGTTACGCAAAACCCGCTTACTACCACCGTTTACGAGGGCGTAGAGCTGGCTAAGGCTGAGGGCTGCGGCGTTATCCTCGGCGTGGGCGGCGGCTCGATAATGGACGCGGCTAAGGCTATCGCTTTCTGCACCGTGAACGCGGGCGATGTTTCCGACTACATTTTCGGCAAAAAGCAGGGCGCGGGCGCACTGCCGATAGTGCTGCTGCCTACCACCTGCGGCACGGGCAGCGAGGGCAATCAGATTGCCGTGCTGACCAACCCCGAAACAAAGGACAAAAAAGCGCTTTACACCATGCAGGTGATGCCGCGCGTTTCCGTCATCGACCCCGACGTCATGACTACTATGCCGAAAAGCGTGCTTTCATCCGTCGGCTTCGACGCTTTCACACATTCGCTCGAGGCATATACCTCGAAAAAGGCGAACCCCATCACCGACGCGCAGGCGCTGCTGGGTATGCAGCTTTTGGCGGATGATCTGCCGAAGCTTGTGTCCGGCGAGGGCGGCGCGGCGGAATGGGAAGCCGTAAGCTTGGCGGCAACGCTGGGCGGAATGGTGATCGGCGCGGCGGGCGTTTCAGCGGCGCACGGTATGGAACACCCCGCTTCGGGTCTGAAAAACATCGTCCACGGCAGGGGACTTGCGGCGCTTACCCCGCCGATAGTCGAGCGGCTTGCCACCGCCGACCCCGAAAAATTCGCGCGGGTGTCGGTACTGCTTGGCGGCAGCGGAGCGGAGGACTGCGCCGACAGCATACGCCGCTTTCTCAAAGCGATAGACCTGAGCGTGAAGCTCGGCGACCTCGGCATCACGGCGGAGGACGTGCCTTGGATGACGGAAAACTGCATGAAGATCTCGATAGGCAACCTCAAAAACGCGCCCGTGACGTTCAGCCGCGAAGAGGTAGAGCAGATATACCGCGAGGCGCTGTGATTTTTAATGGCAATATTTCGGCAGACGTTTGCATTTTCGGCAGGCGTCTGTTTTTTTGTATAAAATACATCACGAAGAGTCGGCGAAATTGTGCAGGTATACAAAAGTGATAGATTTGTCACTTTGGCTATTGACAATCAGCAAAATTAGTGATATTATTGTCACATGAGGTGATGAATAAGTCACTTTACAAGACCGGACGAAAGGAAATGGATAAAGCTATGAACGAGAATATAAAGAAAGAAAAGACAACAAAACCCATCACTCTCTGTGATTACCACAAGGCGCGGCTGGCGGGCATGGCGAGCTTATTCGTGATGGAGGTGCTCACGCTGATATTCGACCATGTAAAGGTCAGCGGCGGCGCGGGTCTGCGTGCGCTGAATTACGCGCTGATAATCATTTCGCTGGTGCTGTTGGTGCGCTGGGCGTTTATGTCGCTCATCAAAAAGCGCCCTATAGAAAAAGAGGACGAGCTTTCGCGCGAGAACATGGTGAAAGCGCACGAGAAGATAGGGCTGGTGTTTTGGCTGATACTTGGCGCGGTGCTGATGCTTTCTATGTTCTGGAAGGGCAGTATCACGATACACTTTGACAACGAGTTGATGAACAGCATATGGTTTATAATTTTCAGCGGATATTTTTCGCTCGAGAGCGGCTTTTTCATCTACTACGACCGCACGGCGGCGGGCGATGATTGTGACGATTATGACGATGACGAAGAGAGCGCGGGTGACGAGTGATGCCGCAGCTAAAAACGAAACTGAAAGAGTACCGCGCGCGGCTGAATATGAAGCAGGGCGAGCTTGCCGAAAAGGTAGGCGTGCGGCGCGAAACGATAATCCGACTGGAAAAAGGGCAGTACAACCCCTCGCTGAAACTGGCGATGGATATAGCGAAAGTTTTCGGCGCGGCGGTGGAGGATATTTTCTCATTCGAGCCCGACCCCGCCGAGGATTATCAGGTGTTTGAAAATAAGTACGATAATTAAGGAAAAAGACCCCTGTTTCAGCGAACAGAGGTCTTTTTTACTGTATTTGAATTTGCGGGATATGCTTTAGTTCACGGCGGCAGCGCTTTTTTTGTTTGCTGACTCGATATAGCAGCGTAAATGATAGCTTTTTGTGAATGAGCATCTGAAAACTGATCAGAACATAATAAAAACCTTGTATTTAAGAATTAACACTTGAAATATGAGAAAATATGTGGTATAATACATTTTAGAAAGATGTAAATATTTACAGCAATGACCCGTACTACAAAAATGAGGATATGAAAAAATGGACTTTGATTATGCAAGATATGTAACGCTGATGAATGAGTTTTCTAATACTTGCGGCAAGATAAGAACTTTCAGAGATCCTGAGATAAAAAGATCGATCGTGCCGCTTTGTGAATTTTTGCGCATAGCTGCTTTTGAGGTGACTGTGGACAGCGCCAACAGCTCTTCCCACAAACCGCTCATGCAGCCTTTTTTCTACTATTTCAAAGGAACAGCAGACAGAAAGCGTGCACTTAAGATAGATGAAACTATTTATGATGGCAGCGTGGCGCACTATAATATACTGCCCTCATTTGGTGAACCTGATTGGAGCGAACAGGAATTAGAGCAGATACGGGCACTTGAAAAACAGGTGGCTATGCATAGCGAACGAGGATACATAATGAAACTTGCTGAAGAGAAAGGCAGGATAGATGAGACGTTAGAGATATACCTGCTGCCATATTTTTTTGAATATATCGGCAGAGTGATGGCAGAAGGCAAGCTCGATAAATACGGTGCGGTATATTTTAATCTAAAGCGCTTTTCTTTGGTAAATGAGTATTTTAGCCGTCGTGTAGCTGATGATATAATGCGCTCTTATATCAGAGGGCTTGAAAGATCTGTGAAGGGCGATAAATGTATATGTCGTGTTGGCGGAGATAATTTCGTTATGCTATATGAAAAAGCTGACCTCGATACTGTTGTGGAGTATTTGCTAGGCAAAAAAGTGAAGCTGAATGGTATAGAAGTAAACGTTTCCGCAACAGCGGGATACTGCACCATAACCGAGGACGTGAGAAAGCCGACTGATGTTATGGACAGAATAAGCGAAACTTTACAGATGGCGCGTACTGTTTATAAAAAGCCGTATGCTTTTTATGACCCAAAGATGGCTGAGCAAAAAAAACGTATGAAGGAAATAGAAAATATATTTCCCGAAGCCATTAAAAATGAGGAATTTAAGGTATATTATCAGCCAAAGGTGCGTATAGAAGACGGAAAAATAATAGGCGCAGAGGCGCTTTGCCGATGGGTCAGAAACGGCAGCATAGTTCCGCCTATGCAGTTTATTCCTGTGCTGGAGCGCAGCTCTTCTATATGTGTGTTGGATTTCTATATGCTGGAACATGTTTGCTGTGATATACGTCGCTGGCTGGACGAGGGAAGGAAAGTCGTAAAAGTTTCTGTTAACCTCTCTCGTATGCATTTAGGCAACAAAATGCTGCTGGAAAATATACTCGGCATAATCGACCGCCACGGTGTTCCACATGAATATTTAGAGATAGAACTTACTGAAACCAGTGCAGATGTTGATTTTGATGAGCTTAAAAACATCGTTAATGGTCTGCATGAAAGCAACGTAAGCACTGCGGTCGATGATTTTGGCACGGGCTTTTCTTCGCTGAAGCTGATAACTGAGCTTCCTTGGGGCGTACTGAAGATCGATAAGAGCTTTATACCAGAAGACAGCAATGAGCACTCTAAACGTGAAAAAATACTGCGCCATATTATAACAATGTCGAACGATCTGGGAATGGAATGTATAGCTGAGGGCGTGGAAACGCTTGATCAAGCTAGGCTTTTACACCAAATGGAATGTTACTTGGCTCAAGGCTTTTATTACGCAAAGCCAATGCCCTGTGAGGACTATGAAAAAAATCTTATGTGTGAGTGATCAGGTAAAATATCCCTCTGCGGAAAAGGCAGGGGGATATTTTTTTGCTACGGAATCCGTTTTTATATGGACTGTATGGGCGTGATATAATATAGACACACAAAAGATACAGCTTAACCAAGCTGAGCCAAAAATAAAATTCAGAGGAGATTTTTAACATGAGTGAACAAAAATTTGGCACGGAAAACAGCACGCAGTTCGTACCCGCAAAGTGCACCGCCTGCGGCGGCGAGCTTGAGGTAGACCCGAAGCAGGAAACAGCGGTGTGCCGTTACTGCGGAGAAACTTTCGTAGTATCAAAAGCGGTGAATAATTACAATGTAGAGCACAACACTTACAATACCAAGATAGTCAACGAGCGCAAGGGCGACATGGAGTCGATGCTGAACTTTATCAGCGACCGCGAGGACAAGAAATACGCGCGTGCAAAGGAGCAGAAAGCGGAGCGCAGCAAGCGCAACAAGACCCTGCTATGGGCGCTGGGCTGGATATTTATATTTCCCGTACCGCTGACGATACTGATGCTGAGAAACAAGAAGCTGGCGGACAAGGTGCGCTACGGAATAATCGCGGCGGCGTGGGTGGTATATATACTGCTGCTGGTGATAACGCAGATCACCGGCGACAAGGACAGCGATAAAGCGGCAGACGTTTCAAGCGAAACAAGCTCGGCGGCTGAGAGCGAAGCGGACGACATAGACCTCGACGCGATAGTTGACAAATTAAAGGACAGCGAAGCGGAAACGAAGCAGACGGAAGCGCCCGCCGAGAGCAAGCCCGAGAAGGAAACAAAGGCAACGAAAGAAACGAAAAAGACCGAGAAAGAGACGAAGAAAACTGAGGAAGAGCCTAAAGAGAGCGAGCCGAGCCTTGACGACATAAAGAAGGCGATAGAGGGCGGAGATTACTCGCTGGTATCGGCAGACTTCAAGGAAGTCATGGACGGCTACGAGGCGTTTTTTGACCAGTACATCGAGTTTATGAACAAGTACAATTCGGGCGAGGGCGACCAGCTTGAAATGATGAATGATTACATGGATATGGTATCGCAGCAGACCGAGTGGATGGACAAGATAAACGCAATCGACGAAAAATCGCTGTCAGTAGCCGACGACGCGTACTATATAATAGTTACGACGAGGGTGCAGAAGAAGTTGGCGGACGCTAGTTTGTGATAGAAGATCCCCTAATATAAAATGAAAAAACCGGCAGTCGGTACGAGAAAATGTACTGGCTGCCGGTTTTTTGAGGGGGGATTATTTTTTAATCAAATAGAATAATAATCCTTTTTCCAAAAAGTGATCTTGTCAATAAAACTTGACACATTAACAGCAAGGATCTTGAAGTTAAGAAGCGATGGTCATAGCCGAATCTGCCCGCCCCGCACTAAATATTCCCGTGAAATATTTCTTTCAAAACATGTTGATTCTCAGCAACATTCATAAAATGTTTGTTTTTTGTTGTTGCTGTTGTTAAAAAATTCTGATAAAATGTTAAGAAAAGTAGGCATAGCGCAAAAAAAGCTCGCTTTAGACTTTGGTTTTTGGATTATTGGAGGAATTTTTATGAAAAAATTTGTAGCAGGTGTTGTAGCGCTGACGATAGCGTTCGGCGGAATGGCACTGCCGGCGGAGAGCGGCTTTGCGGCGGTATCGGCAAGCGCTGAGGAGATGAGCGAAGCTAACGTTGATGTGCAGGCGGCAGACGATGTGAAGATCGCGGGGGATTCATTTGTTTATGGAGATTTCCATTATCAAATTCTTGATGATGGTACTGTTGAAATCACCTACTATTTAGGCGCGGATAAAGAAGTTGTTATACCAAGTACGATCAATGGTAAAAAGGTTACAAGCATTGGTCATGGCGCATTTATGGAATGCATCAATATTGAAAAAATAACAATTCCTGATAGCGTTACAACTATTGATTATAATGCATTTTCAGACTGCCCAAATCTTGTAAGTATAACTATACCTTGCAACGTTACAAGCATTGGTGATTATTCATTTAATGGTTGTGAAAAGCTTACAAGCATAACGGTTGATTCAAAAAACAAATTTTACTTATCAGAGGATGGAGTGCTGTTCAATAAAACGAAAACGGAACTTGTAGCTTATCCTGCTGGTAATTCGAGGAAAGAATATACTATACCCGATGGTGTTAAAAGTTTAAATAAATGTGCATTTTCAGGAGCTGTCAATCTTACAAGCATAAAAATACCTAATAGCGTTAAAAACATTGGTGAAGGCGAATTTTACGGATGTAAAAATCTCGAAAATATTAGCATTCCAAACGGTGTTACAGATATATATTCATTTACGTTCTATCTCTGCGAAAGCCTTACAAATATAACAATTCCGAATGGCGTTACTAGTATAGACGGTTCTGCATTTGAAGGTTGCAAAAACCTTACAAGTATAACGATACCCGATAGCGTTAATAGCATCGGTGCCGGGGCATTTGCATCTTGTTCGAGCCTTAAAAGTGTAAAAGTTCCAGAGGGTGTTACGGTAATTGATGCTTACACATTTAACGGATGCGCAGGCCTTACAGATATTTCATTCCCGAGCACTTTAAAATCTATTGGTTATGAATCTTTTACTGATTGTAAAAAACTCAAAAGCATAACATTCTTGAATGGCCCGACTTTTATCAACTCATCTGCATTTCAGGGTTGTACAAGTCTTGCAAATCTGGTTTTGCCGGACAGCATGGAAGAGATCGGAAGCAATGCTTTCTATAACTGCTCTAGCCTTTCATATGTAGTAATTCCGAAGAACATAAAAAAGATCGACTCTCTTGCATTTAGCAGCTGTAAAAAGCTTAAAGACGTATATTACAAAGGCTCAAAAAGTGACTGGAAAAAGATCAAGAACGAGGGTTCACAAAGTATAGATACAAACGCGGGAATAAAGGACGCGACTATCCACTACAACTACACCCCCGACGAGCTAACCGTCGATAAGGTGAAAACCACCAAATTTACCTGCACCGATAAGGCTGTAAAGATCAACTGGGAAAAGGTCAACGGCGCGGCGGGCTACCGTGTGTATGCATATAACGCAAAGACCAAAAAGTGGAGCAAAGCGGCGACGGTCTCGGCGTCCACCCTCAGCTTCAAGCAGACGGGTCTGAAGTCGGGTACGACTTACAAATACAAGGTCAAGGCTTACGCGAAGCAGAGCGGCAAGACCTACTGGGGCGAGGCTTCCGACACGATGACGACCACCACGAAGCCCGCACAGCCCGCGATAAAATCTACCTCGGCTTCGACGAGCGCGGTAAGGCTAAACTGGAACGCTGTTTCGGGCGCGAATGGTTACAGAGTGGTGAGATACGACGCTAATGCCAAGAAATGGGTGTCTGTCGGCACGATCAAGACCACATCGTTCAAGGAAAAGAAGCTTAAAGGCAAGACTTCGTACAAGTACAAAGTCAAAGCGTACCGCAAGGTAGGCGGCGCGACTTACTGGAGCGAGTACAGCGCAGTCAAGAGCGTAAAAACTAAATAACAAAATCTCAGCAGTCTGCACTAAAAATGCGGACTGCTGTTTTTATGCCACTTTTCTTGACAACCATCTCTCAATGCTGTATAATAATAACAACCGCAGACATTCCCCCGCGAGTGCCTGCAAAGTCCCTTCGGAGCGCTCGTCTGAGGGGATTTCTTATTTGCGGCAATGGTCAGCGCCCGCGGAATGGAAATTTATATCCGCCGCGAAATGCTTGTATAATATTAAGGGTAATCCCTATCGAAAGGAGGTCGGCGATATGCTGAATATCGGCTGTGGATTTGAGGTTGAGGGCAGGCTGTATACCATACTCGAACTGCTCGGCAAGGGCGCTAACGCCGCCGCTTATCTTGCTCAGTGTCAAAACGGCGGACTTGCGGCTAAGTGCATTTTAAAAGAATATTCACCCGCAGACCTCGCTGAGAGTGACCCCGCTTTTGCTGAAGGCAAGGCGCGCTTTGTTGCGGCGGGCAGGGCGCAGAACCGCATACGCCAGATCTCAGCGCTCGGTAATCAGACCCCGCCCGTCAACCGCATTTTTGAAGCGAACGGCACAGCTTATGTCGAGGTCGCCTGCTATAACGGTACTGCGCTCGATAAGCTGATAGCCGCGGGCGCGCTCACTCTGCCGCAGTATATCGCCATCTGCCGCACCATCGCGAAGACTGTCGGCGGCTACCACGCGGCGGGTATGCTCTGCCTTGACCTAAAGCCTGAAAATATTTTTATATTGCAAAATTCGCCCGATGATACCGTCACCCAGCTTGTGGAATTTATCGACTTCGACAGCGTTCGCGAACTTTCTCAGCTCGGCGCGGGCGCTGCGTATACTCGCGATTGGGCCGCCCCCGAACAACTGAATATGCAGACGGCGGGCAGGCTCGGCTTCGCGGTGGATATTTACACCTTGGGCGAGATAGTTTTTTACATACTTTTCGGCAGACATTCTGCGGCGGCGGAGCACCGCGGCTTCTCAAAATACCCGTTCGATAAATGCCGCCGAAGCTGCCTGAAATACACCGAGCGTCCCGATATACAGTCGCTATTCACACGCTTTTTCCGCGGCACACTGCGCTCCTCCGCCGCTAACCGCTTTGAGAACATCGGCATGGCGGCCGACCTGCTCGGCGAGATAATAGAGGAGCTGGAGCGCAAAGAGTGCGTTATACCATCTCTGCCGCCCGTTTCGCCAGATTTCGTCGGCAGGGATGCCGAGCTTTCGCAGATAGCGAAGAGCCTTTCGGCAAACCCCGTGCTCTACATCACAGGCGTGGGCGGTATCGGCAAATCTGCACTGGTGAAAAATTACATCACGCGGTACAGGGCGCGCTATGAGGTGATAGTCTACCTTGAATATGACGGCGAATTTCGCCATACTTTCTGCGACGATATGCAGCTTCAGATCAGCACCATCTCGCGGCAGGATGACGAGCCGCCGAGCGATTATTTTGAGCGCAAACTGCTTGCCTTTAGGCGTATATGCGACGGCAAGCGCGTGCTTTTTGTGCTGGATAATTATACCGATAGGCTCACGAAAGACCTCAGCCGAATTATCAACTGCGGGTTTGAAACAATGATCGCGACAAGAAATCAGCCGCCGAAAAACAGCTTTGCACATATGGAAGTCACCGCCCTGCGCGATAATACCGACCTGCTAAAGCTCGCCGCGCTGAATCTGGGTCACCCGCTTTCGCGTGAAGAACGCGCCTGCTTTGAGGAAATGATAAGGCTGATACAGGGGCACACGCTGGTGCTCGAGCTTATCGCGCGGCAGATAGCGGCGGGCAGGCTTGACGTTCGCACCGCGCTGGAGCTTATCCGCGAGAACGGCTTTTCACGCTTTTCAGACGAAAAGATAGGCAACATAAAGGACGGCGAAGAGGTATGCGATACCCTTTCGGCGATTATCTCGGCGCTTTTCGACGCGGGCACTGTAAGCATGACCGAGCGCTTGGCGCTGAAACGGCTCGCCCTGCTGAACGTTAGGGGGATAGAGGCTGAGCTTATAGGCAGATTTTTCTCAGATATACAGCCGAAAACGGCGGAAAAGCTGGCGGCAAACGGCTGGCTTTACGACGGCGGCAGAGTGCGCCTGCACCCAGTTATCGCGGAAACGGTGCGCGGCTGGGAGTGGCAGGCGGACGACCTTACTGTGATGGAATATCATCAGCAGGCGGTGGATATTTACGTCGGCATGGGCAACGCGGCGCAGATAAAGTCGATTTTGCGCGAAGCGGAGCGTTTTGCCGTGCAGCACCCGCGGCATATCATCACGGCGATGTACCACAACATGGCGGGATCTTACTATGACGCACTGCTTGGCGGCGCGTATTATACGGAAACCGCCGAGGAGGAAGCCCTGCTTGAAAAGATGATAGCCTCAGCAGACGCGGCGATAGCTGAGGCGGAGCTTTCGCAGGACGAGCGCAAGGGCAAGTATCTGGCGCAGTACTGTATATCGCTGGCGAGCGTGCTGATACGCAGTATGCCGGATTGCGAAAACGAAGCCGCTGAACTGCTCGACAGGGCGCGCGGGCTGATAGAGAGCGAGCCTGCGGCGAGCGAGAACCGCTGTTACTACTGCATGGCGGCGGCGTGGTATTTCACGCTGATACGCCCCGACCTAGAGGAAACGCGACGGCTCATCGACCGCGCCGAGCAGATAGCGAAGCAGGTATTTTCGACCGAGCTGGAGCTTATCGACATCATAAACATACCCGCGGCGAACTGCTGTTTTTACCACGGTGAGCTTGACTCGGCGGCGGAAAAGATAGATGAAGCGGCGGAAATGTGCGGCGGCCACCCCGACTCACTGCCATACATCGACAAAAAGGCGGAGCTGCTAAACATCTTGATAGACATTTACCTCGAGATGGGCGACTTAGAGCGCTGCCGCGGGCTTGCGGCGGAGATCGACCGCATGAACGAGGAGTACGGCGAGATGGGTCTGCGAAGAGAGATCTCGCCGGATAAGCGCGAAAAGATAGGCATATAAAAATAAGAACAGCAGTCTGTAACGAAACGCAGACTGCTGTTTTTTTGTGTGTTAAATTTACTTTCTGCCGCTGTTGATGACGCTGTAAAGCGCGTCGATGGGTTCGTTTGAATTGGCGCAGTACATCAGCAGGCAGTCGAATGGGTGGCAGACGTAAAGCTTGGAAAACCCGCAGGAATCAAGGGTAGCGTCAAGCTCGTCGCAGAAGTCGAGCAGATTTCCCGCTATCTCGTTCGGCTCGCTGTTGTCTGCTTCGTAGTAGAAATTGTAAAATTTCAGCAGTATCAGCGTCTTGCGGAGCAGGTCGTAGGAAGCGGTATTGCCGTTCAATATCCTGCCGAGGGTAACGTCGTTCGGCAGCGATTCGGTAAATCGGCGGGGCAGAGTGCGGCGGTCGAGGCGAGTTTCGGTCTGATATTTGTAGCCGAGCAGCGTTTCGATAGTCAAACTGCCGAGCCTTTCCTTTGAAAGCCGCTGTTCGTAATCATATTCGATAAGTCTGGAGTGCAGTATATCGACCTCTTCTATGATAAGCCGTCTTGCGAGCTGAAACTGCTGTTCGTTATTGTAGCAGTGCGCCGAGAGGTAGCGCAGGAACTGCTCTTCGTCGGCGGTGGTGATTATCGCGGAGAGTATCTGCGAAGTAGCGGTGTGGGCGTTTTCCTGCGGCACGAAGCCCTGCGAGCTTTCAAGCAGGCGGACGGCGGCGGAGTAGGAAAGTTTATGGTAAAGGGTGTACATAAAAACGGCGTCGGTACGGCTTTTTATGTTGAAAGGTATGGTGAGAAAGTGCTTTTGGAAAAAATCCTCGGTCTGCCGCAAGTCCATCTCGAGGGCGCAGCAAAGGTCATAATTGTTCCGCCGATTGGTGACGCCGGGGGTAGTTCCGCGCACCCATTCCAGCACGGTACGCGGGCAGGGGATACCTAGCAGATCTTTATAGCGTCGCTTGACCTCGGCGAGCATGATATTCTCATCGGCGGCGGTGCAAGGCGTGCCCAGCTCGGTAAGCCTAGCGGCAAGCCCCTCGAGAAAAACGGGCCGCGCCTCCAGCGCCATAGCGCGTTCAATGCCCGCGGCGATGTCCTCAGCGCTTTCAGCCTCAGCAGGTTCGCCGAAGCAGGTAGTATCGTATACAAATTCAGTATATTCGCCGCGCTCAGCTTCAGCGGCGATCTCTTTTAGCATCATAAACAAAACCTCGCTTTTTGCTGCCGCATATGGCAACAGGTGATATATTATGAAGATATTATAACATTTTTGGGGGTGGTTTGCAAGGGGGAGGATTTTTTTATAGGCATTTTCAGCAAAAATTCCCACTAATAATCCCCCATCTGACCGCAGATAATATAACTGCAACCCCGATACAAAATATTTTATTGAAAGGAAGTAATCATCATGAAAGGCATTACTACTCCCGAAGGCAGACAGACTCTGGAACAGTTTAAGATGGAGGCGGCTAACGAAGTTGGCGTAAACCTCAAGCAGGGCTATAACGGCGATCTTACCGCCCGTGAGGTAGGCTCGGTCGGCGGTCAGATGGTCAAAATGACCTTCCCCGAACGCCGATGGTTATTTTCCAGAAACAGTGTAAAAGTAACAGGACGTGTCAAGGATATTACATATGAAATGGGATTGACAGCATAAAATGTATTAAGAAATGTTGATCTATGGCATTGATTTTACAGCATTTAACTGCAAAATCTTTCTGGGCAGATCGTTGGTCGGCGGGAAGATCAAGTGATGATAATATCCGTGACGATGGCGAGGATTTAGTAAACCACGGCAGAAGATTTGGGGGTCTTCTGCCGTGGCTTTTTTTGTGACAGATTTTCTTCTGCCCTTGCTTTCCCCGCAGAAAAATGGTATAATAGGAGTAACAAATATTTTCAAGGAGGCAGGACAAATGGGCATTTACGTTAATCCTGATAATGCGGATTTTCGGCGTTGTTTAAAGAAAACAATGTTGTCAAATGAAGTGAAAGTTGATTTAATAGAGTTTTATCAGCGGAACAAAAAGCAAATAAATCGGAAATTGTAAAGATCATTTTAATCCAAAATGAGAGGGAATTAAAGTAATGAGAGAATATTTCAATCTAATGGAGTATACAGAAGAATTTATAAATAAAATAATTGATTATAGAATGCACATGGATAAAGAATTAAATAGATATTTATCATACGAGGAAATTGCAGAACGTGAAAAATGCAGTGCTGATGATGTGAAAAAAATACTCAATGCAACAGCAATTGTATGGATTCATTAACCTGAAAATTCCAGTTTACAGAGCTACAACAAAATTATTATCAAAATAAACGCCACACCTCGTGCCGATTTGACAGCACGGGGTGTGGCTTGTTTTTTGTGCAATCTGGCTTGCTTTCCCCGCAGAAAAATGGTATAATGAGAATAACAAATATTTTCAAGGAGGCAGGCTGCGTGGGCAGCATATACGATAACCCCGCTCAGGAGTTTATAAACTCCATCGAGGGGAATTAGTTATATGATGATAAGAGGCATTGTTGCAGTTAGAGAGGTAATAAATGATTACAATATATAAACATGGTCAGATACCCAAATCAATAGAAACTGTTAAATTGAACGATGTTTATTTTAACAAATATACTGCTCAAATGCTGGATAATAGGGCAAATAGAGTAATTGAAAAAATTGACCACGCTGAATTGACCGGGCCGTATACGATTAAATCACGCTTTGACGGGACAACTTTGAACACCGATAAGCTTTCCGGTGGTTGCAAGACGGTATTGAATATAATGTACAATACTGATAAGATTTTTGACATAAGAGAATGTGGTGATAATGCTCTTGATATGATCTATTCTCTTGATGAAGGAAAAATCTGTTGTGATTATCCGCTTATATCATTTGATATGACACGAGTGAACGTGTATGATAAGAGTAAGAAGAAATGCAGAGAAATAGATGATTATGAAGAATTGAAAGAGTGGTGGAGCGATGAAGATTAAACCGATCGTGATGCAAGAGATCAATACTACCCACACTTCCTTCATCATTGATCTACATTTTGATTACAACGTTACTTTTATCACAGGCGACTCTGGCGTTGGCAAATCCGCTCTGTATTCATTTATTGAAGAACTGTCTGCAAATGATAAAAGAATAAGGTGCTTTAATTACCTTGACCAAAAAAAGAATTACAAAGCTTCGATAAAAAATTCGAAGGATAAGCTTTTTGTAATAGACAATGCAGATATTCTGTTGGACGATAAAATGAGGCAGTATATTGCTTTTGATGCGCAAAACCAATATGTAATAATAGGGCGAAACTCCACCGGCTTAATGCTTGAGTTAGATGAGATCTACGAATTGTCAAGCGAGAATATCAATGGCAGAACACTATTATCATTAAAGAAAAGCTTTTAAACGATGAGTTGGAAGATAGATTCTAAAAAAGCTGTTTGATGTTTTCTGCCTTTGTCAATAAAAAACTGAGCCACTTCATTCCACCGGATATTTCCAAAGCGGATAAACCTTTGGAGATATCCGGTGGAATATTGAAAAACGACGACATTTCTGCCGCCGCTTTCCACCGTTTTATCTCACAGCCTGCGTCAGGTCGCTCCTCAGCGTTGCCCTGTTTGGCTGCAATTTTAGTATTGTCAGAAATTTGGCGATTATTGCGTTTACACAGTTTATTTTTCGGAACCGCATTGCCCTTTTTTTCTTTAGAAAAAATCAGTTCAATTGTTTTTGCAGCCATTGAAGGCGATACAGATCATCAAATAAAGTGTCTGCTTTGTACTGCTCCCTAAAACTATAATTTCATCATACGATACCCAATACCGATATGTGTTTGTATCAGCGCCTGACTGCTGTCACTCAGCTTTTTTCGCAGGGTAGCCATAAATACACGCAGGGAGGCTTCGCTGTTATCCGCAGGAGTTCCCCATACACTTTGGATAATGTACTTATGCGTCAGCACCTTGCCGACATTCTTGGCAAGCAGGCAAAGCAGCTTGTATTCTATCGGTGTCAGGTGAAGTTCTTCATCATCAAGGTGAACACAGCCCGAAGCATAGTCTATCCGTAATCTGCCATTGACAAACTCCGTGACCGAGATGTTTTCGGACTTCATAAGCCGCCTTTGTATCACCCTGAGCCTTGCGAGAAGTTCATCAACAGAGAAAGGCTTTGTCAGGTAATCATCTGCACCTTTGTCAAGGGCTGTTATCTTGTCCCTGTCCTCGCTCCTTGCACTGACTATGATGATAGGAACATCGCTCCAAGTGCGTATATGCTCTATCACCTCAACGCCGTCAATATCAGGCAGTCCAAGGTCAAGTATGATAATATCAGGCTTATGCGAGGCGCTGAGCATGATCGCTTCATTGCCCCTGACAGCAGTAATAAAGCGATAGTCGTTCATTTTAAGAGTAGTTGTAATAAGATTTCTGATAGGCTTGTCGTCCTCCACCACCAGAACTAGATATTCATTCATTCAAATCGACCTCTCCTATTGGCAGAGTAAAGCTGACAACTGTACCGTTTGGTATGTTGTCGCTGACAGATATAGTACCGCCGTGTGAAGTTATAATTGACCTGCACAGTGCAAGCCCCAGCCCCAGACTTCTTCTGCTGTCTGAGGAACGGCTGCCGCCCGTATAGAACATATCAAATACCTTTTCTTTTTCTTCATCGGAGATACCAGTGCCGTGATCGGACACGGATATCACAGCATACGCATTTTCTCGGCGCACACTGACGGTAACATCAGAATCCTCATCACTGTACTTGACAGCATTATCCATAAGATTGACTATGACCTGTACGATAAGGTTCGCATCTGCCATAACGGGGATTATCTCGTCATACATATCAACGATGATATTTCGCTTTGGGTGAGTGCGTTTGGTGTGTCTGACAGCCTCCTGAACAATGTCATCAAGTATCTCTACCGAGATATTGAGCTGCATTCTGCCGTCCTCAATTCGTGTAGCGTATAAAAGATTTTCCACCATTTCGATAAGCCACATTGATTCGGAATAAATATCCGTGTATATCTGCTGACGTGCTGATTCATCAAGCGTATCGCCGCCGGAAATGAGCGTACTGGCATTGCCTGATATGGAGGTCAGCGGTGTTCTGAGATCATGGGATATGGAACGGAGCATATCAGCTCTAAGCTGTTCATTCTGCGCCAGAAGTGCCGCCTCCTCCTTTTCACGGGCATTCTGCTCGGCGATCAGGATATTGCGTTTCAGCTTATTGGCAAGCGTTCCTGCAATGAACGCTGTAATAAACATCATCACAAATGTGACAGGATAGCCTGCATCGTGAGCTGAAAGAGAAAACTCAGGATATGTGAAGAAGCAGTTGAAAAGCATTACTCCTACTAATGATGATATCAGGCAGAAATACATCTTTGATGTAAAAATGGATATCACAAGCACAGCAATAATATACAGCATGATAATGTCCGCATCGGCAAGTTGAAAGGCTTTGAATGCGTATCCGGCAAGTGTTGCGGCTGTCAGCACCACAAGACATATAGCGGAGTCTTTGAACACAGAAAATGCTTTAGAGCTTTTTATAGAATTAACAGTCATAAGAATCACCCTTGTTATTATAACATATCACTTCTGTGTTCGTCAACATCATCTTCTGACAGGTTGTGTCCACGGCTGCTCTTTTATATCTCTTCGATGAATTCATCTCCTAAATTCTGAAACATTTCTGGATATCCCGAACCTCACCTATGACAAATGCGATGTCATCAGTTTCAATTACAGTGTCCGGTGCAGGGATAAATACCTCTTCTCCGCGTTTGATCGTCAGAATATTGATCTTGAATTTCTTTCGTATATCGATCTGTGAAAGCGACTTTCCGAACCAATCCTTCGGTACTTTCAGTTCGTAGATCGAGTAATTGTTATCCAGATGAATAAAGTCGAGTATGCTGTCTGATGCATATTTTGTAGCGATGCGAAGTGCCATCTGCATCTCAGGATAGACAACCTCATCGGCTCCATTTTTAAGCAGGAATTTCATTTGTACATCATTTGTCGCACGGGATATGACTTTCTTTGCCCCCAGCTCCTTGAGCAAAGACGTTGTTTCCAGAGAGGACTGAAACAGGCTGCCGAGGGCAACGATACAAACATCATAGTTTCCTACACCAAGCGAACGGAGAAATTCCTCATTGGTGCTGTCACCGATCCTTGCGTTGGTCACATAGGGCAGGATATCGTTGATACGCTCATCATTTTTATCTACTGCCATGACCTCACACCGAAGCTCCTTCATGTGTCTGGCAATATGACTGCCGAATTGACCTACTCCGATAATTAAAATTGTTTTAATATATAAGACTCCTTATCCTACGGATATTTTTTCAAGCGGTAAGCGTGAATTCTTACTGTCCGTCGACGGCAGAGCTGCATAAATGAGTGTCAGTCCGCCGACTCTCCCAAAAAACATAAGTATCATCAGTATCACACGAGATACAGCAGACAGACCGCTTGTAATGCCGAGTGACAGTCCTACAGTACCGATAGCTGAGCTTGTTTCAAACAGACAGGTCAGCAGCGGCAGATTTTCCACTCTGCTGATAATGATACCGCTTGTAAAGAACAATACAAGATACATAAACAAAACAGCGCCTGCACTGCGGACAGCTTCGTCTGATATTCTTCTTTTGAAGCACTGCACATCATTTCTGCGGCATAACACTGTGATCGCAGAAAGGAACAGAACAGCAAAAGTTGCTGTTTTCATACCGCCTGCGGTGGAACCGGGAGAACCGCCTATAAGCATAAGAATGATCATAATGGCTGTACCTGATTCATCCATAGCAGCGAGATCAGTTGTGTTAAAGCCTGCGGTTCGTGTTGTGACAGACTGAAACAGTGAATGGATCGTCCGGTCATGGATAGTCTCACTGTCATATTCATAAAAAAAGAAATACAGCGCAGGCAGAACGATCAAGACAGCAGATGTCATCAGTACGACCTTGCTTTGCAGAGAAAAGCGCCTGATCCTGTACTTGTGTGTTCCGATATCGCCCCAGACGAGAAAGCCGATGCCTCCCGTAATAATTAGCAGTATGATGACGATATTGAGATAGATGTTGCTGTGGTAAAAGGTCAGCGATGAGAACGGTTCTTTTATGCCGAACAGATCAAAGCCTGCATTGCAAAAAGCCGATATGCTGTGAAACAAGGAATACCACAGTCCCTTAGCGATACCAAGATCATTGCAGAAAACGGGTGCAAGCAAAGCCGCACCGATCATCTCTATGATAAGTGATGTTTTAAGGATAAAGCCTGTCAGCTTTACAATACCGCCTACCTGCGGTGCGGAGATAGATTCCTGCATCGTACTGCGCTGCCACAGACCGATTTTCCGCCCTGATGCTCTAATGATCGCAAGCCCGACGGTGATAACGCCCATACCTCCGATCTGTATTAGCATCAGAATGACCGCCTGCCCGAACAGAGACCAGTATGTAGCAGTATCCTTTACAACAAGCCCAGTCACACAGGTAGCTGAAACGGCTGTGAACATTGCATCAGGGAATGAAGTCACACACCGCTGCCTTGATGAGATCGGCAGCATCAGAAGCAGCGTACCTACCAGAATTAAGCAAAAGAAACTGATAATGATGACCTGAAATGAAGTCATATGAGTTTTGTTTTTTACTCTATTTTTATGTAACATCGTACACCTCTCGTTCAAATGATAGCTTTATTATATCACATGAGTGGTTAAGGTGCTGTTAAGATTACGGTTGCGGTGTTAAGATTTCGTTAAGGCACAATATTGATGTGTGCTACTTGCCCGTAGTCTATTGGCACAACCATGATCCGTTCCGAACAAGCCCATTCTCCGCATAAAGTCACGCCCTGTGATACTTTTGGACTTCCATTCCCCATAGAGCTGACCGAACCTTGTCCAGTCGATCTCAATCGGCTTTCTGCCTGTGTACTTTCCCTGTGCCTTAGCAATCTTGATGCCCTCACGCTGACGTTGTTTGAGCTGCTCTCTTTCAAGCTGAGAGAGTGCAGCGAACACGGTCAACCTGATAGTCGCACATGATTTCCTGCTGTCTCGCTGTCTCCTGATGCTCCGTGGAAACACGGATATAACCTATTCTACTTATAAAATCTTCCTCTCTTTATTCAAGCTGACTTTTCTTTCTCTTGGCAGCTTGTTCGTTTTCCATATATCGGGCAAGCGTCCTCTGACTGTCACGCTTCTGTTGTGCCAACCTTGAAAGCCTGTCCGCTTCTTTCTTTACCTAAGCTCTCCGAAATTTCTTTCAGCGTGGACTTCTCCTTACCGCCCAAAAACAGCAGTGCGAGCAACTACACTGTTTACACAAATGCTAAGGTATTCCAATTGAATAATTGACCGACGAAGTTTTGCATTTATAAAAATCGACTCTCTCGTCTATTTAGGCGGGAGGGCCTTTCTATGCCCGTTTTAGATGCGGATACTTCACCTATCTGAAATATTAACAAAATCTCAAAAAAATATAAACAGATCATTCCTTATATAGTTGTATTATTAAACTATATGGACAACATGACCGTGCGCCACGCTGTCGGAAATAATGGAGGAGAAGAATATGACTTACAATGAATTTTTACCAAGCTACTCTATCGGCGACGACTGTTACAAAGAGATACCATATGTTACCCGACGTTATGGAAAAAAGGCAGTCGTTATCGGCGGAAAGACCGCTATGGAAAAGGCTAAGCCTGAACTGCTTGCGGCGCTGAAAGGCTCTGATATCGAGCTTGCCGATTTTATTTGGTACGGCGGCGACTCGAATTATGAGAACATTGAAATGCTCAAGGCTATGCCGGAAGTGCAGAACGCGGATATGGTTTTCGGCGTTGGCGGCGGACGTGCAGTAGATACTGTAAAGACCCTCTGCGACCGCATCGACAAGCCGTTTTTCACTTTCCCGACCCTTGCTTCAAACTGCGCTTCATGCACAGCTATCTCGGTAATTTACAATGCCGATGGAACTTTTAAAGAATATGCCTACCTAAAAGCACCCGCCCTGCACACTTTCATCAACACAAAGATAATCGCAGAGTCGCCCGAAAAGCTTTTCTGGGCAGGTATCGGCGACGCTCTAAGCAAGGAATATGAAGTTGTTTTCGCCTGCCGTGAAAAGGATATGATACACACTCCGCTGCTGGGCAGGGTGCTTGCTGCCGCCTGCACAGAGCCGCTTATCTCTTACGGAAAGAAAGCGCTGGAGGATTGCAGTAACAACATCTCCTCAAAAGACATCGAGCAGGTAGCACTTGATATAATCATCACAGCGGGACTTGTTTCAAACTTTACAGTTCATCAGAACAACCCCGACCCGAAGGACGATTACTATTACAATTCGTCGCTTGCACACTGCGTATATTACGGTGCGTCGCTTTTCCCGAAGTGCGAGCATAATCATCTTCACGGCGAGATAGTTTCATTCGGCGTGCTTTGCCTGCTGACCTATGACGGACAGCTTGAAGAGCGCAAGCGCATATTTGAATTTAATCACAGCATTGGTCTGCCATGCACTTTGGGCGAGATAGACCTTGCAGAAGAGGACGTTGCGGCTATCGCTCACAAGGCGGCAAGCGTAGTAGAGTGGACTTATGTTCCGGGCGAACCGACTGAGGAGAAGTTTGTGAAGGCGATACTTGATACCGATAAGGCAGGAAGAGAATTTCTTGCAAAGGTGTGATACTGACGGAACAGTTAGCGTATAATTAAAACAAGCTGACAGAGCCTAACGGCTTTATCATAAAATTTTTGAATAGGAGAGTGCTTTTTGAACAAGTACAATACACCGGAGATTGCAGCGTAAACGGGAGGTTTACGGCATACGGCAGTCTTTCAAACCTCCCGCTGAGAAGCAGTTGAGTTTAACAACATTTGGGAGGTATAACAATGAATAAAAATATCGTGATACGTTTAGAGAAAAAGGAAGAACGCCATGAGGTAGAGAACCTTGTCAGAGAAAGCTTTTGGAACGTCTACCGTCCGGGCTGTCTGGAGCATTTTGTGCTTCATGAGCTGAGGAACGACGCGGATTTTGTGCCGCAGCTTGATCTTGTAATGCTGCTTGACGGCAGGATAATAGGGCAGAATGTGTTCGTGCGTGCGGTGATAAAGTCGGACAGCGGAGAAGACCTGCCGATAATGACAATGGGGCCTATCTGCATAGCGCCCGAGTTCAAGCGGCAGGGTTACGGAAAGATACTGCTCGACTATTCCCTCGAAAGGGCGAAAGAAATGGGCTGCGGAGCGGTGTGCTTTGAGGGCAGCGTCGGCTTTTACGGCAAGAGCGGCTTCACATATGCAAGCGAATTCGGCATAAGATACCATGGCTTGCCAGAGTGTGCGGATCAGTCGTTTTTCCTCTGCAAAGAGCTTGCCGCAGGCTATCTTGACGGCGTGACTGGCGAATACTCAACGCCCGCAGGCTATTTTGTTGACGAGGCGGCGGCTGAGGAGTTTGACAAGCGGTTTCCGCCGAAAGAGAAGCTAAAGCTCGATGGGCAGATATTCTGATAATCTGATATTCTGAACTAAAACGATAAAATGACAAAGGCTCTCTGCCAAATGCGGTGGAGAGCTTTTTTGCTGTGCGATCGACATTTCAGCGTGAGCGTGATCTGTTTGATCTGTTCAAGGCGGGGTGATTGCTCGGCTGTTTTTTATTGACAGAAAGGCGCGAAATGTGTTATAATTATGACAGAGAAAATGTCCGCGGAGGGATAAATATGCTGAATTACCGAAAAATAGAGCCTGTCGACGACAAGGCGCTTGCCGAGCTGATACGCGCAAATTTGGAGTACTACCATCTTGACATTGCGGGCACGGTATATTTTGACCCGGAGCTTGAACACATGAGCGGATTTTACAATGCCGACCCGCAGAAGCGCGTGTATTTCACGGCGCTGGACGAAGCGGGCAACGTGATCGGCGGAGCGGGCGTTGCGGAGTTTAGCGGCATAGCAAACTGTGCGGAGCTGCAAAAGCTGTATCTGAGCAGCACGTTTCGCGGCAGGGGTTACGGCAGAGAGCTGCTGCGGCTGGCGGAGAGTTGGGCGCGGTCGGCGGGGTACAAAAACCTGTATCTCGAAACGCACACAAATTTGGCGGTAGCGATAAAATTGTACGAGCGGGAGGGTTTTCGGCAGATAGGGAAGCCGGCGTCGGCAGTGCACGGCGGGATGGACAGGTTTTATTTGAAGGGGCTTTAAGCTGAAACGATTGCCTATTATAAAAGGTATACTGGAAAATCGGCAGACGCAAGATGTAACGAACTCATCGGCAAATCATGAAGAAAACGTCAGAAGTGTTTAAAACAGCGCACGGGCGGGGTTTTCGCGGGTGTAAAATCTATAAAATATAAAGTCGAAAAGCGTGCAGTTTAGTCAAAATTCATGAATTCCAAAAAATTGATTACTTTATCGCATTAAAGCCGTTGACAGATTGACGTTAAAATGGTATAATGGTTAATGAAATATTTTTGAATTATTTGTGAGTATTAGGTTGATAAATGGTGAGAATTGTTGAAATGCGGGAGGAAAAGTGGATAGAGATATGGTATAAGTTTTGCTGCTGAATAAAATGGTTTGGCAGCTTTTTTTTGTAAATCTAATTTAATGATAATTGTATGAGATTACGAAAAAGATTTGTAAAATCGCGGTACGGGTACAGAACGTGTGTCTGTTAATGTCTACCTCAAACTTTCAGTGGCGGCATGATGGTCTACGGTGGCGTGAAAAACACACTAAATATAACTGATTTTCTGGAGTAGACCTGTCCTGATGGAGATACGGTTGCTGGCTGATAGAGGTATGACAATAAGGGTCAACACTTTAGGAGAATAGAGAAATAGTTGGAAGGATTATGACGAAAAGACCCAGCACTTTCCCGCGAGGTGGAGCAGTACGGGCGAGTACGAGAAACAGTGCCTATATGTGACACCCGGACTGAGCTGCTACTGGCAGATCGCCCCGCATCGTAATGACCTCTCTTTTGAGGGATGGATCTGGATGCGAAATATGTGAAGGGGCGCAGCTTTTGGGTGGACTGGAAGATTATTTTTAAGATGCTTAAGGTGTGCCTGTTGGGACATGGAGAGTAAAAGGCTTACATAAATTTGCAGAAAGAAAAAGGACGAGGAGTATTTGAGGGATGAGGAAGAATAAAATCAGAATATTGCATGTGGCGCAGGCCGCAGGTGGCGTGGATCGCTACATCCGAATGCTTCTCAAGTATTTGGACAAGAAGAAGTTTGAGAATATATTGGTTTGCTCACAAGATTTCCATGAAGAAGACTATAGAGATTTGGTGGATTCATTTGAACAGGTCGAGATGACCAGAGCTATTGGAGGCAATGACTTAAAGGCAATCAAAGAGGTTAGAGCACTGATAAAGAAATATAACCCCGATATCGTCTATGCTCACTCCAGCAAAGCTGGAGCAATTGCTCGTGTTGCAGATATTGGTTTGAAGAATCACTGTGTATACAACCCACATGGGTGGGCATTTAATATGCGATGTTCTGCAAAGAAAAAGACAATATACACAGCTATTGAAAAGGTAGCTGCGCCATTCTGCGATAAGATTATCTGCATTTCAGATGCGGAGAAGCAGTCAGCATTGGATAAAAAAATATGCAAAGAGGACAAGTTACAGGTCATTTTTAACGGTGTGGACATCGAAGCCTATGAAAATGGAGTACATGGTGCAATTAAAAAGAGGGAGCTGAACATTCCAGAAGACGCATTTGTTGTTGGTATGGTTGGACGAATGACTCCTCAAAAAGCACCAGATGTGTTTATCAAGATGGCAAAGAAGGTAAAGGATGCAGTTTCAAATGCGTACTTTATTATCGTCGGTAACGGAAATCAGGAAGACGAAATCAGAAAGTACGCGGCTGATAATGGATTTGCAGATAGGCTACATATTACAGGCTGGGTTGATAATCCAATTAGTTATGTAGAGCTTTTTGATGTTGCATGTTTACTGAGTCGCTGGGAGGGCTTTGGTTTGGCTCTGCCTGAGTATATGATGGCAGGCAAGCCCATTGTAGCGAGCAGAGTGGATGCCATTCCCAATATAATCCGGGATGGAGAAAATGGTCTGCTTGTAGAAGCTGACGATGATATAGGAGCAAGTAAGGCAGTGCTACGGATCTATTGGGAAGATGGACTAAGGGATAGATTGGTAGCACAGGGCATGGAAGATGTACATAACAGATTTAATGCTCGGAGAGTTTCTGAGGAACATGGAAAATTGTTTGAGAGATTATAAATGACGGAGAATAACATGAGGGAGACCAGATTAAAAGTATTAGTAGTTTCTTAAGGAGCATGGAGCATTATATTGTAGAGAGTTAGGAAAGAAATTATGAAAATTGGTATATTAACATGGCTACATAACGGAAATTACGGAAGCATTTTACAGGCTTATGCACTTCAAAAAGCTTTACGTAATCAAGGATATCCGACAGAAAATATTGATTATGCACCTTCTACTGTGAAAAAAGTAGAAAATCTGATTAAGAATAATAATTCCTTGAAGTTATTTTTAGAAAAATGGGATGCCTATTGCGCGAAAAAAGTAGCTGGATCACCAAGAGAACTCAGTGAAAAACAAAAGAAATTTGATGACTTTCGTGAGAACCATATTAATATTACACAACGATATTCTTCTCCGAAAGAAGTAGCTACTATAGACGGTGAGTTTGATGCATATATATGCGGAAGTGATCAGATATGGTCGCCTGTTTTATTGAATCCCGTATTTTATTTTGATTTTTTAAGCGAAACGGAAAGAAAAATTGCATATGCGTGTAGTTTCGGTGTCTCATCAATAAAGGGAAAGAAAGCAACAAAGATAACGAATTATTTAAATCGTTTTGATTATATCTCAGTTAGAGAAAGTAGCGGATGTGAGATTGTAAAAAATTTAACAGGTAAAGTAGTACCGGTTATGCCGGATCCTACCTTGTTGTTGCAAAAAACGGATTGGGACAAAGTTTCTAAATATAATTTAAATCTTAACAATTATATATTTTGCTATTTTTTGTCTTGGAATGAAGACCATTGGAAATATGTTGAGAATGTATCGCAGCAGTTAGAATATCAAATCGTAATTGTTCCGTCAGTAAAACAGACTTATCAGGTTAATGCGAAAATATTAAAGAATATAGGTCCAGAAGAATGGGTTGGGTTAATAAAAAATGCGAGTTATGTGATTACGGATTCTTTTCATGGGACAGTATTTTCGATTATTTATAATAAGCCATTTACTGTATTAAAAAGATTTTCTGATAATAATCCAGGATCTCAGAACTCAAGAATATATACTCTATTAGAACATTATAATCTTACTAATCGGCTTGGAACAACTACAGACATTTTTAATCTTCAAGAATACACTAAGGTTAATTCTCAAGTAGAATATGATAGAAGATATGCGTTGGAATGGCTTAATAGTGTATTAAAAGTTAAGAAAGTAGAAGATATTCCTCATGTAAACTGTAATGGTTGTGGATTGTGTAGCGTAGTATGTCCAAAGCAATGTATAGAAATGAAAGAAAAACATGATGGATTTCTTTATCCTCATGTAAACAAGAGGGATTGCATTGGATGTGGTCTTTGCATAAAGAATTGTCCTGAATATAGTTTTATTGCTAGAGAAAAAGTAAAACAAGTTTATGCAGCGAAGACACGTGATAGAAAATTAATTACCAAAAGTACATCTGGTGGTGTATTTGGTGAATTAGCCAAGTCGATTATTGATGCTGGCGGAGTAGTATATGGTGCAGCATACATAGATGTAGATGTTGTGCGTCATCAAAGAATTTCTAATCTATCTGAGCTGTATAAATTGAGCGGCTCTAAATATGTGCAATCAGAGATATCCTTAGTATACCCAATGATAAAGGAGGATTTGTTGTCTGCTAAAAATGTTCTTTTTAGTGGAACAGGATGTCAAATTGCAGCAATTAGAAACTATCTAGCAAAAGATTTTAATAATTTAATTTGTGTAGAAGTAGTTTGCCATGGTGTTCCAGCACCAGGACTATTTAGAAAATATATACAGTGGTTATCTCAAAAAGGAAATACTCCTGTACTTAAGTATCAATTTCGTAGTAAATGCGAACGACCAACGGGAGAACATTCTAAATATTATTATGAAACTTCAAATGGGCTTAATTCAGGATATTCCTATGAAGACCCATACTATGGATCATTTTTATGCGGATCTATTCTTAGAAATAGTTGTTATAAGTGTAGTTTTAAGGGAAGATTACGCTCAGGTGATATAACTATTGGAGATTTCTGGGGAATTGAAAAAACTAACTCTAAAATCAATACTGACTCAGGAATTTCTTTGGTTATGATTAACACAGAGAAAGGAAATAGGATGTTTGAGCCTTTAAAAAATAGACTGGATCTTTATGAGAGTAGTTTTGAAGAGGCTCAAAAATTTAATCCCAGCATTAGTCATTCAACGGCGTCGAAAAAAAGAATATCCATAGATTGCACCAAAGAAGATGTTATAGATACACAACTATCGGTGACCTGTTCTATAAAGAATAAAATTAAAAATCGTTTGCCATGGAGAGTAAAAAAAATATTGAAACGAATACTATGATTATACGAGGAGGTTTGAAATGAAGCCTAAGGTTTCGATAATAACAATTTCATATAACAGTGAGGATACAATTGAAAAAACTATTCAAAGCGTTTTATCTCAGACATATGATAATGTAGAGTATGTTGTGATAGACGCTGCTTCAACAGATCGGACTGTGGAAATTGTAAATCGATACAAAGATAAAATTGCATATTTTATATCAGAGCCAGACAAAGGAATTAGTGATGGATTTAATAAAGGTATAACTGCTGCGACAGGTGATATCATTGGTATTTGTAATTCCAATGATATTTTGCTATCAGATGCTGTGCAAAAAATAGTAGATGCCTATGAAGAAAACGTTGAAATGTATCGGGCATCTGAGCTTGTAAGAAATTTTGATACTGGATATGAGTATATACTTCACCCGACGATGACTTTTAAAAAGATACCAACGCTGTTTCATGTTTGCCATATGGGATGCTATATTAAGAAAACGGCATTCGATAAATATGGTTTATATGATGTAGCATTTAAGAATTCTATGGATTTGGAACTATTGTTTAGGTTTCATAGAAAAGGTGCGATCATGAAAGAGGTTGATGCTGTTGTTGGTATTTTTCGATTAGGTGGTGTATCACAGGCTGGCGAAAAAGTTAAAAGAAATGAGTGCCGAGAAATAATACGTCGTAATGGCGGAAGTGTGTTCGATGAATATTATTTTCTAACATATTTGTGGATAAAAGGAAAAATTAAGAAAGTTTTAACTTTATTTGGTAAGGATATAGCCAGTAAAGTTCGATTTGGGGTAAAAAAATGATGAAAGATAAAAAAGTAGCGATTGTTTCTTGCTATTTTCAACATAATTATGGTAGTCAACTGCAGGCATTTGCGACACAACAAATGTTGGATGATTTAGGAATAAATAATTATACAATAGATAATTCAGGTTTAGACGCTAGTGTGAAAGGAGCAAAAGTAAAGTACTATTTGTCTCATATTACAGATTATAGAATATTTGCAAATAAGATGGGGTATGTATTTTCTCGTCTATATCAGAAGATTAATAAGTCTTATGGTAGAAAGGCAGCAAAGCGAGCAAAGGCATTTAATTCATATATTAAAAAGTTTAGACTGACGAGCAAATGTAGTTCTTACAAAGAGCTTGCCGATTATGTGGAACGTGAATTCACAGATATTCTTGTGGGAAGTGATCAGTTATGGTTACCATCTAATATTGACGCAGACTACTACACATTAAATTGGGTTCCAAAAGAAATTAATAAAATATCTTATTCCACAAGCTTTGGTGTTGGTAGCCTTACAGATGCTTACATAGCCAAAACCAAAGCATTTCTATCAAGATTCCAGTATATTTCGGTTCGGGAAGTATCTGCAGTTACTATTGTTGAGAAAGCTATAGGGCAGAAACCTGAAATGGTTTGTGATCCAACACTTTTATTAGATGGAAATCGATGGGCAACAATTGTAGCAGATCAAGAACTAATAAATAAGCCATACATACTGTGTTATTTGATTGGAAATAATCAAGAGCATAGGAAGTTTGCTAGAATGTTAGCTGAGAAAACTGGATGCATCATTGTGTCGCTACCTCATATGGGAAAGTATAAAAAGGTTGATAAAAACTATTCTGATATAGAGGAGTTTGATGCAGGCCCAGAAGAATTCGTAAATTTGATTAAGCATGCGAATTATATATGCACAGATTCCTTCCATGCGACAGTGTTTTCAATACTTAATCATAAAGAGTTTTTTACTTTTATGAGATTCAAAGAAGGAAAAGAATCTACGAATACTCGAATTGATAGTTTGTTTGATATAATTGATTTTGATAAAAGGCTTGTATCTGACTTTGGAGATATTGATAAATACTTGAAAAATCCTATTCCATATGACAAAATCGATACTAGACTAAGCCTTTATAGGGAAGCATCTATTGATTTTTTAAAGAAAGCATTAGGTAAAAATGATAGAAATTAATGATAAGAGTAAATGCTGTGGATGCACGGCATGTATGAGTATATGTCCGCTAAGATGTATTTCTATGACTAGCGACGATGAAGGATTTTTATACCCGTCTGTTGACAAGAATAAGTGTGTACAATGTGGTGCTTGCGATAAAGTATGTCCTATACAAAATGTTGTAGAGGAAACTTCGTTCGAGCAAAAGGCTTATATTGTTAGGAACAAGAACAGGGAGATAAAAAAAGCTAGTGCAGCAGGTGGGTTCTTTTATAATCTAGGAAGTTATGTGATAAAAAGCGGTGGAGTTGTTTGTGGAGTCGTTTTAGATGAAGCTTTTCATGCAGTGCATATTTCAACTGATTTAGAAGAAGATTTAATTAGATTTGCAGGAAGCAAATATATGCAAAGCATTGTTGGAAATAAAACGTTTGCACATATTAAGACAAATCTTGATAAAGGTAAACAAGTATTATTCAGCGGAACTCCATGTCAGGTGGAAGGACTTTTATCCTTTTTAAAAGAGGACTATAGTAATCTAATAACTGTTGATATTGTCTGCCATTCTGTTCCGTCTCCGATGATTTTTGATAAGTATTTAGAGTATGTTTCTAAAAAATATCATGATACGATTATAGATGTTCATTTCAGAGACAAAAAATATAGTTACAATTTTCCGACAATGAAACTTGTCGGGAGGAAAAAGGGAGAATTTTATCATTGTGGCATGGAAGCAGATCCGTTTCTTAGAGCTTTCTTTGCAAATATTTGCGATAGACCTTCGTGCTATAATTGTCATTTTAGAAAGCAGTACAGAAGAAGTGATTTCACAATTTGGGATTGCAATACAGTCGCAAAAGATGCACCAGAATTCAATGATGGACTTGGGGCAACAAAGATCCTTATCCATACAGAAAAAGGGTGCAATATTATAAAAGAAATCGGAAATTCCTATGATCTTATTGAAATGCAAACAGAGCAAATAATAAATAGAAATTCAGCAATGTTTAAGTCTAACATGAAGAGCAATCACAGAGCGGAGTTTTTTAAAGATGCTACGGTTTTAGATGGTTATTCATTGATGCAAAAGTGGTTCCCGATTACTTGGAAACATATTTTAACGCACAAAATTCGAATTTTTCTGCAAGTTATCGGTTTACAAGATTTTATGCGTTTATTAAAGCATAAGATTAAGACAAAATAATGTGAGTTATAGAGCAAAGTTAGAAGAAATCCGAATTGTATAAATTCATACATACAGTAAGTAAAAAGAAAGGAAAGAGTGATAATTAACTATCTAATTATCACACAAAGAGATAAAGATGATTGAACTGATTATGCGATCTGGTTTAGGCAATCAAATGTTTGAGTATGCTTATACCAGAAAGATTCAAGAAAAATATTCTGGCGAACAGATTGTCATTAATACGGAATATATGCATCGCAATGATTTTCGAGAGTACTCTTTAAATCATTGTAGATTAAATAGCAATGTTTCTGTGCTTAGAGAAACAGACGCTGTAAAAGAATTAAAAAAATTTTATTTTGCAATACCATTTGCGTTTGGAATTGATTTTCTTGGATGGCGTTTGTTGAAGAAACAGGCAATTGGTGAGAAGAAATATTTAAAACGAAGTAAAAGAGGAATGTACTATGCTCATAGAGCAAGTGAATCATATTCTATTGTGAAATCGAATCGAAAGAATAAGTATGTTTTTGGTTTTTTTCAAAATGCAAATACTGTCGAAGGAATTGAAGACATTCTTAGAGATGAATTGGAAATCATCACTCCTGCATCTGAAAGAAATATCGAAAAATTGACAGAAATAGAAGCAGTAAATGCTGTCTGTGTGCATATTCGTCGTGGTGATTACCTAGACGAAAAATGGAAAGCATTACAGGTTTGTGATTTTGAATACTATAATAAAGCGATTGAGGAAGCTAAATCTAAATTAATAAATCCAGTGTTTTTTGTTTTCTCAACGGGACACGATGATATTGAATGGATAAAAGAAAACTATCATTTTAATGCAAATATTCAATATGTTGATCTTGATAATCCAGATTATGAAGAACTTAGACTTATGAAAGCTTGTAAACATTTCATTATATCAAATAGTACTTTTAGTTGGTGGGCAGCATTTCTTGCAAGAAATACAACAAAAAATGTATGGGTGCCATCAGTTTGGAGAAAGGATCAACCAGAAGCAAATGACATAATTCCAAAAGAGTGGAGAAAAATTGAAGTATGATAGTAGAGACTGGTTTCCGTAGGGTTAGAATTGCACTATTCTTCTTAGGATTAATTGGAACTTTAATTTGTTGGTTAAAAGGAAGTCCTGAACCAGCGGTACATTGTTATTGGCTACTACCGCTGGTATTTGGTTTTTTACACCTGTTAATCAAAAAAATTTACAAATATGAAGCTGGAATGGGATTACTCATATTTGAGATAATCGCTTTCCTTCGCTATGTAGTGACTCCGGTAGTTACGTGTATAATACATAAGTATGATGGTCATGTATGGGCAACGACAAATCTTTATACGGAATCAGTGTTTTATATGATTTTTGAATTGGTTGTAGTGTATTTGGTGATGTATTTCCTTATCCCGTATGTAAATAAAAAAAGGATTATAGAGCACGATTCGGAAAATAATGTAATTTATCTTGGAAAATTTGGTGTTATAAAGGCTATTATTGTAGTTTGTTTTGCATTAATTTTAATTTCTAATGTTCCCATTCGAGATATGTTGTTTAATTTTAATGTTACTTCTGAAGATGTTTCCAGTATTACGTATACTCTATCCGAATATAGAAGTCAGATTCCAGGAGAATATCTTATTATTTATTATATTGGATTGGTTATTATATATGTACAGATTCTTAAAATTATAAAAGAAAATAGAATGCTTTCGTATTGGATGAAATTTGTATTTGTGATAATTGCTTCGATGGCATATGTATCATGTGGATGGTCCAATGGAAAAAGCGTTTCACGCTGGAGTATTTTAGTAGCAGTATTGGCAATGGTTTATGTCCTTTTGTATTTCTTTCCGAAACAAAGAAAGATTATAATCATCAGTGGTTCTGTAACCGTAATATTTGCACTTTTATTAGGAACTTTTTATAAAAGAATTGCCCATGGTATGTCATTGTCATTTTGGAAAGCATTTGAGACATATTTAACACCAAGTGCTTTGAATGAATATTTTGCAGGGGTGTTTCCAGTAGGTAATGGTATTAACTCTGTTATGCAATGCACGGATGGAAGAATATCAACATTTTTGTATGATACGGTAGCCAATATCCCCAAGTTATTATCAATGTTGGGAATTGTAGGTGAATCTACGGCAACATTTTTTGGCCAGAACACTGGACATATAGAGCTCATTATTCCCAATATTGCCATGTCATATTATGTTTTTAGTTTTTTGGGTTTTTTTGTTTATACAGCTGTATTAGCCTGGCTGATGATAGTGGCGCAAACCAAGATGAAAACAAGTTTTAGTTTGTATAAAAGATTGATGTTATTCCAAATCGTTTTTTGGTGCGCATTGTCTATGGCAGTTAACGTGCAGATTATTCAGACTAATTGCTGGAAATATGTAATTGGCTTAATTCTGATTACTATGGATGAAAGGATAAGTATTAGATTGAGGACTAGAAGGAGTTAGTGATATGAGTTGTATGAGAATAATGTGGACTGTATTTGTTACGTTCCCTGAAGTTGCAGATAAGGTTGGGAAAAAAGCGGAATATGCATGTACATGGGCTCGTGCACTGGCAGATCAGTTAAGGAATAGGGAAGATATTCACCTAGCTATTGTATCAGTAGCAAATAGCGAAGAAATACAGAAGTATTGTGTTAATAACATTGATTTTTATTTTCTTCCAGATGAGAAGAAGATGAAGTCTAATGGGGGTGGAGAAAATGCAAGAAAAAATTGGAACCAGATAATCAATGATTTTAAACCCGATCTCATCCATATTCATGGAAGTGAATCTATGGTTCCGTATGAACTTATTAAAATGAAACCTAACATACCACTTTATTTGACGTTGCAGGGAATTTTAGCTAATTATTTTAAGGATTATACCGCTGGAATTATCTACGATGAAATAAAGAAGAATGTCACGATTCGAGATCTGTTACGCGGATCTGGAATTCTTGGTGATCAAAGAAGTGCAGTACATAGAAGTCGATTTGAGCAGGAAATGCTAAAGGGAGTCCACTATTTGGGTGGACGCACTACATGGGATAAGGTATCTTCGCTTGCTATAAATCCTAATGCAAAATATTTATTTGCGCCTGAAATGATTAGACCAGAGTTTTATGAAGCAAAACGTTGGGAATTGAAGAATATAAAAAGACATAGAATATTCATGCATCAGGGATTTAAGCCAATTAAAGGCTTACATATTCTTCTTGAGGCAATGTATCATCTAAAAATTAGATATCCAGATATTGAGTTGCATATGTCTGGAAAAAATATAATGAAGAATCAAACAATTAAAGATCAGATTCTTCAATCTGGTTATGTGAAATTGTTGTTTAGAAAAATTAAAGAATATGGGCTACAAGATTGTATACACTTTACAGGAGTATTGAATGCTGAAGAGATTGTAGAGGAGCTAAAAAAAGCACACGTGATGGTTCTTCCATCTTCAATTGAGAATAGCCCTAATTCTCTTTGTGAAGCTCAGTTAGTTGGTATCCCGACAGTAGCTAGTTATGTCGGTGGTGTTCCAGAAATGCTTCGAGATGGTAAAGATGGTTATCTGTATACATTTAATGAACCTTTGATGCTTGCGGAATATATCTCTCGTATTTTTGACTCAGATCAACTTGCAGAGAGTTTTTCAGAATCTTCTTATAATTGGATTCGAGAGAGACAAGGACAGGAACTTGTTGTGAATCAAACTATTGAGAACTACAGAATAATGATTGAAGAATGTAGGAAATTATGAAGGAATTAAGGAAAAGAAATAATCAAATTGATGTAGCACGTGGAATAGCGATTTTAATTGTTATATTAGGCCATAGCTTTTATTCATTAGATGCACCTTTAAATAGAATTATACTCAGCTTTCATATGCCGCTATTTTTCTTCTTGTCTGGACTGTTAGGCAAAACAGCAGCTGAAACTAGAATGAGTTTTGGTGCATTTTTTATAAAAAAAATAAGGACTATATTATTACCACAGATTTTGCTTGGGGTAATATCGTATTGTTATTATGCAGTATTTACTATAGTGATTAAAGGTGGAAATATTTATGATATAGATTTGATGTATCAGTTTTGGAGGTATTGGTTCTTACAAGTACTTTTTGTTACTGAAATAGTGTTTTTTATATTATCTAAATTTATAAATGTCAAAAAGATATTATCAACAGTAGTTATTATTGTAATCTGCATGATATGCACAATGATCATTGTTGATTTTGCTTTTTTCCCAGATGAATCTCCATTTTATTTGAATGTTACACCTATGGCTTTGATGTTTTATTCTTCTGGCTTTGCTCTGAAACCTGTTCTTGTAAAGGAGGATATTGGCAGAAGAGCGTCTTTATTTGGAAAACTTGTCATTATAATTTTAACCTCGTGTCTGTTGGCAGTAGTTGCGTTGCATAATTCAAGTGTAACTATGTATAACAATAATTATGGGAATATATTTTTATTTTTTATCTCTAGTTTTTGCGGAATAGCAACAGTATGGTTTGTTAGTGATTTATTACGTAATTCAAAGGCACTAATATGGTGTGGAAAGAATTCTATAGTGATTTATGTTTGGCAATTTTCATTAACTCAGTTTTTTAAAAATATAGTAGAAATGATATTTGTTCGGATGGCAATACATATTTCTGAGTTTTTTATGACATTATTTGTTTTTATAGTATGCGTTTTGGTGGTGATTCCTATTGTCATATTTAGTAATCGCTTTATTCCAGAACTATATGGTAAGAAAAGAATTAACTGATTTGAGGATATAAGGATGAATGATATATATGATTTGATTCAAGCGGAGTATGAGAAATATAATTATAAGATTGAATACAATAGCTGTAAGAACGGATTAGCATATATTTATTGCTCTAGTAATGCTTTGTATGAAAAAGATAATCTTCAGTCATTTGAAGATAAAATAATCAAAGAAGATCGTTATGAATGGTCTAATTTGCGAGCGGATTGCAAACCTGAAATAGAGATATTTATTCGTGATATTTGGTTGTCCTGGTATGTTAAGGGAATCAATAGTAGGATTAATACTTATGATAAGCTGATTGATTTTATTAGAAGTATAACGAAGGGATACACTATTCGATGTGTAGGGGCTTCATCAGGTGGATTTATAGGTACAATTCTTGCAATGGAATTAAATGCAGAAATATCCTATTCTTTCGCTGGGCAGTTTTCATTAAGTCACCATTTTGATCATTTAAAACAAAACCCGTACCTTAAAGAATACTGCACTACTGGGGAAAAGAAATATATTGAATATTACACTCGAATTCCAGACTCATCAACGAATATCTTTTATATGTTTCCAAATCGTTCCAAGCAGGATCAAGAACAGTATGAGTTGGTTAAAACAATGGATCAATTACATACGATAAAAATAGATATAGATGAACACGGAGTTGCAATATATCCGTTTGCGCTTCCGAAATATCTTTCCTATAATCTTCATCAAATTGAAAAATTAGCGGGGGGGCAGCATGTCCAAAATGAATGCCTCAATAAAAATTGGAGGATGGTCAAATTTCATTAGGTGGGCGACAAAAAAGATATTAAAGATGATTAAGAGGTAAAAGGTTATTTATGGGAAGAAAAGAGAAGTCTATTGGAGTCAATGCATTACTGAATGGATTGAAAACAATATTATCAGTTATATTTCCGCTTATAACATATCCTTATGCTGCACGTGTTTTGCAAGTCGAGAATATGGGAAAAGTGGATTTTTCAAATTCTGTTGTGAGTTATTTTGTGCTGATTGCAGGTTTGGGAATAGCAACATATGCAATCAGAGAAGGAGCAAGAGTTCGAGATAGCAAAGAGGATCTCGAAGTATTTTCCAGTGAAATGTTTTCAATCAATATAATATCTGTTGTGATTTCAATTATTGCTCTTGTTATTGTGGTCGTTGCTGTTCCTAAGTTTCACTCGTATATACCTTTGATTGCCATTCAAAGCTTAGCGATATTTGGTAATATGATTGGTGTGACATGGCTTTATTCGATTGTCGAAGATTATGCATATATTACGGTGCGTTCTCTCGTGGTACATATTATTGCTTTAGTGTTACTGTTTTTGTTTGTTCATAATGAGGCCGATTATGTTATATATGCAGCAACAACAGTTGTTGCTAATGCGGGTGCAAATATTTTTAATTTTTTTCATGCAAAAAAATATGTAAAAATACGTTTCACAAGAAATCTTAACTTAAAAAAGCATTTCAAGCCGATCATGGTAATTTTTGCATCTACTGTTACAACGACAATATATGTTAACTCAGATAAAACAATACTTGGATTCTTGTCTGATGAATTTCATGTGGGCTTATATTCAACCTCTGTTAATATTTATACTGTGCTGAAAAGCTGTATAGCGGCAGTTATTCTCGTGGCTTTACCGAGATTATCCAATTTTCTTGCGACAAATCACAAGAAAGAGTATGAAAAAACAGCAATTGATATTTTTAAGATGTTCATGATGATATTGCTTCCGGTGATGGTTGGAATATTTGTTACATCTGATGCTGTAATTGAAATTATCGCTGGAGCATCATATGCAGAAGCTGCAACATCTTTAAAAATTTTAAGTCTGAGTTTGGCGTTTTCAATGATTGCAACGTATTACACTAATGCTGTTTTACTGCCAATGAAAAAAGAAACAGTCGTTTTAAAAGGAACTATAATGAGCGCTGTTTTGAATATTGTTTTGAATTTTGCTTTAATTGGAACTTTTAAACAAAACGGAGCTGCATTTACGACTCTTTTGGCTGAAGTACTTATGTGTGTTTATCAATATTTTTATGTTAGGAAAGTATTAAGAATAAAGGTTTCTTTGCGCTATGTGATAAGTCTACTCATGGGATGCATTGGGATTATTATTGTTTCTGCTGTTTGTAATGTTTTTTTGACTGCATTTATCGTAAATCTTATTATGAAAATTTTAATGTCGATTATAGTTTACATAACTGCACTCTTGGCATTAAAAAATGATGCAGCACTTTCTATGGTTAATGGATTTTTGATAAAGATAAAAAAATAAGGAGAGACAGATGTATGCTATAGTAGATAAAATTTGTGTTAACATCATCTCGGCACTCTATCAATATTTATTTGTGTCTATAGTTATGGCAGCTCTTTTTATGCTTTTGTATACAGAGTGGAAAAAGATTGGATTGAAAGCTGTGCTTTGTAATTGGATGAATGAATTTAAAAAATCCAAAGAATATAGAAGAATTTATATGTTGGCGATATATACTTGCTTAATTCTTTTTAGAACCATATTTTGCCGTCAGATTTGGGGAAATCCAATAGGAAATGTTCTTGGAAATTGGAGTTTTCATTTTTCTGATGGCACGTTAAGTACAGAATTAATAGAGAATATTTTTCTGTTTATTCCGTTTTCAATGCTTATGCTTTGGGCATTAAAAGATAAGATTCTCAAAGGGAAGAAGGGATTTTTGCAAATCTGTTATAGGACAGCTAAGATTTCCTTTTTATTTTCCCTTAGTATAGAAGTGTGTCAAATTATCCTTCGTGTCGGAACTTTTCAAATATCTGACCTAGTGACTAATACAGCTGGGGGATTGATAGGTGGCATTATATATTGGAGTTATTGCAAATTAAAAAACATAAGAGCTAGTTCGAAGCACATATAAATAGAATGATTGATAATAGAAAAAGCCGTGTAGACTTATCTACACGGTAGCTGCTCAAGAATTTGCACACCGCTACGAGGTGAGCAGCAGGCAACACAGCGGAAGCTGTGGCGAAGATGCAGAAAAGTATGGGAGGACTTTAATAATGAAAATTATACATAAAACAGACACATGGCCTCCTCGTACAGGTGATTATAAAAACTGTTTGGTGTTATATGATGACAATTGGAACGATTATTGTTATACTACGACATTTCATGCAGTTTTTTGTGATGTTGATGGCAAGTGCATAGACATCGGCGATGTGAAGATCTATTACTATGACTATGACAAAAAGCGAACTGATACCTATGGGAGGGCTGTCGCTGGGATTATTGACAGAAATATCATTCAACTGGGCGAGAAATTTTGTTCCCTTGGTCAGACGTTGAACTATTATCAAAGACTGAAAAATAATTGCCCAGATGATTACCTTGACATTTTTAAAAGATTGAATGACATTGCAATCGACCATGATTTAAGAAATAAGTTCCTAGAAGAGGACGGGGTTCAGACATCGCTTCTCCGAGATTCAAGTGCAGAAAAGGCTTTGAACGAGGCTGAATTGTTATTAAAAACAAATCAATTGCTTGAGAAAGATGTGTCATTTAGCTATTTTGCAAAAGTGCCTTATAATACAGATAGAATGCAACTCTTTTTCGATTTTAAGAAAAATGAAAATCTTCCGTACAGAATAAATGCATTGATTGGAAAAAATGGCGTAGGAAAGACACAAATCCTTTCGCATCTTGCGGAATCACTTAGTGGACTTACAGGAAGTGTTTCAGAAAAAGAAGAATCGTTTAAGGGCAAGCGTCCACCGGTGGATAAGGTTATATCGATTTCATATAGTGCCTTTGATGAATTTCGTAAGCGTGTGGCAGAAGGAAATGATTATAAAGACAATAGTTACGCATACTGTGGAATACAGTCTGAACATGGGACTTTATCCCTAGATGAACTGAAGCATAATTTTCTTAAAGCATTAGAAACCATTCGCCATAGGGGGCGTTTGGAATCATGGAAAACTATCATGCAGGAGTTGATTGAGAAAGAGCATCTTGATTTGATTGAACAGACAGTAGAAGGTAAGATAGATAATATTCATTGGAGTTCAGGCCAATATATACTGCTCTGTACAATGACTGAAGTAGTGGCAACAATTGAAAAAGAATCTATTTTATTGTTTGACGAACCAGAGTTGCATTTGCACCCTAACGCAGTTGCCAATACGTTGCGGATGCTTTATAGATTGCTTGAAGAATTTGATTCTTATGCGATTTTTGCGACACATTCGCCTTTAATTGTTCAAGAAATTCCTTCGAGATATGTGCAGATATTGTCAAGAATTGATAATGCTCTTATGGTGAGAACACCGACATTGGAATGCTTTGGGGAAAATGTTACGAATATTACAAATGATATTTTTGATGTAAATGGATCAGAAAGCAATTATAAGACAATTCTAAATGATCTGAGCAAAAAAATGAGTTTTGAGGACGCTTTAGGGATTTTTGATGGGGCATTGTCTTTCAACGCAATGATCTATTTGAAAGGCTGTTACAAGGACTAATAAGAGATTATGAATCAGTTGAGTGAACCAACGATAAATAATGAAGAGGTATTCGAGAATGTGGCTCAAAGCAAAACATACAGGAATGATAATTGTAAAGAATGTAGTATAACGCAAAAAGATTGCAAAGTGTGTAGCTATGGGAACCGGGGAAAAATGCTGAATCTAAAAGATAAGGTTTTTCAGCGATACCAATTTTATTTTCAGAATAAAAATACATTACATGAAATAAGACCTATAAAAATGATGAATCCTGATGAAGTGCAGTTGATGGCTAATTCTTATAAAACAAGCAAAGTATTCCAAACGGTAAAAAATCAACTGCTTGACAATGTTCCCAAAGAACGCAGAGGTGTATGTCCGTTTTGTATGATTTCAGAACCGACAACAATGGATCATTATTTTTCAGAAAGTGAATATCCTGAGTATATTATATTTGCTCCTAATTTGGTTCCGTGTTGCAGTCATTGCAATAGTGTAAAGGGAAAACGATTGTTTCTGAAAAATGAAGGTGAGATAAAAAGAACAGTTATTCATTTTTATTATGATGTTCTTCCGCAGACGAAATATCTTAAATCTACATTTTATGTGATTGACAAAATTCCACAAATTTCATTTTGGTTAGAATTCGAGAATGAAACAGAGATTACGGGAATTATTAAGAAGCATTTTGAAACATTGCATCTGCTTGAACGGTATCGGAAACGAAGCAATGGTATTTTATCTACAGAATGCGAAAATATCAGAGTGTGTCTAGTGAATGGTTTCTCAGTAAAGGACTGTGTTCGATTATTGAGATGCAAAGCACAATCTTCAGAAAAAATATTTGGTAAAAATTACTGGGAAGCATGTATTTACAGAGCGATGAGCGAAAGTGAAGACCAATTGATGAAGTTGGTAGAAAACTAAATGAACAAGCAGGAAAGGAGCAGCTTATGGATCAAGAACTATTCAATCCACAGTCTTCTTCCGTAAGTTCCTCCCGAATCATTTACACCCCATCAACCTTTGCAAGAACATCCTTGCTCCATCTGCAGGAGGTTGGCTCTTTGCAGGCTGTTCACCCACATGTATCCCAGAGAGAGGATTTGGTGTCGTTTCTTTGCTTTATTGTTTTGTCTGGCGAGGGAGAACTTTCCTACGAGGAGCAGACTTATCAGCTAGGCCAGGGAGACTGCGTGTTCATTGATTGTCGGAAAGCATATAGCCATTCGACTTCTGACAATCTCTGGTCTCTCCAATGGTGCCATTTCTATGCACCGTCCCTTCCGGCTGTATATGAAAAATACAAAGAGCGAGGCGGCCGACCTGTGTTCCACCCGGATGACATAGCTTCGTTTACCAGTCTGCTCAGTGACCTCTACAATCTGGCATCATCTTCCGATTATATCCGGGATATGCGAATTAATGAGAAACTGGGGACTTTACTCACCTTACTGATGGAACAGTCCTGGCATCCAGAGAGCGTGACGGTGAGCCGGAAGAGAATGGAACTGGCAGCCGTGAAGGAGTATCTGGACGAACATTATACGGAGAAAATCATGCTGGAAGAGTTGGCAGAAAAGTTCTTTATTAACAAGTTCTATCTATCCAAAATCTTCAAAGAGACTTACGGAACAACAGTCAATAACTATCTGATCTCAAAGCGGATCACCAGAGCCAAGCAGCTGCTTCGCTTCACAGATATGACTGTGGATGAAGTTGGTGTTGCGGTCGGTATGGGAGATGCAAACTATTTTAGTCGGATGTTCCGCAAGGTGGAAGGCAGCAGTCCAAGAGAATATCGGAAGCAGTGGTGAACACAGGGGAGAACATCCTGTGTTTTCCTAAAAAGCATATAGTTTGAAACGAAAATAAAGAAAGAGGTGCAACGATGAATACAAGACAGGCGAAGCCAATAATACTCACAGCTCCGGCCTTTGAAGACTTCAGAGGATATCTTGCCGTGCCATACGACCAATCTATAAATTTCACTGTTCGACAGATCAACCAGGGATACAGCAAGAAAGCGTTCACGCTGCGTGGTATGCATTTTCAGGAAGGGGAACACGCACAGGCGAAGCTGGTGTCCTGCCTGCATGGTTCGATTTTCAATGTGGCTGTGGATCTGCGCCCGGGGGAAACCTATGGTCATGCTTACAGTGCGGTGCTGTCTTTTGAAAATCGAAAGCAGATGTATATACCACGAGGCTTTGCTCATGGATACCTGACATTGGAAGATGATACCTTGATGCAGTGGTGTGTAGATAATGATTTCTGCGGTGAAGCTGCCAAAGCTGTGCGGTATGATTCGGATTTTGTCTGGGAAGGTGAGTCGTGGCCAGAAGGAGCGTATATAATATCGGAAAAAGATCGGAATTCTGTGAGATTGGAGAATATTTGTGGGAGATAAAAGACCATATAAACTAAGAAAACCCGGTGCCGGTCGGAAACCGTTGAAGCTGAACTATGATGCGGCAGCTATCCTGCAGGAGCAAATGGAAGCGGCTGTGGCTCTCTACGAAGAAGATAACTCTCTTCAGACGATTGCAGACACACTATCTTTCAATCCCATCAAGGTGCGGAAGCTATTGATCATGGCCGGTGTTTATGAATCGGAAATTGCAGATGCGGTGAATTCTGCTTTTGAGGAAAAGCAGGGGATGCCTTATAAAGAAGCATCGTTGAGACAGCAAAAGCGAACAGGCTTGATGTTTTCAGGTATTTTGAGC
>ERZ773225.606-NODE-606-length-51586-cov-4.790534_pt1 | contig 51586 bp, 43 predicted proteins | sample MGYA00580993_ERZ773225 | MGnify/ENA primary metagenome ERZ773225 (study PRJEB29015, sample SAMEA2737748) | human gut metagenome | biome: human gut; feature: human-associated habitat; material: faeces | place: China | collected 2012 ...
AGGATCAGCGGGAAATGCTGTGTGATATATCCGGGCTTCACAAGCTCACCGATTTTCGTTGACATAGATATAACCGGTGTATTTTTTGCAATAGGAACGCCCGCATAGTTTTTGATTCAACTCCTGCTGTGCTTTCAGACGGTGCAGCAATTCTTCAAACGGTGGGACAAGCGGCAGACTGCGGTAGCTGGATTTCGTCTTTGTCCGATCCTTTTGGATGATTTTGCTTTTGCCATCAATGGTCACCTGCGTGACCGTATGACGAATGGTGATCGTCTTTTTCTTGAAGTCGATTCCGTGTAGCTACTAGGCTTTGTTTTGTGCTGCAAACTCACCCTCATTTACGGCCTTGTATGCGATTTCTGTTCGTCAGGCCAGAGTTTTGCCCATCAGGGGACCTTTCAACCCCTAAAATCCGGCTTTCTTCAGATTCCGCCTCACGACGGACACCCTTGCCTTTGACTAAATCTTCCCGCTACCGGGCGACTTCGGGACTTTCACCCTACAGAACGTGCGCTCACCGGGCGCACAGCAAAAGGCGGGGACTCGTCAGAGTCTCCGCCTGGTGTCTTTTGGCTCCAAAAGACCTTGCTTGCCAAAGCCTCGCAAGCTACAATGCACACGGGGTCAGGCTGCCGTCGGCCAGAAGAAGCGTCCTGTCGCACTGCCGTGCAACATCCGAATCATGCGTCACAATCACCACAGCTCTTTGCAGATCGTGAGCCAGCTCCCGCAGGCAATGGATCACGATGGCAGAATTGTCCTTGTCCAGCGACCCGGTCGGCTCATCCGCCAGTATGATTTTCTGGTCATTGACCATGCTGCGAATGATGGCGACCCGCTGCCGTTCGCCGCCCGACAGATGTTTTACGGTGCTTTTCAGCTTATCCGCAATCTGCAATTTCTCCGCCATGCCGTTGATAATCTCCCGATACTCCTTTGAACTCTTTTTATGCTTGCTGTAAAGCGTTGGAACAAGAATATTCTGCATGGAGGTATCCTCCTCAATCAGGGCGAAGTCCTGCACGATGTATCCGAAGTATTGGTTGCGTATCCTGCATCGCACGGCGTCACTCATATCGCTTGCCTTTTGCCCGTCCACATATACCTCGCCGGAATCGGGCGCAACAACTATGCCCATTAGGTTCAGAAGCGTGGTTTTTCCACTTCCCGAGGGACCGATGATGGCGATCATCTCGCCCCGATGAACCTCCAGCGAAGCATTTCTGACGGCGTGAACCCGGTAGTCGTGGTCCTTGAATGTTTTGCTGACGTTTTGAACAGATAATAAAGCCATCAGTAGTCCCTCCTTAGATTCTGCAAGCTATTCATTGTCCCGATTCGTTTTCCGGCGTACACGGCCGCAAACCGGCACAAGCCGGTAACAAATGCCATGCACAGCGGCAAAACATACCACAGTGCCATTTCGTTTCGGAACATGACAAATACGATCCCGATGATTGGAAGGATATGCAGCACCAGCACGAAGCCGCCCACCCGCCTCCGAATGGTACGGATCGGAGCACCGTAAAGGTGGTGCACCGTGTACTCTGCCACATGGGTTTCAATGATGCGAATGATATTGCAGATCAGAAGAATGACCAGCAGAGCGCCAGACAAAAGATAAAACAGAATATACAGTCTGTGTGCGCGGATCGAAGCAGAGGTGGTTATCTGCGTAAAAGCCTCTGTGGAGATTCCCGTATACAGTATTCCTTTCTGCTCGTAGAACAATTTTTGGAGCTGTTCAATTTCTGCATCGGACGGATCTACGAGAACCATTCGTCCAAAGACCTCGCCGCGCAACCCCCACCACGGAAACATCTTATTGACCGTTTGAAAGTCCCTGGTGCAAAGGATCAGGGTGTCGGACAGCAGGGGATTGTCCGGCTCTATGTAATGCAGCGGATGGAACAGATCAAATTGCACTCCTGCATTGGCAACAGTCTCTATTTCCCTGTCCGATATCGTAACACTGCCGCCTGCATCTTCACGGTGAGCTTCGGGAACAAAGAGCGCCATGTCCCCATCATAGTGCAGCCCTGCCAGAGTGCTGTACTGCCCGAAAAGAATCAGTATCTGCGTATATTTTTTGTCCACATAGCCGTCATTGCCTACGAAGACAAAGCTGCCGGCCTTTCCATCTGCGGACAGGCTATGCTGCAAATAATCCAAAACAGCATCGGGATTTTTCTGCTGTCTGTTTGCGGACGCAGCGCCCTCCGGGTTTGGCTCCATCTGTACGGTTTTCATCTGAAACATGACCACATTCCGGCGAACAAAGGAACGAATGGCCGCTGCCTGCCTCTGCACCGAGGAAAAGCTCACTGAAAGATACAGAATCGCCATGGCGATCATCGTCGCCACAACGGTGTAAAAGAAGGCCCATGCCCATTCCTTTCGGAGATCTTTGAGTATCTGCTTCCATACCATATCAGTAACGTCCCTCCATTCCGCGATGCTTTCGCTGCCAACTTAGGAAACATATTGTATGAACCGCACATATAAACAAGATATTGCATACGCCGCTTAATACGGCAACATTCAGATACGCTGCTCTATGTATTAAGTAAAGTTGCGTTCGTCCGAGGATATATCCAAGACCCGTTCCCAATACCGCGATGCACATCAGGCGAAGCAGAAGCCTTACAAATAGGTATGCATAGGCCGCGCCATACAGGTGGTGTATGACCATGAAGCGGTTGCTTTCCCGATACATCATGGACATTGCGAATACGGCGCAGAACACCAGCCCGAGGAAGGCAAACAGCAAAGACCGGGACACGAAATCATCCATAAACATCTTTTTCAGGACTTCAAAGATATTCAAATTGCTGTCGGTGTAGGTCTGATATTCGATACTCCTGCCGGTTTTCTCGACTATGCTTGTTAATTCAGAAAGGCTCTCGCCGCTGTCCACGTTTGTGAACAGCAGCCCTTGCAAATCGGTAATATCTGCCAGGGGATAATAAAAGAATGCGTCACCTTGGAAGGTGGGGGAGCGGTTTCCATCAAATTCCCCGAGAATGTGATAGTTATACGTTCCGGGAAACAGCGTATCGCCCTCCGTATAGGTGTACAGGTTTCCATTTTCTTTTTGGATGAGGGCGGTCTTAGCTTTCCGGCCATCAAAGGGCGTATGCCAGGTTCTTTGGAACCATCCCGCATAGTCCAAGGCGGCAATTCCGGCAGACGAAAAGCCCTTGTAGAAAACTACAGCTTGATTTCGTCTTGCCCAGTCGTCCAAATCTTCCCGCAGCGTTCCAAGCTTTGTCCTTACCTGTGCGCCAGGTTCACTTTGATAGTCGAACACGGTAAATCCGGTAAAATCATCGGATGCGGAATCATAGTGCATATTATAAACCATATAAAAGAACAAGGTTGTTAGCATGAACACCAGAAGCAGCGCTATAAACGACAGCCATTCTCCCTTTCTTTTTCCCATAATAATCCCTCATTTTCTTGTCTTGTCTATACGATACAACGCCTCGGCTGCGGAAACAGGTTACAGCTTTTTGTAAAAAAGATGACGGGGCCGCTGCAAACAAAGCGGCAGCGGCCCCGTATGGTCTGTGAGGTTATGGATGTCGAACGGAGTTCACCAGGCGGAGCACTTGCTCCCGATCCAAGCCTCCGTATATGGTGAGATCGAATGCGTACCCATCCTGCTGCCACAGGGCAACCATGCAGCCATCGGCTTCATAGAGAGTCACAGTGACGCCGGACAGGTCGATTTCGGTAAGCGTTCCGTGCTGGGTATCTATGTCAATCCAATAATCCGCGCCTACGCTCTGTGACAGTATAATCTCCTCTCCATCCTCATTTCGGTACACCACAGTGAAGCTCGCGTCATTATCCACGGTATAGACCGCCTCAAATCCATCGGGCAATTCCGTCAGAGTATAACGCTCCGCGATTCGGTCAGCTCCGGCGTTTCCGGTAAAAAAGCGAACGCAGTTCTCATAGGTCCCCTTGAAGAAGGCCGCCACAGGCTCCCGAATGGCCGGAATGCTGCAAGCAGTCAGCGCAATTAGTATCATGGCAATACCCGCTGCCGCAGCCCGCTTGGAGGCCGTGCTTGTCATACGCCAGAGCCAGCTTTTCTCAGCCTTGGTAAGCCGATTCATCCTGCGGGTAAAGCGAGGCGAGAACGTGTAGGTGATATCGCCGTCGCTTTGCGGCATACCTGCAAATTCTCGGGAGGCGGCCTCCCGAAGGGCTGTTTTTAGCAAGTTATCGGTCATATCTATTCCTCCTCCAATAGCTGCTTTTGCAAAAGCTTCTTTCCGCGAACCAGCCGCTGCTTTGCTGTTGCTGTCTTACAGTTTAGCAAGCTTGCCGTCTCCGGTATGGACAGCTCCAGCACGAAGTGGGCATACAGGGTGTCCCTGTAGATGTCATCCAGTGACGCAATGACTCGAAGGATGCAGTCATATGCCATGCCATTGTTGATCATGTCCACAAGCTGGTTATCTGACAGCTCCACTATGCTTTTCAGTGCATCCTCCCGTTCCGCATTCATGACAGTCCGCTGACGCTGCCGCTTGCGTAAATGATCGATAGCCTGATGCTTAGTTGCCTTCAACAGATAGCTTCTTACATCCGCCGCCTCCTGGATGCTGCCAATTTTCTGCATTTGACTTTTTGCAATCTTCAGAAAAACATCGTGGACGGCGTCCTCGGCATCGGAATCGTTGCTCAACACGGCGCGGGCAACAAGGAACATCTGCTTCCGGTAGGTCATGTATATTTCCTCAAATAGGCGGCGGTGTATTTCGTCGTTTATAAAGCTCATGTATAGAACCAGCATATATTCTCCTTTCTCTCAAGGAGCCCTCAACCACATAACGACGGAAAAAGGCAAATAGGTTACAAAAATAGCTTCGGGGTGCTGTTTTTCAGTTCTGGGGGTGGTGTTTATTATACTATAACGAGCTGGGAGAATCCACCTGTACTTTTTGCAAGCCTGTTACCTGTGTATCCACCGACCAACCTCAGGATCGTAATAACGGCTGGATACATAGTAGAACCCAGTCTCGGTGTCGTAGTAGTACCCACGGTAGCGCAGAGGGTTGATTTCTGCCTTGGAGCCGGAGCTTGAGTGGAATAATTCAAGGCGAACGGCAGCCCCTGATTATCATAGATGAAATCCATAATCGTTGCGCTGCTGCCGCTGCCTGTCTCCACGGGGTCACCGCCCGGAAAGGGCACGCCGCTGCAGTCAGATTTGAGGCAGCTGCAGGAGCATCACATCAAAATCAATGTCCTGCCCGCCGATGCGGAAGAAGGCCGGGAAGGTGCACAGCTTCCGGAAGCCGAATTTTTCATACAGCCGGATGGCGCGGACATTGTCACTGCGCACCTCGATATCGAGCTGGGCAAAGCCGTTTTCCCGCGCAAAGGCAAGGACGGCCTCCGTCAGGGCCGAGGCCGCACCGCAGCCCCACCACGCCCGCTTCAGGCTGATGCCGAACACGCCGCGGTGGCGCATCCGGCCGGGCTTTCGATTCAGGCTGGCCGTGCCGATGAGCTCGCCGTCCACCCTGGCAAGATACTGCACATGGTCCGGCGAATCGACCTGTGTGCGCAGATAGGCCTGCTCCTCCTCCGGCGCAAGCGGCACGCCCTCTGCGCCGAAGCTGAGGTTGTCCGTCTCGCCGCCCACGATCTTCAGGTAGTCCAGCAGCGCCGCGGCATCCTCCGGCCGGGCTCGCGTGATCGTAAATGCGTTCTTCTTTTCCATGCTTCTTCTCCTTTCCGATCATACGGCGGGAGGTCTCCTGCCAGAATGCAGCTCGTCAAAAAGTCTTTACGGGCCTTTTTGGACAGTCCAAGAATTCTCCGCGCGGTCTCAGAGCACGAGCCGCGCGATCTCCATGGTGGCGATCTTCAGGACCGCGCCGCCGGACATCACATAGAACCAGAGCTCCCGCATTTTCTGCGTTCTGGCGATCGGTGTGGCGATCGCGGCGACGACGATCAGCAGCGCACCGGCACAGCCGACGACGGTCGGAACGCTGACGAGCGGAAACACGCCCGGCGCGCAGCTGCCGTCGATGGTGTGCTGGATGGTCTTGTCCAGCCCGTCCCGCGCCGCCGCAAAGCAGCAGACGACCAGACCGAACACCAGCAGGAGCAGTGTTCTCCTGCCCCAGCAGGTGATATTGGCGTGGTTCCAGACGGAAAAGCCGATGTAGCCCAGCAGAGCAAGGATCATCAGTGTCGTTGCCGTCGTGACGGCGTTTCCAGAATACAGCTTCATGGTAAATTTCCCCTTTCTCTCATTGCGCTCTTGACGTTTCGGCGGCGACGGCCGCCAGCAGGACGCCCATGGATACCCATGGCGCTGCCGCGCATAACGCGCAGTGCTGCGGTGCTCGTGGGATAACGAATTGCGTTCATAAAATCTTCCTCTCAAAAAACAGACGCAGCGCATGATCGGAACCGCGATCAGCACTGCGTCTTTGCGTCTGGCTGTTTATGTAACCGTTCGGTTACTTTCTATTATAGGGACTGTCGGCCCCTTTGTCAAGGCCTTTTTCCGATTTTTCTATGTGCCGCATACAAAGTGCCCCGGGTCTCCCCGGGGCACTCGTTCGCTGCTTATGCGTAATTTGCTTCAGGCGTTCTGCAGCGCCGCAAAGCGGAACAGGATCGTCGCCAGCTCCGCGCGCGTTGCACCGGCCTTTGGCGCTAGCTCCGCTGCGCTGCGGCCATTGACAAGGCCCTCTGCAACGGCCCATGCCATGGCATCCTGCGCAAATGCGCTGACCGCGTCGGCATCGCCGTAGGCGCTCAGGTCGGCGCGCTTCTCGGTATTGCTGCCGAGATAGCCCGCAAAGCGATAGAGCATCATAGCCATCTGCTCGCGCGTGAGGGAAGCATCCGGATCAAACAGTCCGCCGCCGACACCGTTAACGATGCCGTTCTCCGAGGCCCAGATCACCGCCGCGCCATACCAGCTGTCGGCAGACACGTCCGTGAAGCTGCTCTCGCGGCCCGCCATGTCCGGCGTACCCGCCATACGGTAAAGCACCATGACCAGCATTGCGCGGGTCGTCTCGCCGTTCGGCTCGAACAGGCCGCCGCCGACGCCGTTCATCACGCCGTTCTTCAGCGCCCAGTCAACGTACTCGTGATACCAGCCGTTCCGGTCGAGATCCGTGTAGGCTTCGCTCGGGCAGGTCTCTGCCGTAGTCTCACGCTGCTCAGTCTCGCCGCAGCGGCCGCACTTGCGCTCTTCCAGACCAGTGTGGAAGCAATCGGCTTCCTTCACCGTCGTCCAGTCGCCGTAGTCGTGGCCCAGAGCAGGGATTTCCTCGCCCTTGCTGTGCACCTCGCCGCAGCGCGTGCAGACCATGTCGCCCGTGTAGCCCGGCTCCGTGCAGGTGGCTTCCTTCGCGCCGGTCAGCTTGTCGTCATGGCCAAGCGGCTGGCGGATCTCGCTGATATAGGTGTAGTCGCAGTGCTTGCAGTGATTCTCCGTGTAGCCGTAGCCCTCGCAGGTCGGGGCGACTACCGTCGCCTCGCAGTCATGGCCCGTAGCATCCACGAAATCAGCCTTGTAGCTGTCGCCGCAAACAGAGCAGGTATAGGTCGTGTAGCCCATATGCGTGCAGTCCGGATTCGTCCTGACCGCCTCATAGCTGTGGGCGATCATCGGGATGGACTCGGTATAGCTCTTGCTGCAGTTCTTGCAGGTGAAGGTACGAACGCCCTCCTCCGTGCAGGTCGGCTGCTTCGTCACCTCGCTCGTGTAGCTGTGATCCGCTGCCTGCGTATAGCTGTCGACGTAGCTGTTGCCGCAGCGCGTGCAGGTATGCGTCGTATAGCCCATGGCGTCGCAGGTCGGAGCTGTCACAACGGCCTGATAATCATGGCCAAGTGCCTCGGTCATGGTATCGACATAGCTGCTGCCGCAGACGGAGCAGGTGTGCGTCGTGTAGCCGCCCTTTTCGCAGGTTGGGGCCGTCACAACGTCCTCATAGCTGTGGCCCGTGGCCGGGAGCATCGCGTCGATATAGCTGTCGCCGCAGACGGAGCAGGTATGCGTCGTGTAACCGGCGGACTCACAGGTCGGAGCCGTCACGACGTCCACATAGCTGTGGCCCTTTGCTGCCACATAGTTCGTGCGGTAGCTGAGGCCGCAGCGCGCGCAGGCAGACTCGGTATAGCCGTCCTTCTCGCAGGTCGGTTCCACGACCGTCACAGTCAGATCGTGGCCGAGCGGCTCGCCGACCTTGACCGTCAGCGTATTGCTGACCGCATCGCAGTTGTCACACTTGACATAGTAGACCGCGGCTTCGGTGCAGGTAGCTTCCGACTTGATGACATCAGAGGCAGTGTTCGCGAAGGTATGCTCCGCGTCGGCCTGCCACAGGAGGATCGGATGCTTCGTCGCGGTGCAGCCGCTCGTGAAGGCAGCCTCTGCCAGATCGGCGTTCATCGTGGAAACGAACTCCGCGTTCGCAATTTCCTCTGCGGTCCTGACAGCGGCAGTCTGGGTCTCGGCATTTTTCACGGCGCCGATGCCGCCCTTTTCACAGGTGCCCTCGAGGTAGTAGAGGTTTTTGATGACGGCATCTGCGCTGCTCACCGTGCCAATGACAGAGCCATAGGTAAAGGTTGTGTTGCAGGTGACCGTGCCGAGGTTGAAGCAGCTGCGGACCTCGGAGTTCGCGCAGTAACCGACGATACCGGCGGGATAGTTGCCGCCGGCCTTGATCGCACCGGTGTTGTAGCAGGCCGTGACCTTACAGCCGTTCGGCAGATTGGAAACAATGCCCGCTGCGCAGGTGCTGGGTGCGGTGATGCTGCCGGTGTTGACGCAGCCGGTGATGGTACTGGGCTGGCTGCCGCTGGAAATGTTGCCAACGATACCTGCGCAGTAGCGCCAGCCGGTGACATTGCCGCTGTTGGAACAGTTGGTAACATTCAGGCTGTAGTAAGCACCGCCGACAACGCCGCCGACGCTCTGCCAGTAGTTACCGGCCGTGCGCTTGATGGAAACATCGACATTCGAATGGAGATTCGTCAGGTCGGCATAGTCCGCACGGCCAACGATACCGCCGACGTAAGCATCGTTAACAGGCTTGTTGGAACCGGCGACAACGGTGCCGTTGACCGTCAGGTTCTCAATCTTCGCGCGGTTGGTGGCGTTGGCGCCGGAGACCCAGCCGAACAGGCCGCGATAGAGCGATATCGGGGTCTTGCTGCTGTAGTTGATGGAAAGATGATCAATGGTGTGATTCCGGCCGTTGAAGGTACCGGCAAACTTCTTAGAAGCGGTGCCGATGGGTGTCCACTCGTAACCGGCGAGGTCGATATCGGCCGTCAGGATGCCGGAGAGCTTGGCGCTGCCGCCGTTGACCTTCTGGGCGAACCATGCCAGCTCTGCGCCGGTGCCGATGAGGTAAACGCCGTTTTCGTCGGTGGCAGGTTCCGTGGTGGTCTTGCCGTCCCAAGCGTTCTCGGCCGCCTTGCGGACGGTGAACTTGATGGTCAGGACGCCGTTTTCGACCTTTGCTGCGTCAGCAGAGCCGAGCTTGAAGGAGCCGGTGGTGCGGACATAGCCGAGCTGCTCGACGGCGTAGGAATACGGGCCATAGCCGAGCTTAAAGGTGCCGTCGGCCTCGGCGGTCACTGCCTTGTTGTCACGGTCGGTGAACGTGGGGGTGAGGCCGTCGATCGCGTTGCCGTTTTCGTCCACGGGGACGAGCTTGACGTTGTAGGTGACCTTCGTGTTGACCTCGACGGAAACATCTGCCAGACGGCTGGCAACAAAGCTGGTGGTGACCGCGGAGAAGTTCGTGCCGACGCCGGTGTCGGTCATATTGTACAGCGTATCAAACGGGCTGGCGGCGGAGTACATGCCGCCGGAGATATAACCGTCGGTGACCATAACGGTCGTTTTGTCTGAGCCTTCGGGGAAGGTGATGTCTGTGGGCATCTCCACGGTGACGGAGGCTCTGTCCATCTGCCAGTACTGAGTCAGCTGGCCCTTGGACTCCTCTTCCTCCGCGCTGTAGTTCAGATATAGCAACGTGGGGTTGAAGATACCGGAAACCTTATCCATGCCGCGATACAGGCCGTCGAAGGAGAGCGTGACCTTATCGCCGGGCATGATGGGCTCGCCGTCATTCGAGGCATTCTTCACGGTGACGCTCATCTGCGCCACGCGCGCCAGACGGTAGGACGTGCCGGTGGAATCGGTCAGCTTCAGGATGACGGTGCCGCCGAGCGTCTTTGCCGTGCGGAAGGGCAGGAGGGAGGCGTGGAACATGCCGTTCTCGTCCGCCGTAAGCTCCGTCCAGCCGGACAGGGTGCTGTTCAGGGCAGCGTCGGTGGTGACGACGGCGTAGCTGGCCGTCGCGCCCTTGGTGGTAGTAAAGTCCAGCGTGGGGGCTTCGTCGGTGTCAAGGTAGTACCACGTGTCGTAGTTGTAGTCCCACTCCGCACCGCGGGGGCTGGTCGTGCCGCCGTTAAAGCGGATGACGGCGTCAGCCTTGCCGGCTGCCTTGTTCGTGATAACGAACACACCGGTGCGCTCGGGGGCGGTTGCCGGGAAGAGACCGCCGTGGGTTCCGGCAACGTCCTTGTCGTTGTACAGGTCGATGGCGTCGTAGGTGACGGCCACGATGTCCGTGCCGGTGGGCGTCACGTCGAGCCAGTTGCCTACGGCGTTGCCGCCGCTGACCTGCGTAACGTCCGCCGGATTGCCCTGCAGCACCTGAATGTTGAAGCTCGGCTCGACCATGATGTTGCCTGCATCGTTATTGATTAGCTCCCACATACGGTACGCGCGGATGCGGTAGGTGTCGCTCACGCTCATAAAGCCGCTGTGGCTCAGGAAGACCTGCAGGTCGGCTTCGTCGCGGGAGGATACCGTCGTGCCGAGGTCCTTGAAGCTGTGAGACTTCCTGTCGGTCGGCGCGCCGGAGTCAAAGGTGATCGTCTTTTCCGTCTTTTGGTTGAGGCTGGACAGCCAGCCGGCCTTGGTCACATAGGTACCGGTCTCATCGACCAGACGCCATGTGTAGTTGTTGTTGCGCTCAGAAACGCGGTAGGAATAGGTGGTCATGCCGGTCGCGTCGTCCTTCGCAGTCTTGTACGGCTCGACCGCTCTGGTGTTGAAGTTGTTGTACTGGAAGAACAGGGTGAACTCCGCCGTCGTGGGCGCAGTGATATCCAGCTCCACGGCGTTGGCGATCGTGATGTTCTTCGTTACGACGTTGTAGGAAGGCGCCGTGGTCTGGTTGATCTGCTGATTGAACATATACTTTTCCGTGTTCGTCGGATAAGCATAGATGTTGTACAGCGAAGCGTTCTGCGCCTCCCACGACAGGAAGGGGAAGGCAGTGTAGTCGCTGCCGTAGCGGGTGTAGGTATAGTGTGTACCAGAGTGGATCATGCTGCCGGTAACGGGCATGATCATCTCGACATGGTAGTCGTCCGTGCCGAAGTACTCGTTCTTCTCGTTCCTGGTCGTAGCATAGACGCTGACAACGCCGAGATGGATGTCGTTGCCACCGCCGCCGTAGATATCCTTCTCCATCGGCAGAGGCAGGCTCTGACCGCCAAGATAGATGTCATAGGCCTCGGTCGCAGTGTTCCAGCCGTAGCCGCGCGTGGAGTAGCGGCCGGTGCTCAGGGTGGCGTAGAACATGTTGTAATTGTTCACGACCGTGTTGCTGGCCGTCGCCGTTTCGTCGGCTGCGTCAAAGGCGCTGTTGGTGAACCGGACCTCCTCGTAGTCGTGCAGCTCGTACTTTGTGCCGTCGATCTCGACATAGTCCTTCTCTTCGCCGTCGATGATGGTGTAATCGGCGGGGTTGTAGACGTACACGGTCTTGCCCTCGGCATCGGTAAACCAGCCGACATAGTCAAACTGATTTTCGTCGATGCCCGCGGTCTTGTACATCTTGAGGATCGGGTACTTATTGCCGTTTGTGCTGTAGTTCTGGTCACGGCCGACGTAGAAGTTGATATTCGCTTCGACGACATCGACGAAGGTCAGCGTCAGCGTCCAGGTATCGGCGGAGTAGCCGGCGTCGTTCTTTGCGCGGAACTTATAGATATATGTGCCTGCCTTGCTCTGGACCAGGCTCTTGTTCACGCCGCCGAACATTGCTTCCTCAAAGTGCTGCTCCCCGCTCCACGTCGCACCGCCATCGGAGGACATGGTGTAGAAGTAGTTCTTGTAGGTCAGCGTGCCGTTTTTCACGCCGAAGATCTTGCCGTCCATCAGATCGTCGAGCTGATAGCTCTTGCCGGTCTGAACTTCCGCAGCGGCATCGGTCACACCGTCGAGTAGATAGGGCGCTGCAGGATCCTTCGCGCCGCAGACGGTGCAGACGCCGTCTTCATACTGATGTGCGCGGGCCTCCTGCCATACCAGCAGCGGATAGCTGCCGCAGCCGGTATTCTCCTTGAAGCTGCTGCCGAGCGTCGGTGCCAGCGCCTTCAGCTCCTCTGCGGTCTTCGCCGTGGCGTTCTCGTCGCCAATCGCGGAAGCGCTGCCGAGGTAATACACATTGGAGACCTGATCCGCACTGCCGACAGCCGCGCCGATCGCGCCACTGGCCGCGGCTGTCGTGACCTTGCCGGTCGTGTAGGCATTTGTCAGCGCAGATTTCTCCATGACGCCGATCAGACCGCCCACGAGCGTCTTTTCGGTAGACACATCACCGGTGTTATAGACATTGGTCACAGTCGCCTGCTTGGCATAGCCCATCAGACCGCCGACATAGGTACCGGTCGCCGTGATCCTGCCAGTGTTATAGCAGCCGGTCATTGTGCCGGAATAGAGCTCATAGCACAGGCCGCCGAGGTTGTTCACGCCGGTGACATCGCCTTCATTGCCGCAGTTCGTCACAGTCGTGTCGATCATGACACCGGCCAGACCGCCCACGGAGGAGGTGCTGCCGACCCTCTCGTCGGCCGTCACATCCACGCGGGAAATGACCTTGGAAAGCTCCGCATAACGGGCAGAGCCGACCACGCCTGCGACATATCCCGTGTAAACGGAGAATTCGCTTGCCGCGTTCACGCTGCCCGTGACCGTCAGGTTCTGAATGACCGCATGTTTTTCGGGCGTGCCCTCGACCTGACCAAACAGGCCGAGATACAGTCTCTCGCCGGAGGCCGCCGTGGCATAGTCCACATGCAGGTTGGAAATGGTGTGGTTCGCGCCGTCAAGGCTTCCCGCAAAAGCTACACTGCCATTGCCGATCGGCGTCCAGATCACGTCGGTCAGATCGATATCCTTCGCCAGAACGGCAGAGATCGCATTCTCACCGCCGTTGACCTTCTTGACAAACCAGACAAGCTCGTCGGCATTGCCGATCTGATACACGCCGTCCTTCTGCGCAGGCTCCGCAGGAGCCTTGACCGTCACAGCACACTGTGCCTTTGCCTCGCCGCAGCTGGCCGTGATCGTGGCCGTACCGGTCTTTCCGGCAGTCACGACGCCGTTCTGCACGGAAGCGACCTCTGCATCCGTCGTCGTCCAGGCAATGGTCGGATCCGTCGTATCCTCCGGCTGGATCGCAGCGGTCAGGGCCGCCGTGTCGCCGGTATACAGGTTCAGCTCGGTCTTATCCAGCGTTACAGCCGAGGCCATGACCGGGGGCGTGACCGTAACGGCACATTCTGCCTTCACGGTGCCGCACGTCGCAGTGATGACAGTCTCGCCGGCCGCCTTCGCCGTAACGACCCCGTTTTCCACCGTTGCGACCTCTTCCTTCGAGGAGCTCCAGACAATGGTATCCGTCGTGTTCTCCGGCTGGACCGTGGCCTTCAGGGAAGCGGTCTTTCCCGCCGTCAGCGTCAGCTCCGTCTGGTCCAGCGTCACGCCGGTCGCCGGAGTGACCTCGCGGGTCAGCTCGAGATACAGCTCATACGTCGTGCCCGCCATGACATCCATAATGCTCAGATAGGCGACCTTGCTGTTTTCCGCAGGCGTGAAGGGCTTTTCATCCTTGTCCGTCAGCAGGGCCGTTTCCAGCTCCGCAGCCTTCAGGGTGAAGGGATTCACGCCCGCATCGTTGAGATAATTGCTCTTCTTGTCCGTCACGAGCAGGAAGCTCGCATCCGCCACATGGATCGTCACATCACTGCCGTAGGGCAGCACGGCACGGTACTTCGTCTCGCCCTCGCCGCCAACGCGGGAAAGGGGGCTGGTCTTGCCGCCGACGCTGACCGTGAGCGGGCTGGCCGTGACCGTGACGGTGCACTCGGCCTTCACGCTGCCGCACGTTGCCGTAATGACGGTGCTGCCCGCGCCGACCGCAGTCACAACACCGTCCGCGACCGTAGCGACCGCCTCATTCCCGGTCGTCCAGGTCAAGGTATCCGTGGTGTTTTCCGGCTGTGCCGCTGCCGTCAGAACGGCAGTTTCGCCCGTCATCAGATTCAGCGTGGTCTTGTCGAGCGTCACGCCGGTCGCCGGGACGACCGCAGCCGCCTTTTCAAAGCGGACTGCCACATCGTCATAGGCGAAGTAGGCGGGCTGCGAGAAGCCATAGCCGTTATCGCTGGAGCCGGTCACATTGAACGTGACCTTCAGGACCTTACCAAGGCCGGACAGGTCCCACTTTGTCCAGTCCATCATGATGTTCTTCGGACCGTTGCAGAGGTAGATGCTGGCCGTTCCGGTCTTCTCCCCTGCCGCGTTATAGCCCGTTGCGACCAGCTTGACCCAATCGTCGTCGCCGATCTTGGCAGTCAGACCGTTGCCGTCGATGTAGCAGTTGAGCGCATAGTCCATGTTGTTGACATACATATGGTCAATGACACGGGCGGTGCCGTCGGCAAAGGTTAGGGTCGGCAGGGAGGCCTCGGTCAGGCCATAGCCGGAATTATCTGCATAGCCGTAATGCACGGCAAAGTTATTCGAGCCGTTGTGGCCGCCGCCGGTCCGCTCCAGACCGGAAACGTCCTTTTTATAAACGGTAAGCTGACTCTCGAAGCCGCCGTACTTGCTGATCTCACCGGAAACATAGTTGGAAACGGCATGACCGCCGCTCCAGTAGCACCAGGAGCCATAGCCCTCGGACAGGGTGTTGCTGAGCCAGGTATTGTTCTTATCCGTCCACTTGTAAGCAGCGTCGACGGAGTCGACACCGGCGCCGCTCTCTCCGTAGAGCATCTTGCCGCCGTACTGCGGGCTGTCAATGAGACTCGTCCAGTTGTTTCCGCCTGCGAAGTTCGTTCCGCCCTTATAGTCGGCATCCTCGAACGTGAGGACGCGCAGCTCATAGTCGGGCTCTGCTGCGAACGCACTGACGGGCAGCAGCGAGCAGACCATCACAATGGCCAGCACGAGCGCCAGCAGGCGCTTTCCGCACGCTGCGGGTTTCGTTTGCATAAGCGATCTCTCCTTTTACTGATAATGTGTATCGGCAGCCGCCGGAGCGGCAGAAGCAGGGTTCAGCCCCGCCACAGCTGAGCTGCAGGGGGCGCTTTGTTTTCCCTTCGGAAAACAAAAAAAACGGCTGAAGGGATAGCATACCTATCCCCTCAACCGATTCGGGCTATGGAAATCTCCCAGTAGGTCTTCTGAGTTGCGCCTCCGGCGGAGCATCCGCCACGTCTGCCGCCCTGCCTTCTCAGTTTCCCAATGACCGGCTTTCGCCGACGGACAGCAGCCTCAGCGCTCACAGCGACGGTCATCCAGAAGGCAGCTGCCTTCTCGGGGTACTATCCCCATTCCCTTGTTTACCAACGCGCCTGACGGATCCTCCGCCGTTGCGGCCACGCGGTCTCTGCGAGTCGTGTGATTCAATTTTATGGTCTGGTACCAGCCGGACCATCCTTGATTATATCGTCCCGGATTCAGAATGTCAATTACATTTTGTCCAAAAATGCAAAGCTCCCCGCACCATTTTCGGCACGGGGAGTCGCTGCATTGTAGAATTACTTCTCGGCAGCCTTATCCTGCTCGATGAGGATGCGCAGCGCACCGACGGCGACCTCGACGCTCTTCGGCATCTCGCTATAGGCCATGACGGAGGAGGCGCGGCAGCCGCGGATGGAAGAGATGACAAAGATCGCAGCAGACTCCATCTCGGAGCTGATGACATTGCCGCGGCGCCATGCTTCCCAGCGAGCCTTCAGCCACGGCTCGGCGGGCATGTTCTCCGGCTCGTGCTGGCCGTAGAAGGAGTCCTTGGACTGGGTGATGCCCTCGATGAAGTTGTAGCCGAGCTGCTTGGCGGAGTCGGCCAGAGCCGCGACAACGTGGCGGTCGGCGACGGCCGGGTACTCGATGGGGATGTAGTGCTTCGTCGTGCCCTCATCGCGGACAGCGGCAGTGTTGATGACGCCGTCAAGCGTCGGGTCGAACGCGCGGTCGCAGACGCGTCCGGCCGTGCCGACGCGGATGAAGGTGTCCGCGCCGCAGGCGATCAGCTCTTCCAGGCAGATCGCGGTGGACGGGCAGCCCATGCCGGTGGAGACGACGGAGACGGGAACGCCGTTGAGCGTGCCGGTCCAGGTCTTATGCTCGCGGTTGTGCGCGACGAGCTTTGCATCATCAAAATAGGATGCGATCAGGTCCGTGCGGAACGGATCGCCGGGGAGCAGGACATAGCGGCCGATGTCGCCCTTGCCCACACGAACGTGATAGGTCTTGCCCTCATCTGTAAAAACAGCCATAGTAATTTACCTCCAAATATTATCTCTTGCTCTTATCATAGGGAACGCCAATGACGCCGGGCGCATTGGAGCGCTTCGTGGAGAACGCCAGAACAATCAGCGTCGCCACATAGGGAAGCATCTTGAAGAAGGCCTCCGGGATGCCGAGGTTATACAGGAACGGGATAACGGAATACGACGCGGCAATGGTCTTCGTCAGGCCAAAGAACAGTGCGCCGAGCGCGATGCCCCACGGCTTCCACTGGCCGAACACGACGACGGACATGGCGAGGAAGCCATAGCCGCTGACGCTGGCGGTGTAGGTCGTGGTCGTCGGCAGGATGAACACGAGGCCGCCGAGGCCGGCCAGAGCGCCGGAGATCAGGACGCCGGAATAGCGCATCTTATAGACGCTGATGCCGACGCTGTCGGCTGCCTGCGGGTTTTCGCCGCAGCTGCGCAGGCGCAGGCCGAAGCGGGTGCGCTTGAGGATGAAGGCCGTGACGATCAGGACGAGGATGCCGAGATACGTCGTGACATAGGCCTTCTGGAACAGGATCGGGCCAAGGACCGGGATCTTGCTGAGCAGCGGGACGGCGTCGATACGGAACGTGTTGCGGAAGACGACCTGCTCCGTGCCGAGCATGACGCGGGCATAGAAGATGCAGAACGCCGTAGCAAACGTGATGATGGCCGTCGAGCTGATGGTCTGCTCCGCCTTCAGGTGGATGGAGGCAAAGGCGTGCAGGGCGCTCAGGAGCATACCGGCAAGGATCGAGATCAGGATCGCGATCAGCAGAACGAGCCATGAGGGCATGGCGGCACTTGCCGAGCGGATGAACATGATGCCCGCGAACGCGCCGAAGACCATGATGCCCTCAAGTGCGATGTTCAGAACGCCGCTGCGCTCGGAGAACAGGTCGCCGAGGCCGACGAGAAGCAGCGGGACGAGGAAGATCAGCGTCTGCTGGCAGATAAAGATAAACAGATTCATTTATTTCTCCGCTCCTTTCCCGGTGTGGTGCACATCCGTCCTCTGGCGAAGCTGCCATCTGCGGATGCCTTCGCGGATGATGAAGGAGAATGCGCTGAAGTAGACGATCACGGAAACGATGATGTCGACGATCTCCGTCGTGAAGCCGTAGGTCTGCATGTAGAAGCCTGAGACCTGCATATACGCGATGAAAATACCGGTGAATATGATGCCGATCGGGTGGTTCATGGCAAGCAGGGCGACCGGAATGCCGTTCATGCCCTCTGCCGCCTGTACGTCCTCGACCTTGATGTACTTACCGGCGGAGGAAAGGTACAGCAGCGCACCGCCGAGGCCGATGAGAGCACCGGAGATGAGCATCGCGGTCATGATCATACGCTTGGCATCGACGCCGAAGCCGATGCTGGCGTCGCGGTTCTTGCCGCAGGCCTTCAGCTCGAAGCCGAAATTCGTCTTCTCCAGCAGGATGTACACGATGATGGCCACAACAATAACGATGAAGATGCCGATATTCGCGGAGCTGTCCGGGAAGATCTTCTCCAGGCCGGCCGTCGGGAGGCGGTGAGCCGCCGGCACGGGGCGGGTCTGGTTCTTCACATTGTCATAGATCGGGGCGATCTTGATGAGATAGTTCACAAGATACATGCCGATGTAGTTCATCATGATCGTCGCAATGACGATATTCACGCGGCGATAGGCGTGCAGCAGGCCGGGGAGCAGGGCCCACAGGGCGCCGCCGATCATGCTGGCCAGCAGTGGAACGATCCATCCGAGTGCTCCGGGGAGATTCCAGACGCTGGCAGTATAGACGCCGCAGAAAGCGCCCACGATGAACTGGCCGGCGCCGCCGATGTTGAAGATGCTTGCCTTGAAGCCGAAGCCGACGCCAAGGCCGGTCATGATGATCGGCACGGCATAATACAGCACGTTGCCGAAGGTCTTCATGCCGCTGTAGAAGCCGCCCGTGATGAGCGCACTGAAGGCCGGGAATGCATTCGAGGGATTCGTCGCCAGCAAAACAATGAGGCCGACGAGCAGACCGGCCAGAATGGCCAGAATGGAGGAAAGCACGCCCGCGTAGTCTCTCTGGCGGCGCGGAGCAAGGGGACTTGTCTGATTTTTCATTTTACCGCTCCTTTCCGCTTGCTGCCGGACATGTAGAGGCCCAGCTCATTGACCGTAACCTCTTCCGGACGGACATCGGCAACGATCTCACCCTCGTAGAAGACGATGATGCGGTCGCTGATGTTCATGACCTCTTCCAGGTCAAACGAAACGAGGAGAACGGCCTTGCCAGCGTCGCGCTGGCGGAGCAGGTTCTTATGGATGTTCTCGATCGCGCCGACATCCAGACCGCGTGTCGGCTGCATGGCAAGAATGACGTTCTCATCCGAGTCGATCTCGCGGGCGATGATCGCCTTCTGCTGGTTGCCGCCGGACATGCTGCGGGCCGTGCTCTTCGCGCCCTCGCTGCTGCGGATATCGAACTCTTCGATGAGCTCCTCCGCCAGCTCGCGGCGCTTATGGAAGCGGATGAAGCCGTGGTTCTGGAATTCCTTGCGGAAATACTTGCGCATTGCCAGATTTTCTTCCAGCGTATTGTCCAGGATCAGGCCGTACTTGTGGCGGTCCTCCGGCACATGGGCCAGACCGTGCACATTGCGGTAGCGGATGGAGGCATGGCTGACATCCTCGCCGTTGAGCAGGATCTTGCCGCTGTTCTGTTTCAGCAGGCCGACGATCACGCGGACGAGCTCGCTCTGGCCGTTGCCTTCGATACCGGCCACGCAGAGGATCTCTCCCTTGTGGACGGAGAACGAGACCTGATTCAGAATATTCTTGTTCGGGTTGCGCTCCGACTTGAGCGTTACATTTTCAAGCGTCAGGACAGCATCGCCTGCATGCTCGGGAGCCTTCTCCAGATGGAAGTCGATCTTACGGCCGACCATCATTTCGGAAAGGTCCTCGACGCTGGCGGTCGAAACGTCGCAGGTGCCGATGCACTTGCCGCGGCGCAGGACCGTGCAGTAGTCCGAAACCGCCTTGATCTCATTGAGCTTATGGGTGATAAAGATGATCGCCTTGCCCTCGCGCTTGAGGTTCTGCATGATGATCATCAGTTCGTCGATCTCCTGCGGCGTCAGGACAGCCGTCGGCTCGTCGAAGATCAGGATGTTGTTGTCCTTGTAGAGCATCTTCAGGATCTCTACTCTCTGCTGCATACCCACGGTGATGTCAGAGACTCTGGCATCGCAGTCGATATTCAGGCCATAGCGCTCGCTCAGGGCAAGCACCTTCTTGCGCGCTTCCTCCATCTGCAGGACGCCGTGCTTTGCGGTCTCGACGCCGAGGACGATGTTCTCGAGCACGGTGAAGTTCTGCACCAGCATGAAGTGCTGATGAACCATGCCGATACCCAGCGCATTGGCCGTGCGCGGATTTTTGATCTCTGCCTTTTTGCCATTCACGAGGATCTCGCCCTCTTCCGGCTGATAAAGGCCGAACAGGACGCTCATCAGCGTCGATTTACCGGCGCCGTTCTCGCCCAGAAGGGCGTGGATCTCGCCATAGCGGACGCGCAGGGTGATGTCGTCATTCGCGACGATGCCAGGAAACACCTTCGTGATGTGCAGCAGCTCGATCGCATAGTTGTCCATAAAATGATCCCCCTAGTTGGTAAACCCGGCAGGGAAACGCCACAGCGCTCCCTGCCGGGTCCGCCTTATCTCATAGTCGTTTACTCGACGACCTGAACCGTCACATACTGCAGGGTCGCTGCAACATCCTCGATGGCGACCGTGTTGCCATCCGCATCGACATCGCGGCGGATGCTGGAGGTAACGCCGTCCTTGTCAGCCTTCAGGACTTCGACGATGGCATCATAGTCAGCCTGCGTGAAGTTCTTGAAGCGGGAGGACTCCATGGGAAGACCAACAGCGTCTTCGTTGATGGTCAGAGTCTCGCTCGTGCCGCCGGGGAACGTGTCGTTGTAGTAAGCCTTAATCGCGCCGTAGACAGCCGGAGTGAGCATCTTCATGGCGGAGGTCAGGCAGGTCTCGGTGATCTGGGACATGTCGGTATCAACGCCGATGGAGACGCAGTCGCCGCCGGTGGCCTCGCAGGCCGCGAAGACGTTGTCCGGGCCGCCGCAGCCGAAGATGCACTCGGTGCCGGACTGATACCATGCAGCAGCCTTCGCCTGGAAGTCAGGAGAGTTGCCGAAAGCGCCGGTATAGGTGTACTTCATCTCAATGGAGCCAGCCTCAAGGCCGAGCTCCTTGGCAGCGTATTCCGCGCCGTCCACGAAGCCGTAGCCGAAACGAACGACAGCAGGAACAGCCAGAGCGCCGAAGAAGCCGAGCTTGCGATAGCCTTCCTTGACAGCAGCGTAGCCCGCCAGGAAGCCGGACTGCTCTTCCGCAAAGAAGATGGAGCAGGTGTTGTCTGCGATGACGGTGTCGTCATCAAGGGTCGGGGTGGCGTCGACCAGAACGAAGTGGACGTCCGGATACATGGTCTGAGCCTTGTAGATGGCTTCGCCGAACAGGAAGCCCGGGGTCACGACGAGCTTTGCACCGTTGTTGACAGCGCCCTCAATGGCGGAGAGGTAGCTCTGCGTGGACTGGTCGATCGGGGTGTAGTAGGTGTAGGTCTTGCCGTTCTCTTCGGCGTACTGCTTCAGGCCTTCCCAGGAGAACTGGTTGAAGCCGCGGTCGTCGATAGAGTTGGCATCGGTGATCAGGGCCAGCTCAGCCTCGCCGCCGGAAACCGGAGTGGTAGCTTCGCTGCCCTCAGTGTTGGTCGTGGTGTCCTTGGTGTTCTCGGTGTTGTCATTGCCGGAGCCGGCGCAAGCGGCCAGGGACAGGACCATGACAAGCGCGAGAATCAGACAGAAGATTCTCTTTTTCATGTTGCCTCCTAAATGTAATACATTTTTATACTCAGTCCGCAAGCGGACCAAATACCGTTGTTATTCAGCCTGCTGTCAGACTAAATGTCATGTTATTTTGTGGATCAGGGAGCCGCTGATTCAATTCTCAAGAGCGGACGGCGAGGAATTTTTCGTCGAGTCGAGGTTTGGAAAGTGCAGGCGTACTTTGTTTACGTCAAGCTTTCCAAACCGATGGATCGGCGGAAAAGATCCGGCATCCGCCGCAGAGGATTTATTCAGGGGCGACTTTTTAAGCCTGGGGTTTGGCAAAGTAGCCCTTATTCGCAGCGGGGAAGCCGCCCTCCGGCAGCATCTCACGCAGGGTGAACTGCTTATAATCCTCCGGTGTCTTGCCGTGGATGACCAGGAACTCGTCCGGGTCGCAGAACTCTGCCATGACCTGACGGCACACACCGCAGGGAGAGCAGGACTCGGGCAGCGGGCCGCGCGGGCCGCCGACGATGGCGATGGCCGCAAACTCGCGCTCGCCCTCGCTGACCGCCTTGAAGAAGGCCGTGCGCTCGGCGCAGTTCGTAGCGCTGTAGCCGGCGTTTTCCACGTTGCAGCCGGTGTAGATCTTGCCGCTCTTTGTCAGGAGGGCTGCACCGACGCAGAAATTGGAGTAAGGTGCATAGGCAAATTCTCTTGCCGCGATGGCCTTATGGATAAGCTCAGGGATGTTCATGTTGTTTCCTCCTTCTTAAATCCCACGCCAAGGCGGCGGATGAGCGGCCGCCACATGGCGGCGAACACATCGCACAGCTTGCCGCCCAGCAGCAGATTGATGAACGTGCCGACGCCGATGTCACCGCCCGTCAGCCAGGTGGTCAGCAGCATGAAGCCGCAGTACACATACATCGCCGTACCGTAGCTCTTACGGATGAGCTTTGCCACGGTCAGGATGAGCATGTCCATGGGCTGCACACCGGCGTCGAGCTGTACATACCAGCCGAGCGCGATGCAGGAAATCACAACACCGAGGGTGCAAAGGGCGATGCGTGCCCACATCGGCGGCATGGTCGGAAAAATCTTCCCCAGCAGGTCAAGGTACAGGTTCAGCAGCGGCCCGAGGCCGAAGCCGATGACAAGGGAGCCGAGGCCCACAAGGGAGCGATTCGCGAAGATAAAAATCGCGAGAACGGTGCAGTTGAAGATCAGTGTGACCGTTCCGGTCTGCAGGCCAAGCATGCGGCCCAGCCCCTGCTGGAACGAGGTGTTCGTATCGGAGCCGACGCCCGAGAACACGCACATGGCGATACCGAGTGCCAGGACGATCCAGGCCGGGAGCAGCAGGAGCAGCTGCCGCAGCAGGCGCTTGCCGTTCTCACGGGTGAAAATGGCGGATTTTGCGTTTTGTTTCATGCATACCTCATGAGCCGGATCGGAGCAGAGTTTACCAATTCCGATGATTTTGAAGGAACAGGCGCTCGGGGAACAGCTGCACGCGGTCGGGTGAACAGCTCCCTCAATGGCTCGCACAAGAGAATACCACTTTTTTTACGCCGTGTCAATCGAAACGTTTTCACAAAAATTTCCATTGCGAATTGTGCATTCTGACGATTTTTTCCGGCTGATGTCGCCGTCCGGAATGCATATCGCTCTTAACAGATGTTTTATTTTGTTACATAATAGCGTAAGAAAGCGCACATCACAAATCATGCTTGACAGCCGTAGAATGGCCTGTATAATAGTATTGTGTAAAGACATGCTTATTTCGCGGGGTCAATCTAAGGTTTTGTTTACGAACACATGATTATTTCAGGTCTTTCCGGGAGGGATGCACCATGGGCCGCCAAAAGCGCGCTTATCAATCCGTGACCATTCGCGACGTTGCCGAGCGGGCCGGTGTAGCAGTTTCGACTGTCTCGCGCGTGCTGAACGGGCTGGACCGCGTCAGCGAAGAAACGCGCCGGCGTGTCGAACAGGCTGCCCGCGAGCTGTCCTATGTACCAAATAATTTCGCCGCCTCCATGGTCACGGGGCAGTCCAAGATCCTCGGCATTATCGTGCCGAGCTTCACGCACGACTTCTTCGGCTTCATCGCACAGACGGCAGAGCATGTGTTCCGCAAGCATGGCTATCTCACCATCGTCTCTGCCAGCGGCGAGGACCCGGTCGCAGACCCCGCCGCCTTCCTGCAGCGCTTCTACCACATGCTCGACGGCGTGCTCCTCGTGCCGACGGCCGCGCGCCTGAAGGACCTCGAGTCCTTTGACAAGCCGCTGCTGCTCGTCGACCGCGACATGCCGGGCAGCTCGTTCAGCAGCATCTCGTTTGACAACGAGCCTGCCTGCTATGAGCTGACGCGCCGCCTGACGGAAAAGGGCCACCGCCGCATCGGTCTTTTGGTGCTCAACAGCCCCATGAACATCGGCGCGGACCGGCTGGCAGGCTGCCTGCGCGCCCTGCGCGAGGCCGGCGTGGAGCAGGACCCCGCACTGGTGCGCTGCTGCGCGGCGGCTGCCGTGGACGGCTATACCCAGACGCGGCTGATGATGACCATGCCGGACCCGCCAACGGCCATCGTGTGCTGCAGCGAGGAGCTCTGCACCGGCGCGGTGCGCGCGTGTATGGACCTCTCCCTTGCCCCCGGCCGTGATATCTCGCTCGTCAGCTTCGATGAGCTGATCACTCCGCTGGCCCCAACAGCCATCACCTCGGTTTTCTCCCCGCGCCGCAAAATGGCCAAGGTCGCAGCGGAGCGCCTGCTGGAAATGGTCGCCAATCCGGCAAAACGCATACCGCGCAAGGACGTCGTCGAGACGATCATCCACGAACAGCACAGCATTGCGCAGCTTTAAGCGCACTGCGTTTTATTTTTCAGGAAGGAAAATCATCGATCATGAGCGAATATCAACCGGCAAATCTTGAAAATCTCTTTGTCAAGCGCGCAGGCAAGCGCATGCGCGTCGCCTCCTGCGACCCGACGGGCGGCAATAACGACAATGTCCTCATTCCCTCCGGCGAGACGTATCTCTTCGCCGACCTGCAGGGTCCCGGCATCGTCACGCACTTTTTCTGCACCATCGGCAACCCGAACAAACGCCGCCCGGAATGCGGCATCGGCACGGAGGAATTCAACGTCCGCAAGGTCGTGCTGAATGTCTACTGGGACGACGAAACGGAGCCGAGCATCCAGGCGCCCCTCGGCGATTTCTTCGGCATGGGCCACGGCATCACAAAGAGCTTTGCCAGTGCTCCCCTGCAGATCACACCGGAGGACGGCCGCGGCTTCAACTGCTGGTTTCCGATGCCGTTCCGCAGGCGCGCCCGCTTCACCGTGAAGAACGAATGCTGCAGCCCGCTGCACTTCTATTTCTACGTCGATTACGAGCAGGTCGAGTCCCTGCCGGAAAACACGCTGTACTTCCACGCGCTCTGGAACCGCGAATGCCCGACGGACGGCGTCCCCTCCTCGGCACGTTCCCGCCATATGGAATGGATCATGGGCGGCGAGCAGGACAAGCACCTCTCCGCTGAGGGCAACTACGTCCTGCTGGACGCCGAGGGCAGCGGCCAGTATGTCGGCTGTAACATCAACATCCATAATCTGGAAAACAGCAGTGAGTGGGACTGGTTCGGGGAGGGTGACGATGCCATCCTGATCGACGATGAGCCGTGGCCGCCCCGTCTGCACGGCACGGGCATGGAGGACTATCTCGGCCTTGCGTGGTGCCCGACGCAGGAATACCACGCGCTCTATAACGGCTGCACGCTCTCGCCCATGGACAACTACAAGGGCATGGCATCGTATTACCGCTTCCACATCCTCGACCCCATCATGTTCGACAGGCACATCCGCGTGACGTTCGAGCACGGCCACAACAACAACCGCAGCGACGACTGGTCCACCACGGCCTACTGGTACCAGACGGAGCCGCACAAGCCCTTCCACCCCATGCTCCCCGTGGAGCAGCGCCTGCCGATCGATCAGAAGCTCTATGAGTGGACTGGCCGCCGCGAATTCTGCAAAAACGAGGAAAACGTCCGATAAATACTTGGAGGAGGACCTAACGGTCCTCCTCGATCATTTTCTTGACATAGTAGCAGAATCAGGATATAATATGACTACCATCAATAGGAGGTGTTGCTATGAACCATGGCATTTCCATCCGGCCGTCTAAGGATATCCGCACGAATTATGCGCAGATCTCTGCCCTGACCCGGCAGAATCCAGTCGCGATCACTGTCAACGGCAAGGAGGACACCGTCCTTCTCAGCCACGAGGAGTATCAGGAGCAGCTGCTCCGCATCAGCGAACTGGAGGCAAAGCTGTCCATGTACGCTCACCTTGCCCAGGCGATGGACGACATCCGGCTGGGCCGGGTGCAGTCCGCAGACGCTGTCTTTGACGAGCTTCTCGGGGAGCTGGAGGCTCCTCAGGAATGAGCACGCAGGTCGTGTTCACCGGGACGGCGAAAAACGATCTCCGGGAGATCGCCGTTCATCTTGCAAAACGGTCCGGCAGCCGGGAGCTTGCCGTCCGCTTTGTCCGGGAGCTGCAGGAGCAGACGGCGATCCTGGCGCAGTTCCCGGAATCCGGCGCATTCCCGCAGGACCGGATGCTGAAGAGCAGCGGCTTCCGTTTTCTGACGCACAAGGACTATCTGCTGTTCTACCGGTACGAAAGGGCCGAGGGTCGGGTCTATATCATGGCCATTTCCCACGGCAGGCGCGACTACCTGCGCGTCATGCAGCAATATCTGTAACGTAAATTGAGAACAAATGTGGAGGAGGACCGATCGGTCCTCCTCCATTTTTTGGCGGCACTGCACAATTCAGCCAGAGCATTCGGCGAGAGATTTTTGTCGAGACAAGGTTTGAAAAGTGCAGGAATACTTTGCGTACCCGCAAGGGGCATGCCGCATCCGTAAGGCGGCAAAGCCGCCAACGGCTGCGCAATATTTCAAGATTTTCAAACCGATAAGTTGGGGCGAAAGACCCGCTGAGCGCCGCAGCCGATTGATTCAGAGGTTCCCTAGGTCCAGCTCTGCCATGACGGCCGCGCAGCGCGGGCACAGGCCGTCCGCATTGGCCTTCGTCGAGTGCATCCAGCAGCGCGGGCACTTCACGCCCTCAGCGTTGCGCACCTCGATGCGCAGGCCCGGGAAGGCGGTTCCGTTGCCGGTCACATTGGCGGCATCGGGGTCGTCGTCCGTCAGGATGACATCCGAAACGAGCAGCAGGGCCGTCAGGTCCATGTCCTTCACGGTCTCGAGGGCCTTGGCAGCCGCCTCGTCGCGGGCGCAGAGGGCAACATGGGCCTCGAGCGCCTTGCCGATGCGCTTGTCCGCGCGGGCCTGCTCCAGCACGCCGTTGACGTCGCCGCGCAGGGCGATGAGCGTATCCCAGCGGGCCATGGCCTCCGCATCGAGTGCATAGGCCTCATACGGCTGCACCATCTCGTTCAGAACGACGTTGCGCACGTCGTCTCCCGCACGGTGCGGCATGGCCTGCCAGATCTCGTCGCAGGTGAACGGCAGGATCGGCGCGAACATCCGCGCCATGGCGTCGACGATGAGATACAGCGCCGTCTGCGCGCTGCGGCGCTTCAGGCCGTTGCGGGACTCGCAGTAGAGGCGGTCCTTCAGAATGTCCAGATAGAAGCTGGACAGCTCCACGACGCAGAAGTCATTGATGGCGTGGGTCAGAACGTGGAATTCGTAGTTGTCGTAGGCGTCAAAGGCCGTGCGGATCAGTTCGTTGAGCTTCGTGACGGCCCAGCGGTCCAGCTCCAGCATATCCTCCGGCGCAACAAGATGCTCCGCGTCGAAGCCGTCGAGGTTGCCGAGGCAGTAACGGGCCGTGTTGCGGAACTTCAGGTAATTCTGGCTGAGCTGCTTGAAGATCTCCTTCGAGCAGCGCACATCGGCGCGATAGTCCGCAGAGGCGGCCCACAGACGCACGATATCCGCGCCGAAATCGCGGATGAGGTCGGCCGGGTCGACGCCGTTGCCGAGGGACTTGTGCATGGCCTTGCCCTCGCCGTCGACCGTCCAGCCGTGGGTCAGGCACTCACGGAACGGAGCGCCCTGCCCGAGCGCGCCAACAGACGTCAGCAGGCTCGACTGGAACCAGCCGCGGTACTGATCGGCGCCCTCGAGATACATCGTCGCGGGCCACTGGTCCGGATGCTCGCGGCGCAGGGAGGCAATGTGCGTCGAGCCGGAGTCAAACCAGCCGTCGAGCGTGTCGGTCTCCTTTTCAAACGTTCTGCCGCCGCAGTGCGGGCAGCTCAGGCCCTCAGGGACAAGCTCCATGGCCTCGCGCTCAAACCAGATGTTCGAGCCATGCTCGCCGAACAGGGCGGAGATGTGGGCGATGGTCTCCGGGGTGCAGACGGGCTTGCCGCAGTCCTTGCAGTAGAACACCGGGATCGGCAGGCCCCAGCGGCGCTGGCGGGAGATGCACCAGTCGGCGCGGTCGCGGATCATGGCGACCATGCGGTCCTTGCCCCACGCGGGCAGCCACTTGACATTGTCACAGGCGGCGACGGCCTCGTCCTTGAAGGACTCGACGGAGCAGAACCACTGCGGGGTGGCACGGAAGATGATCGGGCTCTTGCAGCGCCAGCAGTGCGGATAGCTGTGAGTGAATTCCTCGGAGGCGAACAGCGCGCCGCTCTCCTTCAGGTCGGCCAGAATGGCTGCGTTGGACTCGTCATAGCGCAGGCCGGCATACTTGCCCGCAGCCTCGGTCTGGCGGCCGCGGTCGTCCACGGGGACGATCAGGTCGATGTTATAGCGGCGGCAGGTCTGGTAGTCGTCCGCGCCGAAGCCCGGAGCGGTGTGGACGCAGCCCGTGCCGGAATCCATCGTGACATAGTCCGCGCAGACAAGCAGGGACTCGCGCGGCAGGAACGGATGCTGTGCCGTCATATACTCAAAATACCGGCCCTCATGGCGCTCGACGATCTCATATTCTTCGATGCCGCCGGCCTTCATCGTCTTTTCAAGCAGCGCCTCGGCGACGAGATAGCGCTCGCCGTTTGCCGCCTTGACGACAACATAGCTCTCCTGCGGGTTCAGGGCGATGGCGAGGTTGCCGGGCAGCGTCCACGTCGTCGTCGTCCAGATGATGACGTAGGTGTTCCCGGCCTCGAGCTTGCCCTTCGTGTCCTTCAGGGCGAACTTGACGTAGATGGACGTGCAGGGATCGTCCTGATACTCGATCTCGGCCTCGGCCAGCGCCGTCTCGTCCTTCGGGCACCAGTACACGGGCTTCAGGCCCTTGTAGATATAGCCCTTGCGGTACATCTCGCCGAAGACCTTGACCTCCTCGGCCTCAAAGGCCTTGTCCATGGTCTTATAGGGATGCTGCCAGTCGCCGAGGACGCCGAGGCGGCGGAAGCCGCTCATCTGACGGTCGATGAAGTCCTGTGCAAAGGCCTGACAGGCATTGCGGAACTCCGGGATCGGCATGGCCTTGTGGTTGAGCTTGTTCTTCTTGATGATGGCGGATTCAATGGGCATGCCGTGGTTGTCCCAGCCGGGAACATAGGGCGTGTAATAGCCGCGCATCGCATGGGAGCGGACGATGAAGTCCTTGAGCGTCTTATTGAGCGCGTGGCCCATGTGGATATCGCCGTTGGAGAACGGAGGGCCGTCGTGCAGAATGAACGCAGGCTTGCCCTCGTTCTTTTCGAGCATCAGGCGGTAGACGTCGATCTTGTTCCAGTGCTCCAGCATGCCCGGCTCGCGCTGCGGCAGGCCCGCGCGCATCGGGAAGTCCGTCTTCGGGGTGATGATGGTGTTCTTATAGTCCATAAATGCCTCCATGACAATTTGTTTTCCGTGTTGAAATAGGAAACGCCTCTGTCTCGTCAAGAGACAGAGGCGTGCTCTGCGGTACCACTCCTGTTCCCCCGGAACGGGGGCGCTTGGGGCGCGATAACGGGCGCAGACCGTCTCCCCTTACGCAGGCGCATGGCCCTTCCGGGGAAAAGCTCCGGGGTGATGCCCTGCAGCGCGCGTCTGCCTTGCATCCTCCGGCAGCTTTCTGAACGCGCGGGGTCCGCAGGTCCGTCCCCTTCGTCGCTTGATCGGTATTCGATTCCGGTACGAATGTACAGAGATTCTTACCGCTTTTTCGGGTCGTAATTCCGACCGAACTGCAGATCTTCAAATTTTTTGCTCACGGGAAAGCCGTGCAGCGTGTCGAGCTTGCGCGTATCGCCGGAGTGATCCTCCTGCGCGATATCGCCGAGCGTCGAGCCGCTGAGGCTCTGCTCGATCTGCTGGCCGATCTCCTCGATGAGGGCGTCGGCCTTCTCCTCGGCGGAGGGATGAGACTGCTCTGCCTCGTAGTCATAGGCGCGGTTGTGAGACGGCTCCTTCGGCTGCTCCTTCGGGGTCAGCACGGGGGTCTGCGGCTCCACCGGCGGGGTGAAGCGGTGGACGCGCTCCGGCTCCTCCGGCTGGGAGGGCGTGAGCGGCGTCTCCCTGCGCAGCTCGTCGATAAGCTCGAGCTGGCGCTTCAGGCGCTTTTCCATGCCGTCCAGGAACTGCGACGTGGCGGTCTTGGCCGCATCGAGGCGCTCCTGCTCCTCGCCGACGAGAGCGTCGACATTGTTCGTCTTGGCGCTGGCGGCATCCTCTGCCTCATGCAGCATCTGCGCGCACTTTTTCTCGGCGTCCGCGACCATCTGGTCGCACGTCTTCTGCGCGGCAAGCAGGGCGTTCTGCATGGAAGCCTCCTGCTTGCGGTATTCCTCCAGCTTTTCCACAAGAATGCGCATCTTGCTCTTCAGCACGGAATTTTCTTTATAGAGGGTAACATAGTCCTCGGTCAGCGGCTCGAGAATGTCATCGACGGAGTCCATATCGTATCCGCCGAACAGCGCCTTCTCAAAGCTGATGTCCTGGATCTGCTGCGGGGTCAGCATCGTCTTCAGCTCCTGTCTCTGTCTTGCGTGGGATGGAACGCACCTTAGAAGTACATCCCGTTGTTTTCGAGTTCCTCAACGAGATCGCCAACGACATCCACGTTGTACGGCGTGATGAGATAGGTGGAAATGGCGATCTTCTTGATCTTGCCGTCGAGCGCATAGGCGCAGCCGGAGAGGAAGTCCACCAGACGGCGGGCGACGTCCTTGTTCGTGGACTCGAGGTTCAGCACGACGGCCTGCTTGTCGCGCAGGTGATCGGCGATGTCGGAGACCAGATCAAAGCGGTCCGGCTTGACCAGCACGACCTGCAGCTGGGTGGTGGCGTTGATATTCACGACCTTGTTGCCGCCGCGGGTCGTCTGCGTATCCTGCGCGGCCGGGGTGCTGCGGCTATAGCTGCGGCGGGAAGACTGAGGCGCGGGAGCGGGATCGTTGTCCAGCGGCTCGTCGTCATAATCATCATAATCATCCTCTTCCGGTTCGGAATACGGGTGAGTCAGCTTCTTCAGTTCGTCCATAAATCCCATGGGTTCGTCCTCCAATATTGTTTCGATATGATCGTTAATCGCTCTTTACCGGCGCATAGTTCCGCGGGCCGAAAATGGCCGTGCCGATGCGCACCATGGTGCTGCCGCAGGCAATGGCGTCCTCGAAATCGTCCGTCATTCCCATCGACAAAAAATCCATAAAAATATTATCGTATTTTTGGGCTGTTATGTCAACAGCAATTCTGCGAATTTTTTGAAAATATCTGCAATTATCGCCCTTTTTCCTGCCGATCGGCGGCACCGTCATCAATCCGCGCACGCGAACGGCGGGATAATCTGCCATTTCTTCCACGATCCGGGGGAATTCCTTCAGCAGGAAGCCGGACTTCTGCTTCTCGCCTCCGGCGTTGATCTCGAGCAGGATATCCTGCACGATGCCGCGCTTGGCGGCCTCGGCATTGATATCCGCAAGCAGCTCGCGGCGGTCCACGGACTCGATCACATCGACCTGCCCGACGACCTGCCGGACCTTATTGCGCTGCAGCGCGCCGATGAAGTGCACCGGAGCGCCGTCATAGGCATGCTCGTCCAGCTTTTTGACCAGCTCCTGCACGCGGTTCTCGCCGCAGCAGTCCACCCCGGCCGCAATGGCCTCGCGCACGGCGGCGCTGTCGTTCATTTTTGTTGCGGCGCACAGGCGGATGTCCGCCGGGTCGCGCCCGGCAGCCCGGGCGGCAGCCGCGATCCGGCTGCGGATCTGCGCCACGTTTTCCGTGATCATGCTCATGCTTCCATCACCTTTCCGTCCTCGATGTCATCCGAGGTCAGGATAATATCGTCGCCCGGCCAGAGGTTTCCCGTGCTGGACTGATCCAGCTCGACAACGTAGCCGTCTCCGTACGCATAAAGGATCTCCACCGGCTTCCAGCGGGCGCGTGCACCCTCGAGCACGTAGACGCCCGCCTGCCCATCGACCATATAGAGCGCCTGCTTCGGCACGCGCAGGCCGGTATAAGAGGAGAAAATGATATCCGCGCTCTGGCGGCGCAGGGCCGTGACCTCCTGCGGCTCGCGCTCGCAGGACAGCACGATGGTACAAACGCCGTCCTCCGCCTCGCTGATGGCCTCGACCTGCATTCTGATCTGGGAGAGCTTTTCCAGTCCGAAGCTGACGGTCAGCGTCTCGCCCGCGGCAGTCTGCTCCGCGCGCGCCTCCGGGATCTCGGCTGCAAAATACCACTTCTGGCCCGTGATGAGCCTGCCGACGGCATTGCCCGGAACGGCAGAGGCATGCTGCGCAGCGGCGCGCAGCTCGCTCGGCTTCATCTGCAGCACGCTCTCCGGCGTGAGCACGCGCTCAAGGCCGTCCGTCCGCTCGGAAAAATAGCCGGCGCTCTCGACCGTCACGGCCTCGGCGCTCTGCTCCGTCTCAGCGGAGAGCGCGGAGATCTGCGACTCGAGCTCGGCGATGCGGCCCTCCATGCGCGCGGCGTCGTCCGCCGTCACGCTGCGGCGCAGCACGAGCGGCTGCAGCTCGGACATCACATCGTCGGCCTCCGTCAGATCACGGCGGGCCGTCAGTGCAGCCAGCTCGCCGAGGGCCTTTTCGATGGCGTCGTCCGTCTGGGTCGTGTCCTCCCCTGCCGTGCCGGAGGCCGCATAGCGCAGCTGCGAAAGCTGTTCCTGCAGGGCCGTGAGCCTGTCGCGCTTTTCGCGCGCCGCAGAGGTCTGATAGCCGTCTGCCACGCGCTGTCCGCTGCCGACGCGCTCGCCCTCGGTCAGGGCGCAGACCACAACGGGCTGTGAGGCCGTGATGATCTCCTCCTCACGCACTACAAAGCCGGAAACGGTCTGCCCGTCGCCGGCTTCGCAGCGCACGGCAGTCTCGAGGGTGTAGCTGCTCCCGCCGCTGCCGAAAAGGACCGACAGCACGAGATAGGCCACCACGATGCCTGCCAATACGATGGATACGATTTTCAGGTAAAGGTCTCCCTGCTTTTTCATCTGGGTACTCCTGTCCGGCCGGGGCACTCGGCCCGCGGCCCGCGGGAGCAGGGTCTTCAGGTACGAACGGGCTGCGCCGGGACAAGCGTGGAGATGGCGTGCTTGTAGATCATCTGCTGCTTGCCGTCCGAGCTGAGCACAACGACGAAGTTGTCAAAGCCCGTCACGATGCCCTTGAGCTGGAAGCCGTTCATAAGGAACATGGTCACGGCCGTGTGCTCGCGGCGCACCTCGTTTAAGATCAGATCCTGCAAATTTTCCGTGTTTGCCATATGTGGTACTCCTTTTCTTTGTTTTCCGGCTCAGCCGGTGTTGGAATACCACGATTGTATCAGATTCCGCTGTCGAAATCGGCCGCTTTTTGCAGGGCCGCGCGGAAAATCTCGTCTGCGCCCGCAGAGGCGTCGAGCCACTGCACGGCGGGATTGGCGCGGAACCACGTCATCTGGCGCTTGGCATAGCGCCGCGTGGCCTGCTGGATGGTCCCGAGCGCCGCCTCCGGCGGCAGGCCCTCCTCCAGCGCCTGCACGACCTGCTTATAGCCGATGGCCTGCAGGCTCGTCGCCCGGTCCGGCACGCCGCTGTCAAGCAACGCGCGGACCTCCTGCGCAAGTCCCTGCGCATACATCAGCTCCACGCGCAGATCGATGCGGGCATAGAGCTGCGCGCGCTCCGGGAAGTGCAGGCCGAGCCACAGCGGCCGGTAGCGCGGCGGGATCGCCCGGCTCTCCCGGTCGAAGTCCGTCATGGTCCTGCCGGTCTCCTGCCAGATCTCCAGCGCGCGGACGATGCGCTTTACGTCCGAGACGGACAGCCGCGCCGCCCGCTCGGGGTCCACGGCGCGCAGCTCGTCCAGAAGCGGCTGTGCGCCCTCCTCGGCCGCGCGGCGCTCCAGGGCCTCGCGCCTGCCGGTCTGCGGCAGCGGCGCAAACTGCCGCCCCGCGATGAGAGAATCGATATAAAGCCCCGTGCCGCCGACGAGGATGACAGGCTTCCCGCGCGACAGGATGTCCTGCACGCAGGCGTCCGCCTCCTGCACATAGCGGCTGACGGAGTAATTCTCCGCCGGGTCGGCCACGTCGAGCATGTGGTGCGGCACGCCGCAGCGCTCCTCGGGCGTGGGCTTTGCCGTGCCGATATCCATGCGGCGGTAGACCTGCATGGAGTCGAACGAAACGATCTCGCCGCCGAGCGCCTGCGCCAGCCGGACGGACAGGGCCGTCTTGCCGGAGGCCGTCGGGCCGACGATGCAGATCATATGGTCTCGCTGCTCCATGGTCAGGCCCTCTTGAACTGCCGCTCAAGCTGCGAAGCCGTCAGCTCCAGACAGATGGGACGGCCGTGCGGGCAGTATTTCAGGTCATTGCGCGTCAGCACCTCGTGCACCACGGCCTCCCACTCCTTTGGGTCGGTGTGCCAGCCGCCCTTGATGGCGGCCTTGCAGGCGATGGTGTGCAGCAGGCGGTCGCGCAGCTCCGTCGGGTCGGCGTGCCGCCCGGTCAGAAGCTCGGCCGCCAGCGCGGTCAGACTCTGCGCGGCGTCGTCCGGCGCGATCTCCGTGGGGATCTGGCGGATGGCGAGCACGCCGTCGCCGTAATCCGAGATCTCATAGCCGTACTGCGCCAGCAGCTCGGCATTTTCCAGCAGCACGGCCGCCTCCTCGCGCTCCGGCTCGCACAGCACAGGCGTGAGCAGCAGCTGCGGCATCACGGGCTCCGTGTCGGCGCGGAGCTTTTCAAACAGGATGCGCTCGTGCGCGGCATGCTTATCAATGAGGAGCAGACTCCCTGCCTGCTCAACGAGGATGTAGGTGTTCAGCGCCTCGCCGATGATGCGGTAATCCGGTACCTTGGGCAGCGGGAGCTCCTGCTGCGGCTCTTCCGTCTGCTTTGGCTCCGGCCGGGCCGGCTCCTCGTGCTTCACCGGCGGCTCATCGTGCTTCCCGGGCGTCTGCAGCTTAGGCTGCGGAGGCGGCATCTGTACGGGCGCTTCCCGCTGCTGCACCGGCGCAGCAGGCTGTGGGGCCGGGCAGGGCGGTTCAGGACGGGTCACAGGCTGCACCGGCTTCGGCGAGGCAAGCGCCGCACCGTCGCGGCGCTCCGTCAGCGAGCCGATCTGCTCGAGCACCGTGCGGGAGGCCGCCGGGCGCGGGCCGTCCTGCAGGGCGGCCGCTGCGGCGCGGTATTCCGCCGCCGACATGGTGCGGAAAGCGGAATTTCCGTCGTTCTGCGGCTTCAGCTTCATCTGCACGCGGCCGGAGGCCTGCTCCAGTGCGCCGAGCACGCCGTAATGCACGCAGTCGAACACCTCCTGCTCGCGCAGGAAGCGCACCTCCGTCTTCGCGGGGTGCACATTGACGTCCACAAGATGCTCCGGCAGGTGCAGATGCAGCACGCAGGCCGGGAAACGACCCTGCAGGAGCTGATTGCGGTAGGCCTGCTCGAGCGCGGCCGTCATGAGCTTGGAGCGGACATGCCGCCCGTTGACAAAGAAGATCTGGCTGCCCCGCGTGCCGCGCGTCGCGGCCGGGCGGGTCACAAAGCCCGTGACGGAGAGCTTGTCCCAGCTCCCGTCCACCGGGGTCATCTCCTGCGCGGTCTGGCGGCCCATGACGGCATAGATCGCGCTGAGGAGCTTTCCGTCGCCGGGCGTGGAGAGCTGCTCCTGCCCGTCGCGCAGCACGCGCACGGCGACCTCCGGATGAGCCAGCGCAAGGCGCTGCACCGTGCTGAGCACGGCGGAGGCCTCCACGGAGTCTCGCTTCATGAACTTCATGCGCGCAGGTGTATTGTAAAACAGGTCGCGCACGAGCATGGTCGTGCCGTTCGGGCAGCCCGCCTCGCCGCGCTCCGTCACGACGCCCGCCTCGAGATGCAGACTCGTGCCGAAGGGCGCGTCCGCCGTCTTCGTCAGCACGTCGATGCGCGAGACGGAGGAAATGGCCGCCAGCGCCTCGCCGCGGAAGCCGAGCGTGTGGATGGCCTCCAGATCGGCCGCCTCATGGAGCTTGCTCGTGGCATGGCGCAGGAAGGCCGTCTCCACGTCCTCCGCCGCCATGCCGCAGCCGTCGTCCGTCACGCGCAGGAACGTCATGCCCCCGTCGCGCAGCTCGACCGTGACCTTATGGGCCCCGGCGTCGATGGCGTTTTCGACCAGCTCCTTTGCGGCGCTGGCCGGGCGCTCCACGACCTCGCCAGCGGCGATCAGGTCGGCGACATGGGGAGAAAGCTGTTGGATCTTTGGCATAACTACCTCACAGGAACGCTTGCATCAGCGAGCGCAGAAGGCTCGCGAGCACAGATTGGAAATTGATGAACATATGCAGGAAAATACAGGCCCAGATGTTGCCCGTCTTCTGATAGACCCAGCACAGCGAGAAGCTCGCCGGGAGATAGAGGCTCAGGCACAGGATCGTATTGGCCGCAGTCATGGAGCCAAGGAATTGGAACACATGCATCCCCGCAAACAGGAACATGGACAGCGCATAGGCAGCCGGGAGACATCTGCGCGCCAGCGGCGCAAACAGCACGCCGCGGAACAGGCACTCCTCTGCCAGCGGCGCGAGCACGACGGTGCAGAGCGTCATGGCCAGCGGGTAACCGCCGAGCAGGGAGTTGACGGCCTCTTGATTGTAGTTCTCCGGCATGATATCCAATACCGTATAGGCCGTCGTCAGCACAAGGTTCGCGCCATAGCACATGCCAAAGCCGATCAGCACGCTCAGGAGCATTTTCCCCTCGAATTCCCGAAGTGACTGCCAAAGCGTGCGGCGGAAGATCAGGAGCATGACGGCAAAATTCACGGTCATATAGAGCAGATTCGCAAAAAAGTAATTGCGCGGCTCCGTCAGCGGAAAGCCGAGTGCCGGAAAATAGGTAAGGATCGCAAAATTCAAAAAAAAGAGAAAAACAGGCAGATACAGTGCGCCGAGGATCCATTCGCGCGGCTCGGGCGCCCGGATCCCGCTGCGGCGGGGAAACATCCAGCTCATCCGGCATTCTCTCCTTTCCGTCAGAGCATTTTCTTCAGCTCGAACAGGGCGTTCATGGCCTCGATCGGCGTCATGGTCTCGATCGCAAGCGACTCGAGCTTCCGCCGCAGGGCGTCGTTCTCCATGCTCGTGATGGAGATCTGGTCGTCCGCCGCCACGCGCACCGTGCGCACGGGTGCGCCGCTCTCGAGCGCCCGCAGCAGCTCCCGCGCGCGGGAGACGACTTTATCCGGCAGACCGGCCAGCCGCGCGACCTCGACGCCGTAGGAATCGTCGGCAGCGCCGGGGACGATCTTGCGCAGGAACACGATGTCCGCGCCGCGCTTGCGCACGGCAATGTTGTAGTTCCGCACGCCCTCGATCTCCTGCTCGATGTCCGTCAGCTCATGATAGTGCGTGGCAAAGAGCGTCTTTGCGCCGATGCGCTTTTTATCAGCGGCATATTCCAGAACGGCGCGGGCAATGGCCATGCCGTCAAATGTAGACGTGCCGCGTCCGATCTCATCGAGGATGAGCAGGCTGTGCGACGTCGCATGCTTCAGGATCTCCGCGACCTCCGTCATCTCCACCATGAACGTGGACTGGCCGGAGGCCAGATCGTCTGAGGCACCGATGCGCGTGAAGATGCGGTCCACCACACCGATACGCGCCGTGCGCGCCGGGACGAAGCAGCCCATCTGCGCCATCAGCACAATGAGGGCGACCTGCCGCATATAGGTCGATTTACCGGCCATATTCGGGCCGGTCAGAATGGCAACGCGGTTCGCGCCGCAGTCGAGCGCCGTGTCGTTCGGGACGAACAGCGCATCCTTGAGCACCTGCTCCACGACGGGATGGCGGCCGTCCGTGATGTGCAGCTCGCCGGAGAGGTCGATCTCCGGGCGGCAGTAATTCTGCCGGGCGGCCAGCGCCGCAAAATTCGTCAGCACGTCCAGCGCGGCCACGGCGCGCGCCGTGCGCTGGATGCGGGCGGACTGGTCGGCCAGATGCTGGCGCACCTGTGAGAACAGCTCATATTCCAGCGCCGTGATGCGGTCCTTTGCCGTCAGGATCGTGCGCTCGAGCTCCTTGAGCTCCGGGGTGATATAGCGTTCGCCCGTTGTGAGCGTCTGCTTGCGGATGTAGGTCTCCGGGACCTGGGCCGTCTGGCCCTTTGAGACTTCGATATAATAGCCGAACACGCGGTTGTAGCCGACGCGCAGGGTCTTGATGCCGGTCTTCTCGCGCTCCTCGGCTTCGATGCGAGCCAGCGTTCCCTTGCCGCCCGAGACGATGTCACGCAGCTGGTCCAGTTCTTCGCTGTAGCCGTCGCGGATCATGCCGCCCTCGCGCACGGAAAACGGGGGCTCGTCCACAATGGCGTTCCGAATTTCGTCCCGCAGGTCGGAAAGGTCGTCCAATTCGTCCAGCAGCACGCCGAACATGGAGGCATGCAGCCCGCCGATGGCGGCGCGCAGCTCCGGCAGCGGCTCACAGCCGTTTCCGAGCGAAACAAGGTCGCGGCAGTTCGCCGCGCCTGTGACGATGCGGGCCGTCACGCGCTCATAGTCCGAGACATCCTGCAGCATGTGCACAAGCTCGTCGCGGCCGATGCTGTTTTTCGTCAGCTCCTCCACGGCGTCGAGGCGCGCGTTGATGCGCTTTGGGCTGAGCAGCGGCTTTTCCAGCCAGCTGCGCAGCATGCGGCTGCCCATGGCCGTTTTGGTATGGTCCAGCACCCACAGGAGGCTGCCGCGCTTTTCCCCCGCGCGCATGGTCTCCGTCAACTCCAGATTGCGCCGGGCACTGAGATCCAGCTCCATGAAGCGGCCGCTGACATAGAATTCCAGCTCCCGCACATGGGAAAGGCCCGTTTTCTGCAGCTCGCAGAGCGTCCGCAGCAGTGCGCCCGCGCTGCGCCAGACCTCCGGCCGCTCCGTGAGGCCAAGCTCATCCAGCGGCCTGCCGAACTGCTTTTCCACAAGCTGTGCCGTCTCCTGCGGAGCAAACAGCTCGTCCGCGCCAAGATCGGCGCAGCAGCTCAGCCGCTCCTGCAGTGTGCGGGTCAGCTCCTCGCTTTTGGCCGCGTCGCCGCCACGCAGCACCTCGGCCGGGGCAAAGCGCCCCAGCTCGGAGATGACGCGCTCCATGGCCTCTGCACCCTCGGCCTGCGTGGCATAAAACGCGCCGGTCGAAATATCGCAGAAGCTCAGGCCGTAGCGCCCGCCCTCGCCGAAGACGCAGGCAAAATAATTGTTGCGGCTCTCGTCGAGCATGGAGCTTTCGATGACCGTTCCCGGCGTGACGATGCGGGTGATATCACGCTTGACAAGGCCCTTGGCCAGCGCGGGGTCCTCCATCTGCTCGCAGATGGCGACCTTGTAGCCGCGCGCGACGAGCCTTGCAATATAGCTTTCTGCCGAGTGATACGGCACGCCGCACATGGGGACCTGCTCGGACTTCTCCTTGCCGCGGTCCCGCGTTGTGAGCGTCAGGTCAAGCTCATGGGAAGCAAGCTTGGCATCGTCGGCAAACATTTCATAAAAATCGCCCAGACGGAAAAACAGGATGCAGTCCGGGTGCCGTTCCTTGATCTCCAGATACTGCCGCATCATCGGCGTCAGTTCAGCCATACTTCTTCTCCTTCTGTCTGTGCCGTCAGGCGAGCTCGCCCGTCAGGCTCCACGTCGTGCTGCCCGTGATGCGCACATCGCGGAACTGGCCGATGAGCCCGTCGCCGCCGGACAGGCGCACGAGGCGGCCGCCGTCCGTGCGGGCCGTGAGCAGGTCGCCGTCGCGTCCGTCGATGAGCACGCGGAACGTCCGGCCGATATAGGCACGGTGCTTTTTCTCCGAAATGCGGTTCTGCAGGGCGACGAGGCGGTCGAAGCGGCGGTTTTTCTCCTCCTTCGGCGTGGGATCGGGCATGGAAGCCGCGGGCGTGCCGCCGCGCGGCGAGAAAATAAACGTAAACAGCGCGTCATAGCGCACGCGCTCGATCAGGCGCAGCGTGTCCTCAAATTCCTCCTCCGTCTCGCCGGGGAAGCCGACGATGACATCGGACGTGAGCACGAGCTCCGGCATGAGGCTGCGGCCGTAATCCACGAGCTCGAGATACTGCGCGCTCGTATAGCGGCGGTTCATGGCGTGGAGCACACGGTCGTTTCCGGACTGGAACGGCAGATGGAACTGCTTGCAGATCTTCGGATAGGCCGCGATGGTGTCAAACAGCTTATGGCTGGCGTCCTTGGGATGGGACGTCATAAAGCGCAGGCGGAAATCGCCCGGCAGGCTCGCGATCTGCGCCATGAGGTCGGCGAAATCCACGCCGAGGCCGAGGTCCTTGCCGTAGGAATTGACGTTCTGGCCGAGCAGCGTGATCTCCTTATAGCCCTGCGCGATCAGCGCGCGGCACTCCTGCAGAATGTCCTCCGGCTGGCGGGAGCGCTCTCGGCCGCGCACATAGGGCACGATGCAGTAGGAGCAGAAATTGTTGCAGCCGTACATGACGGAGACCCACGCCTTGAGCTTATTCTCGCGCACGACGGGCAGACCCTCGGCAATGGCTCCGGCAGAATCCTCCACGGAGAACACGCGCTTGCCTGTCGTCAGCACGCCGAGCAGCAGCTGCGGCAGCTCCCACAGGTGGTGTGTGGAGAACACGCCGTCCACATAGGGATAGGACTTGCGCACGCGCTCGACCACGGCGGGCTGGCCCATCATACAGCCGCACAGGAAGATCTTCTGGCGCGGGTGGCGGCGGCGGGTATGCACGAGCGCGCCGACGTTGCCGAACACGCGCTGCTCGGCGTGCTCGCGGATGGCGCAGGTATTGAAGATGACGAGGTCCGCGCCCTCGGGGCCGTCCGTCAGACCGTAGCCGCAGTGCTCGAGCATGCCGCGGATCTGCTCGGAATCCGCCTCGTTCTGCTGGCAGCCGTAGGTCTCCACAAAGGCCACAGGCGTGATTCCCTGCGCCTGCCAGTATTCGCGCACCCGTCCGCAGAAGCCCTCCTGCCGCTGCAGAGCCTCGGGAGAGATCACAGTCGTTTTCTTTTCCAAAAGAGGAGTTCCTCCCAATTCATGAGATTCTTATTCAGTATAGTATTTTATCATTCTTTCCGCCCCATTGCAAGTGGGGATTCCCCGGAAGCATCCCACTTTCGTTTTTATCTTGCCCCATTCGGAAAAGTATGATATGATACTCCAGAGGTGATATCCATGGAAGAAAATCAGAAGGACATGCCCGCCGTGCAGGAGACGCCGGAGGCGCCGCAGTCTGAATTTGTGCCCAGCCCGAAGTGGAAGCGCGTGCTGGCGTGGGTGCTGTTTGCCATCGTCGTGCTCGGCATCGCCAGCTGGCTGCTGAATATCGCCGTGCCGGAATGGCCGGAGAAGCTCTTTGGTTATACTCGGGGTTGATCCCGGCTATGCGACGACCGGCTTCGGCCTCATCCGGGCGGAGCGCGGGACCTATGCCCTGCTGCGCTACGGCACGGTCACGACCCCGGCGGGGCTGCCGTTCCCGCAGCGGCTGAACATTCTGTTTGAGGACATGACGCAGCTGCTGGAGGTCACGAAGCCCGAGGCCGTCGCCGTGGAGGAGCTGTTCTGGGGGCACAATATCACGACCGGCATTGGCGTTTCGCACGGACGCGGTGTGATCCTGCTCGCCATCGAGCGGGCGGGCGTGCCGCTGTTTGAATACACACCCATGCAGGTCAAGCAGGCCGTCGTCGGCTACGGCAAGGCGGAGAAGCATCAGGTCATGGATATGACGCGCCGCCTGCTCCGGCTGGACCGCATGCCCCGGCCGGACGATGCGGCCGATGCCATCGCCATCGCGCTGTGCCATGCGCGCTCGTCCACGTCGCAGCTGGCACGGCTCATGGGAGGAAAACCGTAATGTTTTATTATTTCAACGGCGAGGTCACGCTTCTCGAGAGCAATCTGGCCGTCGTCGACTGCGGCGGTGTCGGCTACGCCTGCCGGACGTCGTCCTATACGCTCTCGCGCCTGCATGTGGGCGAGCGCGCGAGGCTCTATACCTACTGCAGCATCCGCGAGGATGCGTTCGATATCTACGGCTTCAGCACGCGCGAGGAGCTGCGGAATTTTGAACTGCTGCTCGGCGTGACCGGCGTCGGCGCGAAGGCCGCGCTGGCCATTCTGTCGTCCACCACGCCGGACCGCTTTGCGCTTGCCATCTTCTCGCAGGATGAGAAGGCCCTGACGGCCGCGCCGGGCGTCGGCAAAAAGCTGGCCCAGCGCATCCTGCTGGAGCTGAAGGACAAGCTCGGTGGCGCCGCACCGGCAGAGGGCGGCATTTCGCTCCCGGCCGGGGATGTGCCCGCCGCCTCCGGCAGCGCGCTGGCGCTGGCGCAGGCCGCACTGGCCGAGCTCGGTTACCGCCCGCAGGAGATCACGGCGGCGCTGCGCAGCTTTGACCCCGAGGGCATGAAGACGGAAGAGATCGTGCGGCAGTGCCTGCGCGCCATGGTGATGAGGTAAGAACATGAGCATCGATTTTTCACAGGACTACGAGGCCCCGCTCGTAACAACGAGCTTCACGCCCGCAGACGAGTCCGAATTCTCGCTGCGGCCGAAGCGCCTGACGGAATATAACGGGCAGGAGAAGGTCAAGGAAAACCTGTCTGTTTACATTGAGGCCGCACGCCGCCGCAACGAGCCGCTCGACCATGTGCTGCTCTACGGTCCTCCCGGCCTCGGCAAGACGACGCTCGCCGGCGTTATCGCCAACGAAATGGGCGTGCATATCCGCGTGACGTCCGGCCCCGCCATCGAAAAGGCGGGCGATCTGGCCGCGCTGCTGACGAACCTCTCCGAGGGCGACATTCTCTTTATTGATGAGATCCACCGCCTGAACACCGCCGTGGAGGAGATCCTCTACCCCGCCATGGAGGACTTTGCCATCGACATCATCGTCGGCAAGGGGCCATCGGCCAACTCCATCCGGCTCGATCTGCCGCGTTTCACGCTCATCGGCGCCACAACGCGCGCCGGGCAGCTCTCCGCCCCGCTGCGCGACCGCTTCGGCGTGTCGTTCCGGCTGGAGCTGTATACGCCGGAGGAGCTGTGCCGCATCATCACGCGCTCTGCCGCCCTCATGGGCATGCGCATCGACGCAGACGGCGCAATGGAGCTGGCCTCCCGCAGCCGCGGCACGCCGCGCATCGCCAACCGCATGCTCCGCCGCGTGCGCGACTTCGCCCAGCTGTATTACGACGGTGTCATCACCCGCGAGGCGGCCGACCACGCGCTCGGCAAGCTCGAGGTCGACAAGCTCGGGCTCGACGCGACGGATCGCCGCATGCTCACGGCCATCATCCGCTACTATAACGGCGGCCCTGTCGGCCTGGAGACGCTCGCGGCGACCATCGGCGAGGAGGCCGTCACGCTGGAGGACGTCTACGAGCCCTATCTGATGCAGATCGGCTTCCTGACACGCACGCCCCGCGGGCGCTGTGTTACGCAGCTTGCCTACGACCACCTCCATCTGCAAAATAACAATGCAGAGCAATTGACTTTTTGAGCGGAAATTTTGAGGCTTTTCGTCGAAATCGCACAATTGTTTTTTTCTAACAAAATATTTTTTCATCCACTATTGACAAAGGGCGGAAAGATGCTTATAATAGGCACTGTCCACGGGATATAGATTTCCGGGGATGCGCCGCCTGCTTTGGCGGCACGTATCAACCGACCCTGTATCAGGAAAACCAGCAATTTTGATGGACGAAGCGTCAGGGCAATTTTTTTCAAGAGAGGTTACCAACATGTACGAAGACAAGACTTTAGTTTGCAAGGAATGCGGCGCCGAATTCGTGTTCACCGCCGGTGAGCAGGAGTTCTACGCGGAGAGAGGCTTCCAGAATGAGCCCCAGCGCTGCAAGGCCTGCCGTGACGCTCGCAAGAATGCTGCCCGCAGCCCGAGAGAGTACTTCACTGCTGTCTGCGCCAACTGCGGCGGCGAAGCTCGTGTTCCCTTCGAGCCGAAGACCGATCGTCCGGTCTACTGCAGCGAGTGCTTCGCAAAGATGCGCGAGAACGGCTGATCTTACCTGCAAGCCAGAACCGGCGTCCCACTGGGGCGCCGGTTTTTCACGCTTCCCTGTCCGCGAGTCGTGGACAGTCCTTGCCTGCGGCAAGGTCGGTTTTGCAGAGCAGAAAGCCGGACTTGCGTTTTTCCGCGCCGTGTGGTATGCTCTGCCTGTCAAAATTGCAAAAATTGGATTTTGCGTCATCATTCTGCATTTTTTCCGCCATATCGGGCGGTGAAGCATAAAAGGGAGTCAAGGCGATTCCCTTCCCGGAGGAAACAGCAATGGACCGAAAGAAACAGATCGCCGCCCTGACGGACGACGAAGGAGAGCGCCTGCTGCTGGCACAGGCCTGTGAACGGCTGACAAGGGCGGAGCAGCGCGGCATTCCCGCCGCGACCGTGTTCCTGACGCCGCGGGAGCAGGCCCTGCTGCGGCAGCTCCTGCCGCAGTGCCGCTTCTGGGGCGGCACGCCGGACGCGGAGCGAGCCGTGGCCTATTGGCTGCCTGAATATGAGGACGAGGACGACTACCGGGAAAACGGGCCGGTCGCCTGCCTGCGCGCCGCATTTTTTGAGGAAAATGCCGTCGGACACCGCGACATGCTCGGCGCGCTCATGGGCTGCGGCATCCGCCGCGAGGCCGTCGGCGACCTGTGCCTGCAGCCGCGTCAATGCGACCTGTTCGTCACGGCGGAGCTTGCACCGTATCTCCTCGACAACCTGACCTCCGCCGGGCGGGCCCACCTGACGCTCACGCGCATCGCCCCCTCGCAGGCAGATCGTCCGCCGCAGGCCCTGCAGGAGCTGCGCGTGACGGTCTCCTCGCCCCGGCTGGACAGCGTGATCTCGGCCGCATTCCATCTGAGCCGCGGCAGCGCGGCCGATGCCGTCGCGGCCGGGCGGGTCAATCTCAACGACCTGACCTGCCTGAAGCCCGACCGCGCCGTGCAGGAGAACGACACCGTCTCCGTGCGCGGGCTCGGCAAGCTGCGCGTGCTCGCCCTCGGCGGGCTGACAAAGAAGGGCCGCCTCGCCCTGACACTCGGCAAATACTTATAAAATGCCCCGGCAGCTGCGCTGCCGGGGACTAATTTTCGCTCATTATCGCTTATTTTTCAATCAGGAGCTCTGCGACCTGAATGGTATTCGTCGCAGCGCCCTTGCGGATCTGATCACCGCAGCACCAGAGCGTCAGGCCGTTGTCGTCAGTCAGGTCCGGACGGATGCGGCCGACATAGACAAGGTCCTGATCGGACGTGTCGAGCGGCATGGGATACTCGTGGTTGCCGAGGTCGTCGACCAGACGGCAGCCCGGCGCAGCGGCAATGGCATGGCGTGCCTCGCGGACGGACACGGGCTTGTCAAAGCGCAGCGTGACGGAAATGGAGTGGCTGCGCACGACCGGTACACGGACGCAGGTACACGTTACGCGCAGGTCCGGCAGGTGCATGATCTTGCGGCCCTCGTTCTGCATCTTCATTTCCTCGCTCGTATAGCCCTCGTACTGCTCGCCGCCGATCTGCGGGATGAGGTTATAGGCGATCTGGTGCGAGAAGACCTTCGGCTGCACGGGCTTGCCGGTGCGCAGGGCCTCGACCTCCTCGGCCAGCTCCACGGGGCCGCCCGCGCCTGCGCCGGAAACGGCCTGATACGTCGAGGCGACCATGGCGCGGATCGGACTGATGGCATTGAGCGCGTTCACGGCCGTGACCGTGATGATCGTCGAGCAGTTTGCGCTGGCGATGATGCCGTGGTGCAGCTTCACATCCTCGGGATTGACCTCCGGGATGACAAGCGGCACATCATCGTCCATGCGGTAGGCGGACGAGTTGTCCACAAACACCGCGCCCGCGCGCACGACCTCCGGCGCATAGAGGCGGGCGATGTCGCTCTCGGCGGCGCCGAGCACGATATCAAGGCCGCGGAAGTTCTCCTCCGACGGCTCCTGGATCATGACGGGGCGGCCGTTCCACTCCACGACCTTGCCCGCGCTGCGGCTGCTGGCAAACAGGCGCAGCTCCGAGATCGGGAACTGACGCTCCGCAAGAATCTTCATCATTTCGCGGCCGACCGCACCGGTCGCGCCGAGAATACCGACTTTATACAATTTCATGGTAATAACCCCCCAGGCGCTTATTTGACAAACGCATTATATAGTACGCGGATTGCATCCGCATAGTCCTTGTTATCGACACCCAGAATGATGGCCTGCTCGTCCGGTCCCTGCGAGATCATGCGGATGTTGATGCCGGCCTTGCCGAGCGCTGCGAAGATCTTGCCGGACGTGCCGACGCGGAAGGCCATCTTGCGGCCGACGACGGCGATAACGGCAATGTGGTCGTTGATCTGGATGCTGTCCGGGCGGATCTCGCTGCGCAGCTCGTCGAGCAGGCTGTACTGGTTCGGCGTGAGCGCCTCCGTCGGCATGGCAAGTGAGATGCAGTCAATACCGCTCGGGGTGTGCGCCACGGGAATGCTGTTGTTCTCAAAGACCTCCAGAATGGCGCGCAGCGTGCCTACGGCGCCGGAAAGGCCCTTTTTCGACACGGTGACGATGGAAAAATCGCACTTTCCCGCAATGCCGGTCACAAAGCGCTCCGGGTTCGGGGCCTCGACAAAGCTCTCCGTGATGAGCGTGCCGGGATGGTCCGGCTCGTTCGTATTGCGGATGTTGAGCGGGATATTCTTCTCGCGCACCGGGAAGATCGTCATTTCATGCAGCACCTGTGCGCCGCTGTAGGAAAGCTGGCGCAGTTCGCTGTAGGTCGCGCGCTCGATGGAGCGCGGATGATCGACGATGCGGGGATCGGCCATCAGAATGCCGGAGACATCCGTCCAGTTTTCGTAGACATCCGCATCCAGCGCCGCCGCGGCCAGCGCGCCCGTGATATCCGAGCCGCCGCGCGTGAGCGTGCGGAGCTTGCCGTCCGGCATCAGGCCATAGAAGCCCGGAATAACGACGCACTTGTCCCTGGCCAGCGCGCGCAGCGCGGCATAGGATTTCTCCTGATCGATGGTGCCGTCATAGTGGAAGAACAGCCACTGCGCGGCGTCCACGAACGTAAAGCCGAGGTAATCGGCCATAAGCAGCGCGGAAAGGTACTCGCCGCGCGAGACGAGCTCATCGCGGGAAATACCCTGCTCCATCTGACTGCGCAGGCGGTCGAGCACGCCCTCGAGATCAACCCGCAGGCCAAGCTCGCGGTGGATGTCGCCGTAGCGCTCGCGGATCATCTGATAAATGCCGTCGCACGACACGCCGTACTGCAGGTGCGCATAGCACAGATACAGCAGATCGGTGATCTTATTGTCGCCCGCGCTGCGCTTGCCCGCCGCCGAAACGACCACCACGCGCCGCGAGGGATCAGACCGGATGATATCCCGGATCTTTTGATACTGACCGGCGTCCGCCATGGACGACCCGCCGAATTTTGCAACCTTCAGCATGGCTTTCCCCCATCCTTAACGGAGCGACGCCAGGAAGCCGCCGGTTTCCGTCAGTTTTCTCTCTCTGGCCCAGGCGTGAATCTCCGAGACCGCCACGGGCGTTGTTATTATACCGCAGTCGAGCATTTTGTCAATACGCGTTTGCAGCCAGCGGTCCATGCCGTTGACGCGGACATAATACGGCCGCATGATGCTGCTGTTGTCCACGCGCGCCGGGCGGAGCTTGTCCGTGTAGAAGCGCGTCAGGCCGTTGCGGATATCGAGGCAGTCCTGCATGACGTTGTAGGCCGTTGGGAAGCGCCCCGCGCCCTGCCCATAGAAGCTCTGCTTGCCGATGTGCATGCCCGTGATGGAGATCAGGTTGAAATTCTCCGGGACGGCAGCCTCGTGCATGCCCTGCGGCATCATCGCAGGCTCGAGATAGCAGGCCACATCACCGCTGTCCAGCAGGCGGGCGCTTGCCATCAGCTTGACGACGCGGTGCATCTTCCGCGCCGCGCCGATATCGCAGGCACGGATGCCCGCGATGCCGAACGTTGTGACCTCCGGCTCCTGCACGACGCAGCCAAAAGCGACGTTCGTGGAGATGACAAGCTTGCGCCGCGCATCCGCGCCGTTCAGGTCCTCCGTTGGGTCGACCTCGGCGTAGCCGAGAGCCTGCGCCTGACGCAGGGCATCTTCGAATTTCAGCCCGGACGTCGTCATGGTGTCGAGGATATAATTCGTCGTTCCGTTCATGATCCCGCTGACGCGGAGCACCGGCTCCATATCGAGCGTGCTCTCCAGATTCGTCAGCCAGCGGATGCCGCCGCCGACGGCCGCTGAGCAGCGCAGCGCGACATGATTCTCCCTGGCAAGCTGCACCAGCTCGCCATAACGCTCCGACATAAGCTGCTTGTTCGCCGTGACGACGTTCTTGCCCGCACGCAGCGCGGCGCACATATATTCATAGGCAGGCTGACGGCCACCCATGACCTCGATGGCGGTATCCACCGTCGGATCCGAGACGATCCGGCTGAAGTCTGACGTGACCGGGCAGTTCAGCTCCGGGCGGGGCCTGCGGCTGAGCACATAGGCGATCTCCATATCCGTGCGCTCCTGCACGAATTCATAAACGCCGCCGCCCACCGTACCGCAGCCCAGCAGTGCGATGCGCATCGGTCTGTCCTCTCTCCACAACATGAAATCGCTCTCCTTCCGCATCCGGCGTTCAAAAAAAGAAGGCAGGGCGGCCTGCAGCAGCTGCTGCTCCGGCGCCTGCCGCACACAGCCCCGCCGCACGGCGCAGGCAAGCGTGACGTTCTCCAGCCGCTCCGTACGCGGCACAGTACAGTCATGAAACTTCCGGAAAAAGCTCTTGCATTTTTCTGCTTTGCAGTATATCATAGCTTTTGCGAAAACGCAAGAATTTCATTGAAATTCCGATTGGGGGAGGCGGTCTCATGCACTTCTGGAAATATTGCGGCGCCGGAAACGACTTTGTGATCCTCGAGAACTTCGACGGCTCCATCGCGCCGGAGCGCTATGCCGCACTGGCCGCGGCGCTGTGCCGGGAACATTTTTCCGTCGGCGCGGACGGGCTGATGGTGCTCGAGCCGCCCGCGCAGGGCGGCGACTGCCGCATGCGCTTTTATAACCGCGACGGCTCCACGGCCGAAATGTGCGGCAACGGCGCGCGCTGCCTCTGCCGCCACTGCCACGACCGCGGCCTTGCATCAGGGCCGGTGCAGCGCATCGAGACGCCCGCCGGGCTTGTCACGGGCAGGCGCATCGCAGCCGACCGCTACCGCATCCGCCTGAACCGCCCGAGCGTCGTTCGCCTGCACGTTGAGGCGGAGGGCGTGCGCTGCGCCTATCTGGAGCTGGGCGAGCCTGGCATCCCGCACGCCGTTGTGCTGACGGAGCTGGACCGTCCGCGCGCCGAGCTGCGTGAGCTGGCCGCGCGCCTGCGCAGCAGCCCCACCTTCCCGCGCGGGGCCAACGTCAACCTCTGTGCCGTGACCGGGGAAAATCGGGTCCGCCTGCTGACGTTTGAGCGCGGTGTTGAAGACTTCACCCTCGCCTGCGGCACCGGAACGGGCGCAACCGTCGCGGCACTGGCCCGGCTCGGCCTTGTCAGCGGCAGCGGCACGCAGGTGCAGACGGACGGCGGCATGCTCAGCGTCGATCTGGACGGCGAGGACATCGATCTCACCGGCCCGGCCGAGCTGACCTTCACCGGCGATCTTCCCGAGCTTCCCGCCTGAACCCCATTTGACAACGCCGCCCATACGCGGTATAATAAGATCAATCATTATAAAAGGAGCGATCCACCATGAACGAGATCTTCCGTTTCCATCACGAGGATGGCGAGCATACGCATCCGCACGAGCACGGCCATTCCCACAGCCACGAGGGCTGCGACCCGCACGACTGTGCCGCCTGCGGCTCCTGTGACCCTATGCAGGAGACCGTTGCCCTGCTGCAGTATATGGTCAACCACAACGCCGCCCACGCCAATGAGCTGGCGCAGCTTGGCCAGAAGCTCACGGAGCTTGGCAACCGCGAGGCAGGCGAGCAGGTGCTCACCGCTGTCTCCGAGTTCGAAAAGGGCAATCTGCGTCTGTCCACTGTGCTCGCTTCTCTGAAATAAAGGAGGAACCGCATATGTGCCTGTCCACAGTCTACAAAAACACCGTCACGCCCGAGACCGTCGCCATGAAGAACGTCATGAAGATCGAGTGCCAGGGCGATATGGTCATCCTGACCGACCTGATGGAGCGCCAGATGGCAATTCATGGCGAGCTGGTGATGGCGAACCTCGTCGAGGGCGTCGCCGTCGTGCGTGAGGCCGCCTGATCGATCATTTTCGCGCAGAAACATTCAAAAATCGCTTCGGCCCATTTCCGACCGAAGCGATTTTTTTGCGGCGCGCCCCTCAGGGCTGGAAGATCCCGAGCGGCGGGGCCGCGAACGTGAACAGGACGAGCGCCGCGCCATAGAGCATGACGGCCAGCAGCGAAGCGCCCGTCAGCCTGCGCGCAGGCCCGCTGCGGCTGAGCCGCGCGGCGAGCAGAAAGCCGCCCGCCATGGTCAGGACATACAGCGTCAGGTCGACGGCAAGCCCCTGCACGCCGAGCGCGCGCAGGCCGTAATAGAGCGCCAGCAGGAAGACCGGCTGCAGCACGATGGCCGGGAAAAAGCCTGCCCAGACGGCAATGCGCCGCGGCCCGCGCGCCAGCACGAGCGCCGCGGCAAGCATGGGCCAGTACAGCAGCTTCAGGTGCTCCCAGACGCTCTCGTTCACCGGTGAAATGAGGGCGAACAGCGGATTCGGCAGCGCCTGCCACAGGAAATGCAGCCCCGCGCCCGCCAGGATCGCGCCGAGCGCCGTCAGGAGCCAATGTCGTTTCATTTCATCCCCTCCCCTGCCAGTCTATGCCGCGTTCCTTGTGATTCTGCACAAAATATTGTCCTGTTTTTCTACTTCGTTTTTGCGACATTCACGTTTTCTTAACAGAAATCGCCGGGTAAATATGATATAATGAGGATGTCAAGACGCGTGCGCCTGCGCGCGGAAAACTGTTTCAAAGAAGGAGATGCCTTTTGAATCTGCTGTTCTTTCTGACCCCGAAGGCGACCTGCTGCTATCTCTATGCCGACTACACGCTCCGGCAGGCCATGGAGCGCATGGAGCACTCCGGCTACTCGGCCCTGCCGATCCTGACCCGTGAGGGTACTTATTGCGGCACGCTGACCGAGGGCGACCTGCTCTGGGCAACGAAGAAGCTCTGCTGTATGGACTTCCGCGATACAGAGGAGCACAGCATCATGGAGATCGCCCACCGGCGCGACAATCTGCCGGTCTCCGTCTCCACGGATATGCAGGACCTGCTCGTAAAGGCAACGGATCAGAACTTTGTCCCCGTCGTGGACGACAAGGGGGACTTTATCGGGATCGTCACCCGCCGCGCCATCATGCGCTATTTTCTGGAGCAGATGCGCGTCCCCGTCGGCGCAGCCGCGGAATCCTGAATTCCATAAAAAATTGTCCTGCACGGCATGGCCGTGCAGGACGTTTTTCTTGTCAGGCCGTCGAGAATTCCGTCCAGCCGAAGGTTTCGGAGGGAAGGATCGTGTGAAAGGAAACCGTCAGGGTTTCCTTTCGCGTCAAATAACCCGCCGCAGCGG
>ERZ773225.617-NODE-617-length-51161-cov-6.252417_pt1 | contig 51161 bp, 39 predicted proteins | sample MGYA00580993_ERZ773225 | MGnify/ENA primary metagenome ERZ773225 (study PRJEB29015, sample SAMEA2737748) | human gut metagenome | biome: human gut; feature: human-associated habitat; material: faeces | place: China | collected 2012 ...
ATGATGTCCCCTACACCTGTGAGTCATAGTTTCATATAATTTTATGGTATATATTTTCACTACAAATTTGCCTTTAACCACAATCAAAATTAAAAAGGCAAACCCAAATTTATCTAATTAACCTTAACATAGGAAAAATAAAAAACTATTTTACAAATTAAAAAGGTGAACATATCCAAGATACATTCACCTAAATTTAGAAGTAATTTTAAAAATATAAACTATTATAATTTAAAAATATACACTATGATACAGACTTTAGATTACGATACCGTCACAATGGTCAACTTCATGTTGGATGATTTGGGCAGTCCAACCTGTGAACTTTTCGGTATGTTCCTTAAAATTCATATCAAGGTACTTTACTGTAATATTCTTATATCTTGTTGTAGGTCTTACACCTGACAATGAAAGGCAACCTTCTTCAGTTTCAAACTTACTGCTTTTTGCAGTAATAGTTGGATTAATCATTAACTTAGTGAAACCATTATCGTTGATGGCAATAATTCTTTTCTTAACACCAATCATATTAGCTGCCATACCAACACAAGCATTTCTGTTTGCCTCTAATGTATCCACTAAGTCCATAGCTGTTTTTATATCTGCAATTGTTGCATCAGTTGACTTTTGACCTAAGAAAATAACATCTCTTACAATTTCTCTAACCATAATTACAACTCCTTATAATATAGACAAATGTCTTCATAGTGACCGTCTTTCATCTTAAAGCCACCTTTGATTGTACCTAGCTGAATGAATCCTAGTTTTTCATATAAATGTCTGGCATTTGCATTTGTCTTTACAACTGCATTAAACTGCATAATCTTGAAACCAAGTTTTTTAGCTTGTACCAAACAATCTGTTACCAGCTTTTCGCCAATATGAAGGTTACGGCTATTCTTCCCTACACAATAACTTGCATTAGCAATGTGTCCACATCTGCCTATATTATTAGGATGAAGAATATACATTCCCATAACTTCATCGGTTTCTTTATTAACTGCCACACCACAATAGGACTGACTGTTGAAAAATTCTTTACCGGAATTATAATCCAAAGTTTCTTCCTGTGGAAATGCAATACCGTCAATTACTACATCATTCCAAATTTTCACCATACCATCAATATGGCTTTCATCAAACTTCTTTAATACAATCTCCATTTTTACTGGGAAACAGCAATACGCTTACTTCTCCATTTGCCACCTTTCCATCTAATAATCATCATTATACCTCTGAACAATTCATCAGCTGCAAAAGCAATCCATAGTCCATAAATACCAAGACCTAGGACTACTGCAAATACATATGAACCTAATACACTAATAAACCACATTGAGAAAATTGCACAACCTGTAGGATAGAATACATCACCTGCACCTCTTAGACAAGCAATCAAAATAATGTTTGTTGTTCTGCCAAGTTCAAGAAAAACATTCATCATCAGTATATTAGAGCCTAGTGTAATAATTTCTTGATTATCGGTAAATACACCCATTAAAACCTTACCAAGTAACATACCTATAATTGAAACTGCTATTGTAATAAACAAGCAATTTCTGTAGCCTCTAAAGCCTTGCTTATAAGCATCATCAAATTTCTTAGCACCTACCAAATGACCTATAATAATCTGTGATGCTTGACCTATTGATACTGCAAATATGTAGAAAAACATTGTAATATTCTGCACATATGTTTTAGTAATAAGGTCTGTATCTGTTAAGCACTTTAGTACCATTGAAGTAATTACAAGCTGAGAAAGATTGTAAAGGAAACTTTCTAAAGCTGACGGTACACCGATTTTTACTATATTTTTTGTATCACCCTTAGGGAAAGGCTTTAGCAGTTTAAAGATACTAGGCTTTTCTATTTTCTTAAAAAGAACAATAGCAAGTACAATAGTACCAACAAATCTACTGAATGTTGTTGCAATAGCAACACCCATAACACCTAGTCTAGGCATACCAAACAAACCTAAAACAAACACAACATCAAGTACAGTATTGATAATATTCATACCAACAGTTACATACATAGAAATCTGAGTCATACCATGGTTTCTGATAATAACTGCCATAATATTCAGTAGTGCCTGTAGAAATAAAAATCCACCTACAATAGAAAGGTACTGTGAACCAAATTCCAAAATTTGACCTGTAGCACCAATAAAGCTAAGAATAGGTTTGTTAAAAAACATAAGAATTGCACTTATTATTATACCAAAAATTAAGCTAAATGTAATAGAAAGTGCTGCAATTCTTGATGCACCTTTCTTGTTACCTGCACCAAGTGATTGAGAAATCAAAACTGCACTTGCACCGGAAATAACTGTAAATACTATTGTTACAATAGAAACTGCTTGGTTAGCAGTATTTACAGAAGATGCTGCCAGATCATCATACTTACTAAGTACAAACACATCAATAAAGCCCAGCAACATAAACAATGCTGTTTCTATAAATATAGGCCAGGCTAAGCTAAATAATTTTAATTCTTTTTTATTTTCCATACAAAAATCCCTCACATACAAATTTAAATCATTATATCATAGTATAATATATTTTTCTATACATATAATCAAATAATTCCAAATTTCCGCAAAATATTTCAGCTTATATTTATTGTATTGGAAATTTGTACAACACCTATGCTCTACTATTATGCAAAACAGAAATTCTAATAAAATATTGCATAAAATAAAAAGAAAGTATTGACATCTTAAAAAACTAAGAATATAATATAACCATCATATGAACAGATATTCATATATTCATATGTTCATATAATCAATTAAGAAGGTGAATATAATGGAAACTACTTCTACACATAGTGAGCATAAAGTCCTTATGGAACAGGCAGTAAAGAACTTACCACCGGAAGACAAGGTTATGCCACTGGCTGACTTCTTCAAAGTTTTTGGAGATAGCACAAGGTTAAAGATTATTGGCATATTAAGACACACTTCCCTATCGGTATGTTGTATTGCTGATTGTTTAGGAATGGAACAAAGTGCAATTAGCCACCAGCTAAAGGTACTTAGAAATAATCATATTGTTAAAGTTGAGAAAAAGGGTAAACAAAGTTTTTACAGTCTTGACGACTTACATGTTGAACTTTTATATCAAATGGGACTTGAACATATTATGGAGGATGACTAATGGATAAATTCAAAGCACCTGAAGTTCACTGCACTTGTGGACATTGTCATGACGAAAAGGAAGAAAAGCACCATCATCACCACCATGATGAATGTTGTGAACATGAGCATCACCACGACGGACTACACGCAGATATACATTGTGGTTGTGGACATTGCCACGATGATGAAGATGAACATGAAGAAAAAGAAGAAAGCAAAGGTCTTGAACTTGGTTTATTAATCGGTTCTGCTGTACTGACTTTAGTGGCATTTATTCTTCATTTAACAATTGATTTAAACCCTATTGCACTTGGCATTATGTGTGGTATAGCCACTTTAGCTTGTGGTTATGAAACATTTATTGAGGGTATTAAGTCATTATTCAAGCTAAAGCTTGACGAAACAACCTTACTTGCAATTGCAGTAGTTGCTGCTTTCTGTTTAGGTGAATTTACTGAGGCAGCATTTGTTACATTACTGTTCCAACTAGGTGAATTTCTTGAGGACTTTGCAGTTAAGAAAAGTCAAAAGAGTATTGAGTCATTGGCAGAAATCAGACCTGATACTGCTATCCTTATTACACCTGAGGGTGAAAAGGAAGTACCGGCCGAAAAAGTTCCTGTTGGCAGTACAATTCTAGTTAAGCCTTATGAGAGAATTCCTCTTGACGGTGTAATTTGTGAAGGTTCTTCTGCTATTGATACATCAACAATTACCGGTGAGAGTATTCCTCTTGATGGTGTTGTTGGTACTGATGTTATGAGTAGTATGCAAAACGGTGAAAGTGTAATCAAAATTACAACTACTAAAACTGCTGATAACTCTGCTGCATCTCGTATTCTTAAGATGGTACAAGACAGTCAGCAAAACAAAGGTGACTCTGAAAAATTTATTACAAGATTTGCCAGAGTATATACACCTATTGTAGTTGTTATCGCTATTCTTGTTGCAGTTATTCCAACTATATTTGGTGGTACATTCTCAGTATGGCTATACAGAGCATTAGTTTGCTTAGTTGCCTCTTGCCCATGTGCTATTGTTATTTCAGTACCACTTGCATTCTTTGCCGGTATTGGTGGTGCAAGTAAAAGAGGTATTATGATTAAGGGTGGCAAATACATTGAATCAGTTGCAAAGGCAGACTGCTTTGTATTTGATAAAACAGGAACACTAACTAACGGTAAAATCAAGGTTACTAAGGTAACAAGCTATGGTGAAATGTCTGAAAATGATATTCTAAAATTCTCTGCTACTGCTGAAGAATACAGTGCTCACCCTATTGCACAAGCTATTAAGCAAAAGGCTAAGTTAGAAAATGTTGAAACATTAAAAGCTGACGATTATCAAGAAAAAGCCGGTAATGGTGTTACTGCTATTATTGACGGCAAAAACTACACAGTAGGTCATATTGGACTATTAAGTGAAGAAGATAAAAAGAAAGTTACTGATGACACATCAGTATTCTTACTAATTGACGGCAAGTTAGTTGGTGGTATTACAGTTAATGATACAATCAGAACTGAAACACCTAAGGTACTAAAGAGCCTAAAAGAACTTGGTGCAAAGGACCTTGTAATGCTAACAGGTGACAACAAAAAGAAAGCTGAAAGTGTTGCAAAGTTAACAGGTATCACAAAGCTATTTAGCAACCTGCTTCCAAACGAAAAAGTTAAGCATATGGAAGAATTAAAGAAAAGTCACAAGGCTACTGTATTTGTTGGTGACGGTATCAATGATGCACCGGTAATTGCACTTGCCGACTGTGGTGTTGCAATGGGACTTGGCAGTGATGCAGCTATTGAGGCCAGTGATGCAGTTCTTTCTGACGGTACACTAAAGTCACTACCTACAATGGTAAAAACATCACGAAGAATTATGAATACAATAAGAGCCGTTATTACTTTTGCACTTGTTGTTAAGGCACTTGTTATTGTACTTGCTATCTTTGGTATTGCACCAATGTGGCTGGGTGTTCTAAGTGATACAGGTTTATCAATGATTTGTATTCTTTATGCAATGCGATTACTAAAGCCAAAGGATTAATAAAATAACAAGTTATAATTCTTTATTTGAATTATAGTTCATATTACCCTCTAAGGAGCAGTTCATACTGCTCCTTTATTCTTTGCAACAATGAATATAAATTTATCTGTTTTTCATTATTAAATAAAAGTGAAATAAAGTAAACCACCTTGAAAATAATGTTGAAAAAACATATAATGGATAAGGTGGTGATTAAAAATGTACTACACAATATTAGATGGAAAAGTTATAAGAACCGAGCATAAAGAAGAAAGTTTGATTACAGTTTCAAAACTTAAAGAAGGTGTGAATCCATTTGTTGCACATAGCGAACAGTTATCTGATGACTATATGGCATCAAGAACATACAGTAGGTTTGAAAGCTATGATGGCTTTGACCTTATATGTATTAACCACATCCACATTGAAAATTTACAAGATGAAATCAATCCCGTATATATAATTATTACTAACGGTCACCTTGACTTTTATTCAACTGACTACAACTATGTTATTTCTGTTATGGATGAAATGAAGTCCTTTCCTAACGGCTTTAACATTAACACGGTACTGTTTCACTTTATGATGAGAATTATTCGTGGTGACTTAATTCACCTTGAGGATATTGGTGCAGAACTTAGACAGTTTGAGTCTGAAATTTTCGACAATAATATTGATGAGCATATGGCAAAGAAAATGCTTATTATCAAAAAGCACCTTATGAAAATTGAAATGTACTATGAATTACTACTTAACCTAGTAGCAGACCTTTCAGAAAACAGAAATGGTTTTTATAGCAAATCAACATTAAAAAAGTTTTCACTGATTGACAGTAAACTTGACAGACTATATTCTAAGACAAATAACCTGCTTAGTTATGCATCAGAAGTTTGGAGTACATATCAATCTCAGGTTGATCTTGAGCTTAACAAAACTATGAAAATTCTAACAATCATCACTGTTATTGTTTCACCTTTGACTTTAATTGCCGGTTGGTACGGTATGAACTTGCAAATGCCTGAATTTCACTACCAATACAGTTATCCTATTGTAATTGCACTTTGCATTGTTATTGTGGTGGGCAGTATAATTTTCTTTAAAAAGAAAAAGTGGTTCTGATTTTACACATAATTTAATAAGCTATATATGAAAAGGCCTCTAACTACAAAAGTTAGAGGCCTTTTCTATAAGAGGTAGGAACAAAAGAAATATAAAATTATCTTTTTTAACATTTATTCATTTTAATTCTTTGGAGGAATATAATTAGATTAGGGATAAATATAGTTCCTTAATTTCTTCAACAGAAGTTTCTCTTGGATTACCCGGACGACAAGCATCATCATAAGCACTTTGTGCTAAGAAGTCAACATCCTCAGGCTTTACAATATCCTTTAGATTTTCAGGGATACCAACATCTTGAGAAAGCTGTTTTACTGCATCAACTGCTGCCTTTCTTGCTTCATCAAGTGACATATCGTCAACACCTGTAACACCCATTGCTTTTGCAATATTTCTATACTTTTCACCTGTAGCAGGTGCGTTATATTCCATAACTGTTGGTAGAATAATAGCATTAGCTACACCATGAGGTGTATCATAAACTGCACCTAGTGGGTGAGCCATTGAGTGTACAATACCAAGACCAACATTTGAGAAACCCATACCGGCAATATACTGACCAAGAGCCATACCTTCTCTGCCCTCAGGTGTATTTTCTACTGCACCACGAAGGTTCTTGGAGATAATTTCAATTGCCTTTAGGTGGAACATATCACTAAGTTCCCAAGCACCGGCAGTAATATAACCTTCAATTGCATGAGTTAGAGCGTCCATACCGGTAGCAGCAGTTAGTCCCTTAGGCATTGAACTCATCATATCAGGGTCAACAACTGCAACAACAGGAATGTCGTGTACATCAACACAAACCATCTTTCTGTTCTTCTCAGTATCTGTAATAACATAGTTAATAGTTACTTCGGCAGCAGTACCGGCAGTTGTAGGAACTGCAATAATAGGAACACACTTGTTCTTTGTTGGGGCTACACCCTCTAGAGAAACAACATCGGCAAATTCAGGGTTCTTGATAATAATACCGATAGCCTTTGCAGTATCCATTGATGAACCACCACCAATAGCGATAATACAATCAGCACCTGAAGCCTTGAATGTTTCAACACCTGTCTTTACATTTTCAACAGTTGGGTTAGCCTTAATCTTGGAATAAATTTCATAATCAATTGAATTTGCATCCAAAACATCTGTAACTTTCTTAGTTACATTAAACTTAATAAGGTCAGGGTCAGAACAAACAAAGCACTTCTTGAAATCTCTGCCCTTTACTTCTGTAGCAATCTCTTGAATTGCACCCTTACCATGATAACTTGTTTCATTTAAGACAAATCTATTTGCCATATTAAACACTCCTTATAAAAAATATATCGTATTAAAATATTTATTGTCTATATTGTACACCTTTATTTTGCATTTGTCACTAGTTTTTTACAAATTTTTTCATTTTAAACCTGAAAATTATGTGAAAAGCACATATAAGCACCTTGTAACTAGTAATGTAAAATGATAAAATAATAATAGAAACTAAGGAGGTATTTATAATGGAAACATTACAAGCTATAAAATCAAGAAGAAGTATCAGAAAGTTTAAGTCAGATATGATTCCAAAGGATATTTTGGATAAAATTATTGAAGCCGGAACATATGCACCTACCGGCAGAGGTGCTCAGTCCCCTATTATTATTGCAGTAACTAACAAGGAAGTTAGAGATAAGCTATCCAAAATGAATAGCATTATTATGGGTAAGGATGAAAACTTTGACCCATTCTACAATGCACCTGTATGCTTAATTGTACTTGCTAATAAGGAAAAGCCTACTTATATCTATGATGGTACTTTGGTTATGGAGAACCTTATGTTAGCTGCACATGACTTAGGTATTGGTTCATGTTGGATTCACAGAGCAAAGGAAGAATTTGAAAGTAATGAAGGCAAAGAACTGTTAAAGTCACTTGGCATTAGTGGTGACTATGAGGGTATCGGTCATTGTGTATTAGGTTATGCAGATTGTGATGAGCCTACACCTACTAAGAGAAAAGATGATTATGTTTATTATATAGACTAATTTTCATTCAAGGAGAATAGTATGCAAGTTTTAATGATTAATGGCAGTCCCAGAGTTAACGGCAACACCTCTATTGCACTTAACGAAATGGAAACTGTTTTTAAGAAAAACCATATTGAAGTTAACACAGTACAAATCGGCAATATGGATATTAGAGGTTGTACTGCTTGTGGTTATTGTTATGAAAAAGGCAAGTGTATCTTTGATGACGAAGTAAACAAGGTTGCACCTATGTTTGAAAAGGCAGACGGTCTTGTTATTGCAAGTCCTGTTTATTATGCATCAGCTAATGCAACACTAATTGCATTTTTAGACAGACTATTCTATAGTACTCACTTTGATAAAAGTATGAAAGTGGGTGCCAGTGTTGTTTGTGCTAGACGAGGTGGTTGTTCAGCTACATTTGATGAACTGAACAAGTACTTTACAATTTCAAATATGCCTGTTGCACCAAGTCAATACTGGAACAGTATTCATGGCAGAGAAAAAGGTCAAGCAGACCTTGACCATGAGGGTAAACAGACTATGAGGGTTCTTGCTCAGAATATGACATTTCTTATGAAAAGCATTGAACTTGGCAAAAAGGAATTTGGACTTCCAAAGTATGAAGAAAGAATTTATACACACTTTATCTAATAGTTTAAAATTTATAAAGTAAAAGGGTGGACAATTTGTCCACCCTATTTCTTTGCAATATTTTTACTTACCGATTGCATCCTTATATTCACTCTTTGTTAGTTCTTCACTACCATATAGAGTGAATGGATAATCGGTATCACCGTTATTTCTTACAACACCGGCATGATTGTATCTTAGTTTCTTTGCAGTATTGTCATAATAAGTATAGTAAACATTTAGTGCATTACCGTCATCTGTGATAATCTTTTCAATCTTATAACTATGGTTATAAGCATCACCTGATGCCGGATTATCAGTATAGAACTTATTATCCTTTAGCTTGTAAGCACCATCATATTTACTACTGCTTACATCTTTACCAAATACACTCTTTACTGCTGTAACAACATCATCTTTCTTAATATAGAAACCGTTGCTGTCTTTCTTAAAGTCACCCACAAGGCTCTTTGCGTTTTCATCATTTGCTGAGTTAGTAGCTGAATTGATACACATATCAATTAAGTCACTTGCTGATGCTGATACAAAGTTAGGTGTATGGTGGCTATCAGTTGGAAGCAATAAGCTAATCATCTTTACTGTTTCAGCATTAGTTAACTTTGCCTTATCAGGGTCAACTGTTGTTGGTACAGTTGAAGATGGAGTAGTTGTAGATGTATTAACTGTAGTACTCTGAGTAGTTGTTTCAGGCTTAATAATTGGGTCATCGCTATAATTGTAATCATAGAACAAGTAACCTGCTACTGTTAAAGCAATAACAACAATAAATACTACAACACCGATACCGATTTTGAAACCAAGGCTTTTGCCTTTCCTTTCAAAGTCATCATCATCAATATCCATAGCATGAGATGGTACATCATAATTGCTTTCAACATCAAGATTATCACTATCAGTACTAGCACCAAGTTCATAAGTATCAAGTGGTACATCAAGAGTAAGTGTTGATTCCTTAATTTCTTCTGTAGGAATAACCTTAGTTGCCTCTACATTTTCAGATTTATTTTCTTCAGTAGAATTATCTTCCTTATCGGATAATTCTTCTACCTTTACATCTTCAATGTTTTCTTTAGTATCTGTATCTTCTTTATTTTCTTCTTCGGTAGGTTCATCATCAACATCTACAGGTGCTAAAGAACTAATGTCCTTTACATTAATAGGTGCTACTGCTTCATCGGATTTTTCCTTTGGTTCTTCCTTAGGTTCATCCTTTGGTTCTTCTTTCTTAGAGTTAACAACCGGTACATTATCTTCTTCTGTAGCAGTGCTATTTTCTAATATAGAATTAAGAAGTGACTTATCATCAAATTCACCCTTAATGTTATTAAAACTTTCAAATAAAAGTAGTAAGTAAGAAATAGGTGCAAGACCATAAGTATTTGTACCCTTTTTCTGTAATGCTTCTACTTGCTTTTCAACAGCCATTTTACCTGTGTTAAGTCTATCCTTAACTGTGTTTTCTGAACAGCCTGTACCATGAGAAATTTCCTTAATACTTAGCTTGTTGTAGTAGAAAATAACAATTGTCATTCTCTGTTCAACAGATAAAGCACCTAGGATTTTGTCGATATATTCCTTAGCCTTTTTCTCACCTACAAGTTTGTTAGGCAATTCCTTTAGCATTTCAGGGATAAACTCAACTTCTTCATCTTCACCGTCTGATACAGGGAAAGAATCTACAACAGTATCCTTTAGCTGGTTGATTGTACGGTAAATTGCAATCTTGTCAATCCAAGAAGAAAATCTATCAGGATGGCTAAGTCCTGATAGGTTGCTAAAGCCCAGAACATAGCTGTCTTTCATTACTTCATTAATGCTATCCTTAGGACAACCTGCAAACTTAACTGTCTTGTACATATCCTTATATGTTAGTTTATAAAGGAATGATAAAGACTCCTTGTTGCCATCAATGGCACTATTAACTATATCGGTAGTAACCTTGTTGTTAGTGCCACACACTTTACAAAACATTTCACTACCGTTTATTTTCTTACCACATTTAACGCAGTTCATAAAATATCCTCCTGCTTAAAAACTTTTCTCTATTCTCTATAATATCTAAACTATTTAATAACTATATCATTAACCTTTGGCATCATACCAAGTCTTGCCTACTGCTGAGTCAGCAACAAGTGGCACAGAAAGTGACACTGCCTTTTCCATTTCTTCTTGAAGAATCATTGCAACTCTCATTGACTCATGACTTGGACACTCAACAATCAGTTCATCGTGTACTTGTAGTACAAGTCTTGCCTCAAGGTTTTCTTCCGTTAAACGCTTATCAACCTTAATCATTGCAATTTTGATAATATCTGCTGCTGTACCTTGGATAGGAGCATTTCTTGCTACTCTTTCGCCAAAAGCTCTTGTCATTCCGTTACTTGCAGAAAGTTCAGGCAAATATCTTCTTCTGCCAAATACAGTTTCAACATAACCTGTATCTTTTGCCTTTTCTACAACATCGTGCATATACTTATCAATACCACTGTAATGCTTTAGGTAGGACTCAATATAATTCTTAGCCTCTTTATTGGTTACACCAATATCCTTAGCCAAAGAATAAGCACCGATACCGTAAACAATACCGAAGTTAACTGCCTTTGCCCTACTTCTCATTTCACCGGTAACAAAGTCAAGTGGCATATTGAAAACCTGACTTGCAGTAATTGCGTGAATATCTTGATTATTCTTAAAAGCATCAATCATATTCTTGTCACCGGAAATATCGGCTAATACTCTAAGTTCAATTTGGCTATAGTCGGCATCAACAAGTACCCAACCTTCTCTTGCAGTAAAGAACTTTCTCATTTCTCTACCAAGTTCTGTTCTTACAGGAATGTTCTGTAGGTTAGGTTCTGTTGAGCTAATTCTACCGGTTCTGGTTTCTGTCTGATTAAATGATGAGTGAATTCTACCGTCATCACCGATAACCTTTAACAATCCCTCACAATAAGTAGAATTTAGCTTACTTAATGTTCTGTACTGTAGCACCATACTGACTACAGGATGCTGATTCTTTAGACTTTCCAATACATCAGCACTTGTAGAATAACCTGACTTAGTCTTTTTCTTACAAGGCAAAGCTAAATCTTCAAATAATGCTACACCAAGTTGCTTAGGAGAATTAATATTAAATTCTCTCCCTACTGAATTATATATCTCTGACTTAAGATTTTCAATATTTTCTTTCAACATTTTGCCAAAATCTTCAATTCCTTGTTTGTCAACTGCAAAACCTAGGTTCTCCATTTTGGCTAGTACATTTGAAAGTGGAATTTCAATTTCATTAAGCAACTTCTTTTGGTTACACTGTTCTATTTTCTTTTCAAGAATATTACACAAATCAATCATTGGTGCAATATTACATAGGAATTCATCTTCACCATCATAAGTTTCAACTTCATATTCACCGTTTAACTTATCAATATCATATGAACTTGAATTAGGATTCAACAAATATGATGCTAAAGTTACATCAAAAACAAGGTTCTTGATTTCAAAACCGGTTTTATCAGCATAAGCAAATAATTCTTTTGAAGAATAAACATACTTTTTGTTTTCACTTTTTAGTACAGTATCAACATCAGTAGTTTTGATGATTTCATTTTCTTCTATTATATATAGATAGTCAATATCACCTTTACTTTTGCTATTACTATAAATATACAATTCTTTGCCTAATAAATCAATGGTATTTTTTTCATTTAAAGAATATTTTTTCTTTTCTTTAGGAGTTTCCTCTGCTGACTCAACTTCTTTTAACTTAAACTTATCTATTAAGGAAAAAAGTTCTAGTTTTGCCATCATTCTTGATGCCTCATCCGGCTGAGTACAATTTACAAGATAATGATTAATATCAGTATCAATAGGAATATCAAGCTTGATTTCACCTAACATTCGTGACATATAAGCACTATCTTTGTTTTCACGAAGTTTCTTCCTCATACCATCTTTAATATCAATAGTATCTAGGTTTTCATATATATAGTCAAGGTTATTAAATCTTTGGATTAAGTCACCTGCACCCTTAGGTCCAATACCTGGAACACCGGGAATACAGTCTGATGAATCACCTTGAATAGCTTTAATCTCAATAAGCTGTCTTGGTGTTACACCATAGTCCTCCATAATCTTCTTTTCATCATAAAGTATAGCATTAGCCTTGCCACCTTTAGTGGATGCAAGTCTTACTGTTACCTTATCATTAATAAGTTGAAGTGAATCTCTATCCCCTGTAGCAAGTACACATTCATCACCATTAACCTTACAAGTATGAGAAAGTGTACCCAGAATATCATCAGCCTCATAACCCTCCTTAGTTATAATAGTATAACCAAGTAAAGTTAATAAGTCCTTTAAAGGTTGCAACTGCTGATGTAGTTCTTCAGGCATACCTTTTCTGTTAGATTTGTACCCATCATATGCTTTGTGTCTAAAGGTTGGTGCTTTTAAATCAAAAGCAATAGCCACAGCATCAGGGGTAACATCTTCCTGTATTTTAAGTAGCATTGTTAAAAAGCCATATATTGCATTAGTAAACTGACCATCTTTTGTAGTCAATAATCTTATTCCATAGAAAGCTCTGTTTAGAATTGAATTTCCGTCAACAACTAAAAGTTTCATATATACTTCCTTTCAAAAGTTCTAACTTACATTATAATATAGAAACACAAATGTTTCAAGAATGATTAAAGTTTTTGTGAAACTATATATTGTGGTATATGTTATATATTGCCACAAAGGTAAGATGTTTATTTCCTAATAAGAATATTATACTTTAACTATTGAACATTTTACAACACTTATACTATATATTGTGTGTTTACAATTTTGTAACACAATCTATTGTAAATCCCATAAATTCTAGGATTTATAAAATTACATAAAATTTATTCGTTAAATTGGTAATAATAACGGTTGACTTAACACAATATATGGCATATACTAATAAGGCACGAAAAAAACAAACATTTTATTTATTTTTAATTTACATAAGGTAATTTGATGATTTTGTTTTACAATATATGATATTTTACATGGGAGGAACGAAATGATTACTGAAATCACCAAGAGAGATGGTAGAAAAGAACCATTTGAAATTGAAAAAATAACTAATGCGATTTTTAAGGCAGCACAGGCAATTGGTGGCTCAAACTATGAAGAAGCTGAGGATTTAGCCAACAAGGTATGCGACTATATTGAAAATGTTGAGAAAATTCCTGCACCAACAGTTGAACATGTACAGGATACTGTTGAAAAGATGATGATTGAAAACGGTCATGCAAGAACAGCTAAGGAGTTCATTCTTTACAGAGCAGAAAGAACAAGACATAGAGAAATGAACACAAAGCTAATGAAGATTTATGAGGACCTAACTTTTAAATCAGCTAAAGATAATGATGTTAAGAGAGAAAATGCTAACATTGACGGTGATACTGCAATGGGCACTATGCTTAAATATGGTAGTGAAGGTGCTAAGCAGTTCTACAAAATGTACATTCTTAACCCTAAACATGCTAAGGCTCACGAAGATGGTGACATTCATATTCATGACCTTGACTTCTTAACACTAACAACTACTTGTTGTCAGATTGACCTTGTAAAGCTATTTAAGGGTGGTTTCTCTACAGGTCACGGTTATCTAAGAGAACCTAACGATATTGCTTCTTACTCAGCACTTGCTTGTATTGCTATTCAGAGCAACCAAAACGACCAGCACGGTGGTCAGTCAGTACCTAACTTTGATTACGGTATGGCTCCGGGTGTTAAGAAAACTTATGTTAAGCTATATCGTCAGAACCTAGCAAGAGCTATTGAACTACTTGCAGAAGTTGATGACATTGACGAAACAGTTGCTACTGCAAGTGAAATTATTGAAAAGGCAAAAGAAATCAGTGGTGACCAACCTTCTCTACAGGCAGGTGAAGAATATGCTAAGGCTGAACTTCCAATTCTTGTAGAAATGTATGGTGAACAAATTGGTGGTAAAATTCAGAGATTTGCTAAGAAGCATGCTGAAAAGGAAATTGACCGTTCAACATATCAGGCAATGGAAGCACTTATCCACAACCTAAACACAATGCATTCAAGAGCAGGTGCTCAGATTCCATTCTCATCACTAAACTATGGTACTGACACAACTCCTGAAGGCAGACTTGTTATTAAGAACATCCTTCTTGCTGAAGATGCAGGTCTTGGTAACAACGAAACTCCTATCTTCCCTATCCACATTTTCAAGGTTAAGGAAGGTGTTAACTATAATCCGGGTGACCCTAACTATGATTTATTCAAGTTAGCTATGAAGGTTTCTGCTAAGCGTCTATTTCCTAACTTTAGCTTTATTGATGCTCCATTTAACCTACCTTACTATAAGCCTGGTCATCCTGAAACAGAAATTGCATATATGGGTTGCCGTACAAGAGTTATGAGCAATGTTTACGACCCAACAAGAGAAATTACATACGGCAGAGGTAACCTATCATTTACTTCTATCAACCTACCTAGACTTGCAATTCTTGCTAACAAGAACATTGACTTCTTCTTTGAACAGCTAGACAGAATGGTTGACCTTGTTACTGACCAGCTACTTGAAAGATTTGAAATTCAGTGTCAGAAAAAGGTTCTTAACTACCCATTCCTAATGGGACAAGGTATTTGGCTAGACTCAGACAAGCTAAACCCTAATGATGAAGTTAGAGAAGTTCTAAAGCATGGTACACTAACTTGTGGTTTCATTGGTCTTGCTGAATGTCTAAAGGCTCTTACAGGTAAGCACCACGGTGAAAGTGAAGAAAGCCAGAGACTTGGTCTTGAAATTGTTGGTTACATTCGTAAGAAGATGAACGAAGCTACTGAAAAGTATCACCTAAACTTCTCAGTTATTGCTACTCCTGCAGAAGGTCTATCAGGTAGATTTGTTCGTATTGATAAAGAAAAGTTCGGTATTATCCCGGGTGTTACAGACAGAGATTACTACACTAACTCTTTCCATGTACCTGTTTACTACAATATTTCAGCATTTGATAAGATTAGAATTGAAGCTCCTTATCACAACCTAACTAACGGTGGTCACATCAGTTATATTGAACTTGACGGTGACCCAACAGAAAACCTAGATGCCTTTGAATCAGTTATCAGATATATGAAGGAACAAGGCATTGGCTATGGTTCTATTAACCACCCTGTTGACAGAGACCCTGTATGTGGTCACACAGGTATTATCGGTGATGTTTGTCCTAAGTGTGGCAGAAAAGAAGGAGAATCAGGTAAGGGCTTTGAAAGAATCAGAAGAATTACCGGTTATCTTGTAGGTACTGTTGACCGTTTCAATGATGCTAAGAAAGCTGAAGTTGAAGACAGAGTAAAGCACACACTAACAACTGATTGTGGTTGTCTTGACTGTGAGGAGGCTATTTAATGGCTGACAATATAGTCAGACTTGCCGGTGTAATTAAGGAATCTATCGTTGATGGTCCCGGAATTAGAATGACAGTTTTCACACAAGGTTGCCCTCACCACTGTGAGGGTTGCCATAATCCTGAAACTTGGGACTTTGAGGGTGGTTTTGATTGTGAAATCGAGAAGTTAATCAATACTGCTAAGAAAGACCCACTACTTCAAGGACTTACCTTTTCCGGTGGTGAACCATTTGCACAAGCTAAGCCACTTGCAAAACTAGCTAAAATGTGTCACGAAAACGGATATAATGTTTTCTGTTACACAGGTTATACATTCGAAAAGCTGGTTTCTTCCTTTGACACTCATCCTGAATGGAAAGAACTTTTGGAGGAAGTTGACTATCTTGTTGATGGTCCGTTTATTCTTGCTGAAAGAAGTTTAATGCTACACTTTAGAGGTAGCAAAAATCAGCGACTGCTTGATGTTAAAAAAAGTTTAGCTGAGAATAAAGCTATTGATGCAGAAAATGTATAATTTTTAATAAGTGATTAAAAGTCACTCCCCATGTAAAACAAATTTAATTAAAATAACCGACCTAAGTTAGAATTAGTCTAGTTAGGTCGGTATTTTTATGCCATAAATTTGTAAAAAAGAAAGGCAGTATAAACTGCCTTTCTATAATAATTATTTAATTAGAAGCTACCACTTGAACCACCATGAGAAGTACCTGATGAACTAGTATGTGTACTAGAGCCACCACTGCTACTATCATTATCCTTTGGTTTAGCAGTTTTACTTATATTACGGTACAAGTAAAGGTCACTGCGTTCTGTAACATTAAATGAACCACTCTTAACATAGCTACTTGCTAATGGTTGCATACGAACAGTCTTTAACTTTGACTTCATAATAAGTACAACAATGAAACCAACTAAAGCACCTATACCTACACCACCGAATATAATATAGTATATTGGAATTATAGTCTTAGGCTGATTGTTTACATCATATGGTTCATCAGTTATAGCCTTATTAATATAGTCATCACACATTGTGACAAATGTATCAAATGCATCATAGTATTCACCGTCACTTAAATATGGCTTAACGTCATCCATAATTTTTTCTTGACCATAGTCTGTGAAATATGGAATACCGGCACCTGTTGTACTGATAGCCCATTTTCTATTTTCCATATCCAGCAAGAAAAGAATACCATCGTGATTATCTCCCTCACCATAACCTTTATAGTCAAAGAAATCATCAGCATATTCTGTAGGTGTTTTGTCACCAATAGACTTTTCGGTAACAATAACAACATCAAATGTATATTTTTCTGATACAGTATCAATGTGTTCCTTTAGTTGAGCATACTCTATATCCGAAAGTAGCTTTGCGTTATCAACAAGTCTACCGTATTTATTAGCACCCTGACTTTCTGCAAATACAGGAAGTACAGACAATGACACTAGAAAAATTACAAAAATAATTGAAACAACTCTTTTTTTCATTTTAGTACCTCCTTACAGTAAATTATATAACAAGCCAATTATAATAATAACTGCTGCTATAGAACCTGCAATAATGGCAAAATATCTCCAAAAAGCACCCCAATCAATAGGTAGGTCACCAACCATTTTACCGGTTTGACCATTCATTGCAAATAGGAAATTTTGACCATTCCAAGAGGTATTAAGTATCCAAACAGGATATAGTGCGTATTTAGAAGTACCGTTTTGGAACTGCACACTTGAACTCTGTGTCATTAGAGAAGAATACTCACTGGCAGTTTCTCTAAATAACTGTTCGGTAGTATTTTTAATTCTCTGATTTGCTCTGTTGATACTGTTTTCCTTTGTAACATCATACTTATCAGCAAGATAACCGGCTAAATAAGCAGTTTGGAAATCTACTGCTTCATCAAAGTTAAAAGGTTCGATACTTTCCATAAGGTCATCAGGCATTTGGCTTGAACCGTCAACCGGTACATTAGTAAAGCCAACATTACCACCTCTGCCAACTAGGTAATATTTGGTTTCTGTGTAATTATAGTCACTATCGCTCCAATGTCTTACCTTTGTACCTTTGTACTGAATATGAGCCTCAGTATCAGCATCAAATAACCAAAATGGCACATACATACCACGAATTTGGTCAATATGATTTTTGTCTTTGAAGATTTTTGGAACTAGTTTCTTTTTAACATGATTAGAAAGTGCTTTGATAGCATCTTCCTTAGTTAGTCTAAACGGGATAACATAATCAGGCTTTAGGTCACCTGAGAATCTACCCTTTAACACAACAGGGTTGCCACAATAGGGACAACTTGTTGCACCGGTATTTTCATCGGCAACAATTTCACCACCACAAGAATTACATACATAAACTGACATACCTTCTGTTTCTTCATCAGTAAATGTTTGTTCATTGGAATTATCCCAATTCATATTGTCCTGTGTATTTTTCTTAAGGTCCTCATCATATGACTTTAGAGTTTCCATATCAAACTCTGTGTCACAATAAGGACATTTCATTTTCTGCAATTTACTGTCAAAGTTAATTGCACCACCACAACAGGGACATTTATACTCAAGCATATCTGCCATATATTCTATTCTCCTACATTACCTAATTAAATTATTTTACAATATCGTTGTCATCAAAAATATCCCCACATTCAGGGCAGAACTTTGGATGTGATGTTGGGTCTTCAGGTGTCCAACCACACTTATCACAACGGAAAGTTTTCTTTTCTTCAGGTTTCTTAGAACCACATTCAGTACAGAACTTACCAAAGTTCTTTGCACCACAAGAGCAAATCCATGAACCGTCATTCTCAGGCTTCTTATTACCACAATTTGTACAGAATTTGCTTGTATTTGTAGTACCACAAGAACATACCCAACTGTCTTCACCGGCACTTTGTTGTGGTGTCTGAGTTGGTTGTGGTTGCTGAGGCTGTTGCATTTGTGCTTGTTGTTGAGCATACTGCTGAGCCTGTTGTTGCTGACCCATTTGGAATAGACCGTTTACATTACCGGCGTTACCAGCCTGTTGAGCCATACCCATTCCCAAAAAGCCTGTAAATGCACCGGCTTCATTTTCTGCTGCTGCTTTCATAGCATCTGCTTGAGCACCAACTAATGTCGCTGCTGCCATTGATGGGTCACGCATAACTGCAGTACGCTGAGCCTGTTTAATCATTTCGGCATCTTCAGGTGGAAGTGTAATAGGATTCATAGCAATTGAAATTACCTGAATACCTCTTAACTGTGCCCACTTTGCAGTTAGAGCAGTATTCATAGCCTCAGAAAGTTCTTCAGCATGAGCCGGTAGTGCTGATGGACGAACCTGCATATCGGAAATCTTTGCAAATGCCGGTTGTAAAGCTGAGATAAACTCAGTTTTTAGCTGAGAGTCAATCTCACCACGAGTATAGTCACCCTGAACATTACCACAAACATTTGTGTAGAATAGAATTGGGTTTACAATCTTGTATGAGTAAACACCACTACATCTAACTGATACATCAACATCAAGACCAATATTTTTATCAACTACTCTAAATGGAATTGGGTTTGGTGTACCAAACTTATTTTCAAGGATTTCCTTAGTGTTGATATAGTAAATTCTTTGGTCAGAAGGCTTATCGCCACCAAAAGTAAAACGCTTACCAATATCTCTAAAAGTATCTAAGATACCTGCACCTAAGCCACCTGTAAAGACACTTGGAGCTGTCATACTATCAAAAATATATTCACCCGGTTCTGCACAAATATCTACTACCTTACCCTGTTCAACAATTAGCATACACTGACCGTCAGCAACAGCTAACACTGAACCGTTAGTAATAACATTGTCTGTACCCTTTGTATTTGATGAACGCTTACCTGTACGGTGAACACCTTTTGTTACCAGTACATCTTTTGGCATTGACTCGCAGTAGAAAAACTCTTTCCACTGGTCAGCCATAACACCATTTGCTGAACCGGCAATAGCTTTTATAAGACCCATAATTAATCTCCTTTTAATTTTAAAATAATATATTACATAAATGTTTACAACTTACATAAGTATTATACAGTATATTCTACAAAAAATAAATACTTTTCTACAAAATAATATATATTTTTTTAAATTTATCAATTCTCTAATTCACAATACCAATATATTAATCATATTATATAAATGAGTTTTAAAGAACTTAATTTAGAAAAAGGAGAATTACATTGGTAGAAGAAATTTTTAAGAGTTATGGTATATCACCAATACCATCTGATTATACAGAAGCTATGGCTTATGTGCCATATCAAAGCAACAATCCAAAATTTTATTCAGTAGCACATGGTTTTGAGGCAGGGACAATGTTCCCTACCCTACACAAACCATTTTTCGGTTCTAAATGTACAGGTGGCAAAAATGATGACTGAAAGAGATATTTTGCTTAAGAAACTAAGTTCCGTAGCATTTGCAATGTTTGAAATCAGACTTTTTCTAGACACTCACCCTGACTCAACAGATGCTATGGCTAAATTTGATGACTTAAATGATAAATATGTAAAACTGAAAGAAAAATTTGAAGATGAATACGGTCCACTAATGAGTAAAGATGCCGATAGTCCCGTTCAATGGATAAAAGGACCTTGGCCTTGGGAGGTGCAGTAAATGTTTGTATATGAAAAAAGACTTCAGTACCCTATCAGAATAAAACAAACTAACCCAAAACTTGCCAAAATCATTATTACACAATATGGGGGACCTGATGGTGAGCTCGGTGCATCACTTAGATATTTAAGTCAGAGGTACACAATGCCGTTCCCTGAACTTCAAGCAACACTTACCGACATAGGTACAGAAGAACTTGGTCACCTTGAAATGATAGGCACTATTGTTTATCAACTAACTAAAGACTTAACAGAAGACCAATTAAAAGATGCTGGATTTGATGCTTATTTTGTTGACCATACAACCGGTGTTTATCCTTGTGACGCAAATGGTACACCATATACAACAGCGTCAATGCAAGTAAAAGGTGACGCAATAACCGACTTGCATGAAGATATGGCAGCAGATGAAAAGGTCAACTAAACAGTAGTAACCATATATAAGCAATAACGACCATACAAGAGCAATCGCTCCTGATGGTCGTTTTTGTTTTATTAATTATCTTATAACTAAATAGTATCTTCCCTACTGTCAATATAATACTGCATTATATTGAAAAATACAAATACCTTTTACTGCAAAGCTAAGATAATTTTCAAAATTCGTTCTTTCATATCATCGCTACATTTTTGAAGTTCAATAAGTATCGATTCTTCTAAAGATGAACTTGGATTCACATACTCTCCTGAAAGAATATAATCCACAGTAACACCCATAGCATTACATACAGAAACAAGTGTTGGCAATGAAATTTTGACCTTATTGTTTTCTATATTACTAATATGACTTGGATTAACTCCGGCAGCATTGGCAATGTATTCCTGAGTTAAACCTTTAGATACACGAACATCGTGTATTCTTCTGCTTATTCTTTCAAAATCAAGCTGTTTTTTATCATTCATTACAAAATACCTCACAATTTTTTAATTTTTTTGTTGAGCCTATTGTAATATTTCATTAGCTATGATATAATAATGTAGCACTATATAATTATTAGTTATAGATTATCATTAATGAAAGGAGTGAGTGATTAGTATGGCTTTAATCAAGTGTTCTGATTGTGGTATGAAGGTATCAACCAATGCAAAAACTTGTCCGCATTGTGGTTGCCCCGTTGCTTATTCAATTAAAAGAAAATTACACGAGAAAAAAATTGAACAGCAAAACATTATAGAAGAGTATGATATTTTAGATCATAAGCTTAAACTTGATAAAGAATCCTCTATATTTATTTCACTTATTAATACAATAAACTCTGTAAAAAATAATTACTTACGAGATGCTCGTGAATATTATTATAGTTTAGAAACAATAGACAATGTTGTTGAAAAGTTTCCTGATGGCTTAGCTTATTGTATTGATTCATTACTTGACGAAGCTGTTAAAGCATTAATCGCTTGTAAAGTATACACATATGACAAAGAACATTTTTTTCAAAAATACCATAAATTTTTTGAATTAGAGGACATTATGAGTCCAATTTACGAGAAGTATTTTTCAATACTGGAATACGAAGAAGGCATAGAACAGTATTATGAAAATATTAGGTTATCAAGACGAAATGCATGGTCTGGAGGAGGATTTGGTATCCAAGGAGCATTGAAAGGATATTTTAAAGCCCAAATTATGAATGCAGGTAATATGGTAATACATAATATTCCTGATAGTATTAGCAAAGACAATGATTTGGCAGAAATTGCAAAAGCTAAAGCAAGTTTATACAAAGATGAAAATACGCTTAATAAAGTAGTGGAATCTTTATCAACACTCTATGATAATACATATAGAGCGGTCATCAAAGAATTAATAAATGCTGGAAAAATAAAAAGTGTTATTATTGACAAAGAAAGATCTAATTCAATAATACAAAATGTAATTAATTCAACATATGATAAACCACTTACTAAAGAAGAATACTTTAAACTTTGTGCAAAAGCTTTCTACTTAAATCCAACTTCTTACAAAGTTATAGAAACAATTTTTCTTCTAGATTTAGACTACAATGATGAATTACTTCGTTATTCAAAAAAATATGGATTTTACGATAACTATATTGCTAATGAACAAAAAAGATTACGAAACAAATATAAAGTTCAACTTAAAGAAGCTATATATTACAATAATCTTAACATTGCAGATAATAAAGATTTTAAATTTGTATATGACAAGTACCTAAAATTAGCTAAAAGTGGTCTTGATATAAAAGATGCAATTGACGATCTAACAGAAAACAGACTTAAATTTCCTATCTCTGAAAATGATAAGAATGAAATTGCTAATTGCTTAAAGAGTTATGATAGTGAATTTAATAAAAACTATTATACAAAGTATTTTAAAAAGCTTAATAAAAAAGTATCGAATACCACAGAATTAACATTTGTAAGTGAATTGGTATCTAATATATGCTATAAGCCAAAATATGAAAGTATTCCAGATTCAAACACAAACGTAAATGACACAATTGACTCCAATGAACATTTTTCAGAAAATAGAAAATATGCAGAGATACCTCGATCAGCAGAAATTTTCTTTTTATTTTCAAAATACGATTATAAAAAAAGGGAACCAGAAGTTGTTCTTGCATTAACTGATAAAGGCTTGTTTTCTTTTGGTATAGCTGATGATGCCGGTTTAGAGGATGAAAATGGTGGTATAATCTATGAAACTTGTATAAACGCACCATTTGCTATGACTTGGAAAACTTTTTCAAAACTAAGCATTAAAATAATTGATGATTATGTAAAAATCGGTAAATTTAATACTGGTATAGAAGAAATAGAAGTCTATCACTTGCTACAAGAAATTCATGACAAACTAGAATCATTTTATTGTATTCATAAGGATGGAATTTTACACAAAGATGAAAATAATGTCAAAAAGGCTTATGAGGAAGTAGAACAAATAAAAAAGATTTGCAATAGCTATGAAGACAAGATAGACGCATTCAAACTTATGCTTGAATGTGGTTTTAATACAAAAACCGGATTGTCTATTTTAAAGGAAAAAGAGTTAGAATTAATTGAAAAATATTCTCTTCATCATGAAATATTACTTACAGGAAGTCCTTTAAGAAAATATATTATAAGGTTTACAATAGCAATTATATTGACTCTAATATGGGTTTACTATATGGGAAAATTAAGGTGGTATTGGAATTTTATTTGTGGCTTTTTTGCCTCTGGTTTATGGGGAAATTCTATCGTAGATATGATTGAAGATGTGTCAAATTACAAAATGCAAGTACAAGAATCAAAAAACTTTTTTCATAAGTTCAATGAATATTTTATTATTAATGATGATAATATATTCATTAAAGATAAAAAATAAAATTAGATACTTTGTTAAGTATAAACCTGCAAGACTAAAAGTCTTGCAGGTTCTTTTTTTTGTATTGATTATTTTTTAGTCAGCTATAGCAAATATGAGACTTTAGTTTTTACTTATAAGATATTCTTATTCTTTTAGGCAGACAATTACCAGCATAAAGAATTATATTAATCCAAAAATAAGCGTGTGAAATTCCGCTATGAGGCACGCCCCACTTTTTATTACCTTTTCTAAAAGCTTTCAAGTCAAAAAATGAAGCGTGCCTCATACCGTCCTTCCCCACGCTTATTTTTTGGCTTTTATCCTTTAGTTTTAAGATTAAATTTCTGTAATATATAACATTATAAATTTAAATATATATCATTATAAACTTATATTCATAATATTAAATTTCACAAAAGCATAAACCTGCAAGACTATAACCTTGCAGGTTATCTTTTTACCTTGTATTGATTATTTTTTAGTTTTTGTGCACCAACCTGATAAAATATGTAATTTACTATTTGAAGAATATTTACCTGATATATTAAATTTTTCTGTTGCTTCGCTAACATACTTTCCTATATCTGATTTTTCTCCAACTACCCATAGTTTACCGCCGGCATTTCTCTTATCAATAACTTTTAAATCATTAGATTCAAAATATTTTTTAACTTCACTACTGTCATAATCTACAGAAGATTTCTTTGTTTCAAAGGCTTCTTCTTTTATTTTTTTATTTTCAGAAGTTTCTAATTGATTTTTCCTTTCCTTTTCTCTCTCCCTTTCTCTTTCCTGTTCTATATAGGTACTAACATCAATTTCAGCATCATAAATAGTCAATTCATCCAAAGCTCTGGTATATGCGATATATTTTTCATTTTCAGTCATTGAACCTGAAATAGCTATAACCGACTTAAACTCAAGACCCTTTGCGTCTGCTATGCTAACAATATTCCACTTTGTTTTGTGAATATCTCTTTCCTTAAAAGTATCAAACAATTTGTTAGCATACATAGGAAATTCATCTAACAACCATTCTTTTTCATATTTATTCTTTACTATGATTGCACCTAAGCCAATTTTGCTATCTGATGATAAAGTTTCAATAATAGTAGATTTTAATTTTGAAAAATCAGTTATTTCATGTACACCACTACCATTAGTATTAATGATCTCCATTTGCATATCAAATCTTTGGTTACAATAATTTGCAATCTGAGAAGAATTTCTATAATTCTCATATAAATATTTGATTTCAAAGTCACAAATATCATCTAATTCATCCCAATGGTTAATGCCTTTAGTATTTTCAACATGTTGTCTTTCATCTCCATAAAGATTAAATATTGCTTTATTTTCATTAACAAGTTTCAACAAACGAAATTCTTCAACTGCAAAATTTTGAGCTTCATCAATAGCAATTAATTTTTCTTTTTTATATTTACCTACTCCATAATAGTTATAAACTATCTGCAAACATAGGTAATATGTAAATGACAAAGAATAAATTTTCTTTTTAAGAGTTGGTAATGACATTTTCTCAATAATATGATTATAAGCATAAGTTATAACATTCTTGTTAAAATCTCTTATATGGTTATAATAACTACTTAACAATGTGTAATCTTCCAAAGATAAAAAGTTATTATGATTTTGCTCAAGTTTATCAAACTTATTTTTACAATCTAAAACTGGTTTATCATTCTTACTAATTGTTATTGAATCATCTTGTCTTTTAGATTTAAAAAGATTAAGAATTCTAGATATAAAAGTAGTATCGAACTGTTCAAAAATTTCAGCAATTTCCTTTTTTATGTTAATGATTCTATCATATATCTTTGTAATATCATTAGTATCCTTTTCTTGAAGTGTATTTCCACTAATATTCTTTATTGTTGAATATATTTCAAACAATTGATTGTAATAATTTTTTATGGAATTATTATTTTTAAAAATTAATTTTTGAACAAAAGCAATTCTATTGTTATTAATTTTTTCAAATGTATCACTATCCGAGATATTAGAATTATCCATATTATCAACATCTAAAATATCACAATAATAATAAAGTGGAAATTGATCATAATCAGTTTCCTTTTTCAAGTAATCTACAATATCACCGACACATTTTTTAGAATAGACATAATCTTCACATTCTTCAGTAATTAATGCAACGCCTTTTGGTTTAACAAAAAATTTACTTGATTCAACGCCGTATTTTTCAAGGCAATGTAGATAGTACGAATTCATTGTACCTATCTCTATATTTGTGATTTCCAAATCATTTCTCATATTATCAGATAATTCTATATATTTTTCTGAAGGAGTAACAATATATATGTCTGATTCATTTGCTTTGCTATTAGCGTCAGTTAATAAAAATGGAAGTCTGTGAAATAATACCATAGATTTTCCGGAACCGGCACAACCTTGAACAATGATGTTTTTACTAAAAGGTAGTTTTATTATTTCCCCTTGCTTTTCTTGAATAGTAAAAACAATATTTCTAAATTCGATATCATTTCTTCTTTCTACCAATTCTTTAAGAAAAGGATCACATATATAAACTTCATCATTATCAGGGTTACTATTTTCCAACAAAATCAACTTTTCATTTATATAATTAGAAGACAAAACATTAGCATTACCTAAATTACTAAGGGTATTTTCATCAAATATAACAGGAAAGTTATTTGTTACATTTTTCACTTTGTCATTTGAAATATCAATTGTATCATCAAACATCAACTTGAAATTTGTCATTACTGAACCCAGTGATGTTTTTCTTTCAAAGTTCCACTCTCGTAATTTTCTATTAGTAACGTAGTCTTTAACCCACTCATCTGTCCAAGAATAGATAATCTTTTTTCCCTTTGAATCACTATAGTTATGTAATCCTATTTTTAGTTCTTTTACTACAGGAGGCTTATTATCATAACTTGCTTCCACTACCAACCGACTTTGATACAAGTTAATTCTTGCATATTCCCAAGTATTTTTCTTGTCTTTTTCGTTTTTTACTACACGCCCAATTTCTCTATTTGCATCTAAATCATTTATAAAATGATTTAGAATTACTTGTTCTTCTTTAACTAAACCTTGAATATCATCATTAAAATTCATATTTTCACCTAAATATACAAACTTATATATTTAAAAAGTTTGCCAGTATTCTAGCAACATATTTTCCTTCTACTCTAAAGCATGGATAATAATCAACATCAATAGCAACATTTTTTAACATTATCTCGTCATCAAATAATGGTTGTCCAAACCAAACAATTGCCTTATCTATAATTGTTATAGGTAAGCCACTGCTATTGAACTTACAGTACTTGTCTATACCTTCGAAAGGAAGAGTTACATTATAATCTTTTTGTAATCGTAAATCTACTTTATCAGACTTTTCTATAAGAATGTCTGTGATTACTTCCAAATATTCATCTTCATCTTCTACTTCGCCGGGAAAATCGATAGATATAGATTTTTTTGCTTTTTTTAAATCTTCTAAATATTTACTAAATGAATTTTCTCTATTATCAACATAAATCAATTCATCAGAATTAACACTCTTAATTGTATTCATTAGAGAATTTCCATACATAACATTTTTATCTATTTGGGCTTGTTTTAAAGCCTTATAGAATAATAATTGTTTTGAAAGTTTTTTATACTTCAAGAAGTTGGAATTTGCCACTATTATAAATTTTCCTTTGGCTCTTGTCATAGCAACATTAAACAATCTATTTGCATTGTCATTCTCATTGGAAGTGGTAATTAATGTACTTATGTACTTCACACCAAAAGAATCTACAACATCGTATATAATAATCGGACACTCTGAACCTTGGAATTGATGAACAGTTGCACATTTAATATTTTTGTATTTATCATCCTTCTCAGATAAAGTTCTTAATAATGACACAATCAATCTACATTGAGCATTAAATGGAGTAATAATACCTACTTTGTATTCAGAAATATACTTTTCTGCAATTTTTATACTGATTAATGCAGATAAAAGATTAATTCTTGATGAACCATTAATCTTATCTTTACATAAAGAATATAAAGATTTTAAATCAACCAAACAAATTGCTTTATTTTGGAAAGGAGACTTTTTAGAGATTTCTTCGCATAAGAGTTTAGTATCTTCATTAGTTTCAAGAAGATTGTTGTACATATTAATTTTGACAAAATCAGCTATATCTTCATGCATTCTGTATTGTTCATAAAGCATTACAAGCCACTTATGACCACGATTGTTTGATACAGCCTCTTTTATTTTAGTAAATTCAAAAATATCTTGTATTAGTTTTTGATCTTTACTTACAGAAATTGCAGGTAATTGACGAAAATCGCCAAGACAAATAAAATGTTGCTTAGCTAACGATGCTGTGAATACCACTTGAGGTACATATGCCATACTAGCTTCATCAAAAATAACTACATCGAACTTTTGGCCATATATAGTTCTATCAACAACAGCTTTTGTTACAGTTGTTGCAACAAACAAAGCTTCATTAACAAGTTTTATTTCACTATCTGATAATTTATTTCTTATTGATTTTAACTTTTTCTTTAGAAAATCTCTTTCAGAATCAGAGAACTTAGACTTTTTAATTTCTTTATTAAGCTTGTCATACTCTTTCTTTAAATCGGAATTTTCCGTCAAAACATAATTGTATGAATAAATATCACTTTCTTGAATAAGCTCAGATTTCGGATTACCATATCTAATAACTTTACCACTATAGTTATCATCCATCCTTTTAACAACTCTTAATACAGCTTCATCAACAGAAACATTACTATATGAAACCATTAATACTCTTTTATTTTTAGATATAAAATCATAAGCAATTTCAGACAAAGTTTTAGTTTTTCCTGTACCGGGAGGTCCCCAAATAAAAGTAATTTCTTCACTTGTAGCCTGTAAGAAAGCCATATTTTGTCCTTTTTGAATAGTTCTATTTTTCTGTACACAGGAATTACCATTACAAATAAGTTTATATGCTATATCATTTTTATTTAATCTTAATTCTGACATTCTATCAATCAATTTATCAAGCAAATAACTTTGATCCATTGTAAAGTCAATCTTGCTAATCTTTTTGCCAATGAATTTATTAAGTTTAATCTTTATCTGATAATCATTGTAGTCAGTAATTTTGCCATTAATTTTTTCACCTTGATAGTAAACATTAATGCTTATATCGTCAGAAATAATTATTTCCGTATCAACATCAAAAAGATATGTATTATGTTTTTGGGATATTAATTCGCCATCAACAGCACTATATCTTTTTCCTCCATCAGTTCGTAATTTATGAATTTCATTATTCAAAGAACCGGAATATGTAGTGAAAAACTCTGATATCTTTTCTTCATTAGCACTTTCGTTTAGTTGTTCATTAATAGACTCATCTTCAATTCTAAATCCCTTTTGAAAAATACCGGGATAAGCGTATCGCTTAGTTACTCCGTAAAAATTAATTTCAATAATGCCATCACCAATACCAACTATTCTTCCTTTTTCGTCATTAGTATTTCTAATTTCAGATCCTATCAACATATTTGAATCTACCATTACAAATCAACTCCTGCTTATATACAACTATACCAGTAAATGTAAAATAATATAGTATATTATACTATAAATTATATTATATTTCAACAATTTTCATCATTATCATTTAATATTTTAGTTAACTGTACCAAATATGGGACTTTGGTTTTTATTTATAAGATAATTTTTATTTTTTAAGGCAAATAATTACCAATATAAAAATTATATCAATTTGAAAATAATCGTGTGTCTGATAGCTTTTGAACTTTGAGATCTCAATATGATAATGTGCATATCAAAGCTTTATTCTCTTTTTTCTGCATATAGCAAAGAATATAACCGCCGTATGTATCTCTGCTTTGTTCCTTCATTTGTACGATAATTTTAGGACAGATTTAAAACAAGCTTCATTGACACAAAGTATAGCATTAGATATAATATTTTATAGAAACATTGTTATATCTAAGATGTGGCATTATGCAAAAACTTATAAAACAGATAAGAACATATTTGAAGCAGGAGAAGAATATTTACTTGAGAAAGTTACCACCTATGCAGGTGAAATGCTTACAAGAAAAGGAGAAATATTCTCTGATGATATGTTATCTACCGTTATTGGCATCATTATAACGGTGAGGGCAGTGCAAAGATTTATAAACAAGCCCCTGCCCTAACGATGAAACGCAACTATATGAATTTTCACACAATAGATCCCGTTCTTGCTATTGAAGATTTAAAAGAAATTCATAATCAAAAAATAATATGAGGGATATACAACCTTTAAGTCTGAAAAAATTATAATAACGAAATGAGGTACAAATATGTCCGATAAAAATTGGCAATTTGAACTTGAAGAATATATAAAACAAGGCGAACCCAACAAAGCCGAAAAAAGCGAAGCATGGCAAACAGCTATCGGTTTACAAGCTGTTGACGGACTGAATACTTCTGACTATTTGTTAGGTACTGCCAAAGAACATATTGAAGGTAAAATCACCATTGACGAAGCGCAAAAGCGTATTCACAATTATTATGAACATCGTTCTATACGCACTGAGGCAGAAAATGAAACCAAAGAGGCAGATATTGTTTCAGCAAGAATAGCAAAATTGTTGGGCGAAAAAGCGTTTCAGTTCTCCCCTGCTGAGTGGATTTCAATTCATCGCAGATTATTTCAAGGTGTATTCAGTCACGCAGGTAAAATTAGACAATATAACATCACAAAAAAAGAGTGGGTACTGAACGGTGATACTGTCATCTATGCAGATTGGAACAGTATTAGGGAAACTTTGGATTACGATTTTTCCACCGAAAAACAGTTTTCTTACGAAGGCTTGTCCGTTGATGAAGCTGTAAAGCATTTGGCAAAATTTGCTTCCGATATTTGGCAAATTCACCCCTTTAGCGAAGGAAACACCCGTGCAACTGCCGTATTTATGATAAAATATATGAAAACATTCGGATTTAGCGTAAACAACGATGCATTTGAGAAAAATTCTTGGTATTTTCGAAATGCTTTGGTTCGTGCAAATTACAACAACTTGCAAAAAGGCGTTCATTCCACAACTAAGTTTTTGGAAATGTTCTTTTCAAATCTTTTGTTAAATACCAATTATGAATTAAAGAACAGATATATGCATATTGATTTTGCGGATAAAAACAATACCCAAAGTGTCAATTCTAAAGTTCCAAAGTCTCAATTTGACACTTTGGAATGTACTTTAGATGAACTTGCAGTTTTAGAATTGATTGCAAAAAATCCGAATGTCAAACAACAAGAGCTTGCAAAAACAACTGGAAAGTCTCTCAGCACCGTAAAGCGAATAATGAAGTCTCTGCAGGATAAAAACTATATCCGCAGAGAAAGCGGAAAACGTTACGGCAAATGGGAAGTTTTGGTTTGAATTTAAAAATTATAAATCTTATTATCCCATATATTTTTATTGCACACATTAAAATATTTTGTGGACAGACAATTACTAACATAAAGAATTTTATTATTCGAAAATAAGCGTGTGAAATTCCACTATGAGGCACGCACCACTTTTTATTACCTTTTCTAAAAGCTTTCAAGTCAAAAAATGAAGCGTGCCTCATACCGTCCTTTCCCACGCTTATTTTTTGCCTTTTATCTTTTAGATTCAGTCTTTAATGCCTGAATCTTTTTTATATTTTTATATAGATAAATGCATTTCTTTATTGACCATATATATTTCTCGATTTTATTAAATACATAAGCAGATTGCAGAATTACATAAAAACAAGTGTATAATATATACTTGCATATGACCGGACTAGTTCCGTTTCAAGAACACGGAACATAGGAACATAGAACCCCATAGGCTTAGTTGCCTATGGGGTAATTTTTATGTAAATCTCAAGAAAATCAAACAAATACTATAGTAGTGAATAATGATGATAATATACTTATTATCTTCGTTATTTAAGCAGCTATATAAACAATATTAAAATTTTTAAAAGGAGAGATTTTTATGGCAGCAAATGTAGAAACAATGTTTTATGTAAGAGAAAAGCCTTGGCACGGTCTTGGTACAAAGGTAATGGAAGCACCTACTTCTAAGGATGCCTTAATATTAGCAGGTCTTGATTGGAAAGTTCAGCAAAAGCCTATCTTTACTGAATCAAATCAGCTTATTCCCGGTTACAAAGCTAATGTCAGAGATATTGACAACAAGGCTTTAGGTGTAGTAAGTGACAAATACAAGGTAATTCAAAATGATGAAGCCTTTGCATTTACTGATGCATTGCTTGGTGAAGGTGTAAGATATGAAACTGCCGGTTCACTTAAAGGTGGCAAAACTGTTTGGATGTTAGCAAGGCTACCTCAAGAATATATTATCGGTGGAGAACAAATTTGTCCTTACCTTGTATTTAGCAATACCCATGACGGTTCAGGTGCAGTTAAGGTTGCAATGACACCTATTAGAGTTGTTTGCAGTAATACTCTCAACCTATGTTTAAGTTCCGCAAAAAGGAGTTGGTCTATGATCCATACAGGAGATATTAACCTGAAACTTGAAGAAGCAAAGAACACATTGTTCCTTGCACAAAGTTATATGAACGAACTTGGCAAAGAGTTTGATTCATTAAGCAAGATAAAACTTTCTGACAAAGAGGTTGAAGAGTATATTGAAATGCTTATTCCTATGAAGGACAACCCTACTCCACTTCAAGAAAAGAATATTCAAAAACTTCGTAATGATTTAAGGTCTCGTTATTATAATGCACCTGACCTTAAAGGTGTAGGCAAAAACGCTTATCGTTTCATTAATGCAGTATCTGACTTTGCTACACATGCATCACCACTTAGAAAGAATATAAACTATCAGGAAAACATTTTTGCAAAAACAATGAATGGTAATCCTATGATTGATAAGGCTTACAAAATGCTTTGCACAGCATAAAGGAGGAATAATATATGAGCTTTACAAAGATACCTACAAAAAATTTAAGTCATAACGAATGGCTTAGATTAAGAAAAACAGGAATAGGTGGCTCTGATGTTGGAGCCATTTGTGGTGTTAATAAGTACAGTAGTCCTGTTAAAATTTATCAGGACAAAACTACTGATACTATCACTGAAATTAACAATGAAGCAACAAGAATTGGTCACGACCTTGAAGATTATTGTGCCAGAAGATTTATGGAAGAAACAGGACTAAAAGTTAGAAAATCTAACTTTATGTATCGTTCAACTGAACACCCCTTTATGTTAGCTGATGTTGATAGATTAGTAATAGGTGAAGATGCAGGTCTTGAATGTAAAACAACAAACATTCTCAATGCATCACAATGGAAGAATGGACAAATTCCTATTTCCTATGTTATGCAATGCTATCACTATATGTATTGTACAGGTAGGAAGACTTGGTACATTGCATGTGTAATTCTCGGTAAAGAATTTGTATATAGAAAGCTAACATGGAATGATGATATTATCAACAATATTGTTTCTATTGAGTATGACTTTTGGCAAAACAATGTTCTAAAAGGCATTATGCCTGAACCTGACGGTTCATCTTCAAGTGACAACATAATATCATCAATGTTCCCTACTGCTGAAAACAAAGATGTTATTAAGCTGACAGGCTTTGATGAAAAGCTATCTAAAAGGGATTCTCTGATTAGTGAGATTTCTCAATTAGAAAAGGAAAAGAAAAAGATCGAACAGGAAATACAGATTAAAATGGAAGATTCTGAATTTGCTGAAAACGATACCCATAGGATTAAGTGGAGCAATGTTGAAACCGTAAGGCTGGACACTCAAAGGTTACACAAAGAATTGCCTAATATTTATAATCAGTTTCTTAAGAAAACTGTTTCAAGGCGATTTCAAATTAAAGCAGTATAAAGGTTAATAATATGAAAAATGTAGATTACAATGAACTTTTGTATGAAAAGGTATCACAAGAACTTAAAGACTTTATTTCTAAATTAAAGTCAAAAACAGCTGAAGCAGTAATTGAATATGCATATGAATTAACTATAAAAGAGGATATTGTATGCGTTTTTGAATGTATAGATTTTACTCAGAAAGAAGCTAAATCTTTATATGAAGAACAATATCCACTAGATGGTTGTTATCAAGAATGGCTACATAACGATCAATCATATATGGATATAATAACTCAAACTGTTCAGGACAAAATAAAGTCTTCTGTAAATAAAAGGAGGAAAAATGAATATCAGAACATTATATGCTAATGAAATTGAATGTCGAATAGGTATGGTCAATGAAAAAGGACTAAGTTTGTTGCTTTACAAAAATGCAAGAGTTGATATGCAAATTCTTGATGAATGTTTCGGCATCTTTGGTTGGCAAAGGCAACACACTTGCATTGAAGGTAATCTTTATTGCACAATTCAGATTAAGGATCCTGAAACTCAACAATGGATCGCAAAAGAGGATGTTGGTGTATCAGGTTATACAGAAAAAGAAAAATCACAAGCTTCGGATGCATTTAAAAGAGCAGCAGTAAATATTGGTATTGGCAGAGAACTTTACTCTGCCCCATTTATTTGGATACCTGCTTCTAAAGTTACTATTCAACGCAGAGGTGACAAATTCTGTTGTTATGATCATTTCAAAGTATCTTCTATTTCCTACAATGACAAGAAAGAAATTGTAGGACTAAAGATTATTAAAGTTGAAGATAATTCAACCGTATATGAAATGCGTAATAATCACAAAACTAACAATACTGTTCTATCTGACTCTCAAGTTAGGAATTTATATTCTGAACTTAACAGAACCGGTGTTGATATAAATTCTGTATTTAAAAGATACGGGATTAACTCTATTGAAGAAATGTCTTATGACACTTTTTCAAAAGCAATGAACAGTCTAAGGAAAACTAAAGACAAAATTCATGTAGCATAAAAATATAGTGGTAAATCTAACCTATACTTAAAAAGTAGTAAAGTCCTTTAATAACTATTTAATATATACAATAAAAAATAGTGTATTATTAACGACCGTTAGATTTACCACTAAAATTATTGGAGGTAATAATGAAACAATATGGCTATTGTCGTATTTCCACTAAAAAGCAAAACATTGACAGACAAGTCAGAAACATTCTTACTCAATATCCAAATGCAATTATAATCAAAGAAATATTTACCGGCACAAAATTTCAAGGAAGAAAATCTTTAGAAAAATTATTAAAGATAATAAAACCCGGTGATATGATAATCTTTGATTCAGTAAGTAGAATGAGCAGAAATGCAGATGAAGGGTTCCTATTATATGAGGAACTTTACAGAAAAGATATATCTCTTGTTTTTTTGAAAGAACCACACATTAATACCGATACATACAAAAAGGCAATGCTTAATCAAATATCATTAACTGGAAACAAAGTTGACCTTATTCTTTCAGGTGTTAATAAATATCTAATGGAACTTGCTAAAGAACAAATTAAACTTGCATTTGAACAATCAGAAAAAGAAGTTAATGATCTAAGGCAAAGAACTAAGGAAGGCATAGAAACTGCAAAACTTAATGGCAAAATAATAGGTCATCCTGTTGGTTCAAAATATGAAACGCAGAAATCAAAAAATGCCAAAAAAATTATCCTTAAACATAATGTATCTTTCGGTGGTTCTCTTAACGATACCGAAACTATTAAGCAAGCCGGTATATCAAGAAAAAGTTTTTATAAATATAAAAAGGAGTTAAGAGAAACCGGCTTATAATCACAAATACACCCTATTCATTTAATCGGTGAATAGGGTGATAATTTTTTGTCGGACAAAAATTTTTGTCCTTTTACTATATATACAATCTACTTAATAATTTTTTGTACTAACCTTTACAATAATGAATATTATTATGATTATCTAAAAATAATTTTTTCGCATTTCCTATATCCACAAACAAAAATCCACTTATGTTATAGTAATTTGTGTAGAAACAATATCTACAATTATTTTAAAGGAGGAATATATTTTGTATTCTACAATAGTAAAAAAAGTCTTTGGCAAGACATCAAAGAACAAGAAAAAGCTGTTAGAAACCCATATTACAAAACAGGTTTCGGAGCACAATCCATTGGTGATGAAGGAAAAATTAAGTGTTATTACCTTGACAAGTGTTATTTAAACAAAGTAATAGAAACAGAAGGTGTTAATAATATTTGCAAAAGTTCCTCTGTCTTTATTATTTCACAAACAGGAACAGGTAAAACAACTTTTATCTTTGATAGTTGCTTACCATCAGCTAATGCAATAAATAAAAAAGTTCTATACTTATGCAATAGAACTGCATTAGAAGATCAAGTCAAAAAAAGAGCAATTAAATGCAATAGCAACAAAAACAGTAAGGGTGATGAATTTTTAGTTAAAGATTACAATCAAAATTATACTAAGGAAGGACTACATGGTATTATTAATTTCGGGAATATAGATATTTGTACATATCAAAAATTTTTGAATATAGTAAATAGATTCAAGGAATCTGATTATGCTTATGTAATAATGGATGAGGCACACTTCTTCACTTCAGATGCAACCTTTAACCCATTTACTGAACAAATTCTTGATTTGATTATTCAAAAATTCAACCACTGTAGAAGAATTTATTTATCTGCTACTCCCGAAGAATGTGTCGACTTGATTTGTCAAAAGGAAAAAATGTACACCAATATGACTTTTTTAGTTATGCAGGAAGATTACAAGCATATAACCCCCTTCTTTTTTCATAATGAAAATTCACTTATTGATATTATCGAAAGCAGTAAAGAAGATCAGTATTGGCTAATTTTCATTAATAACAAAAATAAAGGAAAAGCTTTACTTAGCAGACTGAAAAAACTCAGTCCTGAATTTTTTACAGCTGAATCAGAAAAAGACAGTAAACTATATAACAATCTCATAAACAATGAGAGGCTTGATAGTAGAATTTTAATTACAACAAAAGTACTGGATGTTGGAATTAATATAAAAAATGATAATATAAACATTGTTGTTTTTGAACAAAACATTCCTGAAATCAAGCAAATGATAGGAAGAAAGAGGGTTAAAAGCAACGAGAAAATTAATGTTTATTTCTTTGTTCCAACTATCAACGAATTAAAGAGGTCACTTACAAACACTTCTAATCAAATAAGTGAATTTAATTCTATTGTAAATAATACTCTTAATTCTAATAGTTTATCAAAGCTTGAACACCCAATGTTTATATATAATAATAAACTGCTTATAAATAGTTTCTGTAAAAGCAAACTACAAATAGATCGCAATTATCAAGAAACACTTATTAATTTTCTTGATGAAAAAGGAGATAAAGAAATGAATTATAATAACGAACAATATATGACTAACTTTGCAAAGTTCATATTAGAATACTTTCCAAACTGTAATTTTAGCAAAGTGAATATACTCGATGCTTCCTTTGATAATGAGGTAGATAAAATTATCAGAAATTACAAAACAATGAATACAATGGATAAAAAAACATTAAAGATGCTTTCTAGAGAAATCATAGGATATATTGGCGATATTCGAAAAAAGCCTAGGGATAGCGATATGAGCATATGCTCATTAAATAAAGCATTAAGTAAATATGGATATGCTATAGAATCTTTTGGAAATCCTAGACAATATAGAATAAAAGGAGTAGAAAATGCATAATTATAGCGAATACACTGTTTATAATTCTGAAGGTAGCTTTGGAATTTTCCCTATTGACAGTAATGATTATCCTGATATAGTCAAACAGAACCCACAAAACATCAGTTATGTAAATGGTGATGATATTGAAAATTTTCTTATTGAAAATATCGGTCGTAATAACCTTGTAAAACAAGAGATTAATAATAAACTGATGATAGGCTTTTTATACTCAAAAATTTAAAAGCTGACAAAGCCAAAAGGAGAGGTTTCAAGCCTCTCCTTTTATTGTTGCATTAAGGTATTTTAATACACTATCAATCAAATCTTTTTGAACCACTTCTCCACATTGTTGTGCTACATATAATAATTCGTTATATAAAGATATTAAACAATTCCTATCAACTTCATTATGAAATAATAAGAATACACACAAAAAAAGAGAATATTCTGTTCTTACTTTTAAATAACATTGTTTATCACCATATGAATTAAGAATACTCTGTACGTAGAAAATACGATCAATATTTCCTTTACCACATAATATAGTCAATATAAACCCATAGATATCAACTATCACTTTTTGTATTTCAAATATATTTTTATGTGATTTTGAGAATTTAGCTTCAAACATACCTCCAAAAATAATAGAAATCATTTTTCTAAAATGATCTTTAATTTTTAAAGTAAGTGACTCTCTCTCATAATAATAATTGTTATCCTTATCGCATTTCATATGTTTTTCACATAACTCTTTGATAAGTCTAAAAACTTCATCCCTATGATAGTTCCACATTAATTCATAAATCGGTCTATTGCTTGAATAATGCCATCTTAGTTCAGGTACACACCAATCACTAGGCAATTTAATAATATCTTCTTCTGTAAAGTTGCTGCCTCGAATAATAAATCCCCAAAGATTTTTGAACATCTCAAAAGTATTGCTATCCATATAGTTATTTCCCAAAAATTCACACAAATTTTCGAAAAATTGAAAATCCTTACTATTGGAGCAATCTTTAAATTTCTCAGTATTTCTATGCAAGTATATAAACCATAAGGAACGTTCAAAAAATAATCTTAATATGGTATTTTTCCAAAATTGCATTTCATACAAAGATTTTGGATCGTTAGCTATCGCTTCATCTTTAAGAGCATTATTTCTAAGAGATTTTGCATTATATATTTTTTTCTGTTGGCTATCTGTCAGTTTTTTTCTATTATTATATTTTTTAAACTTTCCGTAATATTTCTTATCTAGATCAGCTACTTTTCCAGATTTATCAATATAGGGATGATAACTTAATATATCTTTGTATATTGCTTTTATCAAACACTTACAAATCTTTATATTTAAAGGTAAACCTGTAATTCCATCTAATACATTTTCAAAATTCCAGATTATTGTTAATATATAACTTTGATGAAAGTTATGTATATTGTTTACTCTATTACAAGATATAACCGCAAGCTTAGGAATTCTAAACTTATTATTGAAATACCAACCAAAATCAATTAACTTTTGCTTAATATTTTCAGTTTTCAAATATCGCAACATTAATTCAAGTTCTATATCTGAAATTTCATCTTGTATTAAAAATAAAATTCTTAATACAATCATTTCCTTTATGTTAAAATAATTACCAATTATTCTATTAATCCAGGTATCAACATATAGTCTACTACTTCTGCCTTTATAATTATAATTTATTAATTGTCTAAAATCCTCTTCATTAAATAAATCATACATATTGTCAACTGTACATTCAATATACTTCTTTATGAAATCTGTTTTACCGGAACTTTCTTTTATACTCTTATCATTCAATGCCAAAAACCGATATAAATACAAATTGCTACCTAAATCTTTATAGAGAATATCTAAAGTTTTATCATCTATATTTGTGTCATATTGCTGTAATAATTGACAACAAATCTTCTTATTATTATATTCATACAAACAAAAATTCTCATTGGTTTCCCTTATATATTTATTCACTACACAAACCTTTTTACAAGGTATCATAGCTAAAATATTCAGTATTCTTTCGTCACTGATATTATCAACTACCAATATATCATCTTTAGAAAATAAATCAATTATTAATTCTATATCAGATAAACCATTAATGATAGGAAGAATACTTTCATTAGCTTTTTCAATAGCTACTTTTTCAAATTTTTCATTCTTCAATTCGCCTGTTTCAATTTTCCTTAAAATAGAAACATCCTCTCTTAATCCCAATATTTTATTTAAAATTTTACTTTCGTCAGCTTCACAATCTTGTAAATCTAAAAAGAAGGTTCTTTCATTATTTTTAGATGCAAAATCTTTTAACAATGATGATCTTCCACTTTTTTTAAATCCATTAACTATTACTAAATCATGTTTTTTATCATCTGTTAACAGCGAATCTAATTCTTTAACAAAAAATGTCTTAGAATTATCTTTATTATTAGAATTATCTTTTGTTGAATTATCTTTTGTTTTATTTACATTAAAACCTGAATAGCATAACAATTGAAGAATACAGTTAAAGGAAAGTTTATTATAATCCTTTTCTTCATATAAATTCTTTATATTATTTTCCATCCATGGATAAGGATTAACCTCAAAATAATAATTGTACAATTTTTCTGCAAGCTCTTTATTAAACTGCTCCCCATCAACTTCCAAATTAATAGATAAAAGTGTAGCCATATCTTCTTCATCCCTAACGATATAGTTATATATATAATTTAAAATATATTCTTCTTTGAAATATCTTTCTATATTATCAACATGTCTTAGAGCTTCCTTTTTATTTTTTGCATCAGGATCAATTAAAAACAAATTAGCAATAAAATTAGAAATTCCACCTTTTTTAGTATTTTCTTTAGAATTTCCAAGCATTTCATTCTCTAATGTGTAGATAATTTCATGTAAATCATAAACTAAGTCTTTATAACTTTTTTTCGCATAACCCATGTCCGTAACTCCAATACACCTTATGTTATTATAAGTATATACTCATAAAAACAAAAAGTAAAGGAGTGAACCACGGAACTACAAAAAAGAAAGGATGATGCGCTTTTTGGTGTTCAACTCAAATAGTATGATTGCATATTATAGAGTTGAAATATATGCAGTACTAAACTTAGATCAACAAGGGGGAATTAAAGTACAGACCGACTGCATATAAATTCTATTAAAGAATTTTAAACTCCAGGAGGTAATTATGATTACTAACACTTATGAGAATATTAACTATAATAATCACAATAAATCAAACACAAACAATTCATCTCTACCACTATGGTACAGATGTGCAAATATTAGTCCTAAGGCTTTAGAAATACTGCCTAAGAAGAAACATTCACAAAAGGCTGTTAATACATATTGTTGCAATGATCTTTCTGATGATATGACGAATTATTTTAATTATTAATGAATACTTATTACAGAGGTGATTAATATGATCCAAACAACTAATTACTTTAAGTCAAGCAGTCAGGAAGAAATCAAGGAAAATGTCAACAAACTTTTCGTAAGAATTATCAACAAAGATAATTAAAGAAACTTTGATTAAGCAGTAATATAGGCCATATATTACTGCTTTTTCATAGAAAGGGGTTCAGAATGCCAAAGGTTGCGATATATGTAAGACTATCTAAAGAAGATAGAGAAAAGCTTAACAAGAATGATAATTCTGAAAGTATTATTAACCAAAAACGAATGCTACTATCTCATTGTGAGAAAGAAGGTTGGTCGGTTTATCATATTTACAATGATGAAGATTTTTCCGGTTCAGACAGAGAAAGACCTGAATTTAATAAAATGATAAAGGATGCCGAGAAACACAAATTTGATATTGTTCTTTGCAAAACTCAATCAAGATTTGCAAGGGATATGGAATATGTTGAAAAATACATAAACACCCTATTCCCTATTTGGGACATTAGGTTTGTTGGGTTAGTTGATAATGCTGATAGTGAAAACAAGGCAAACAAAAAGTCAAGACAAATCAACTCTATGGTGGATCAATGGATGTTGGAAGATTTATCCGAAAACATTAAGGCTACCCTAAAAACTAAAAGAAGGCAAGGCTTATGGGTTGGTGCCTTTGCCCCATTTGGTTATGTTAAAGATCCAAATAATAAAAACCATTTGGTAATTGATGAGGAAGCTGCACAAATAGTCCGTCATATTTTTGATCTTTACCTTAAAGGATACGGTATTAATTCATTAGCCCGGAAGTTAAATGATGAACAAATACCAAACCCATCTACATACAAAAAGAGTAAAGGACAATCATTCCATGGTGAATGTTCGGATATTTGGTCTCCTTACTCTGTACATAGGATTCTAAAGAATGAGGTTTATATAGGCAATACTGTTCAAGGTAAAACCGAGAGTATCTCTTATAAGTCAACAAAGAAAAAGTTGAAAAACAAGGAGGAATGGGATATAGTTAAGGGAACTCATGAACCTATTATTGATTTAGATACTTTTAATCTGGTTAAGGAAACACTGTCAAAAAACATTAGATCCACTAAAACAGGAATGGCATCTATCTTTGCAAACAAATTGCGTTGCCTTCGTTGTGGTAGTTCTATGAGGTCACAAAAAACAAATACCGGACGGTACTACACTTGTCATATTCATTATGTTGCACCATCAAAATGTGAGGGTACTTATATTTCATCATCAGTACTTGAAAGGACAGTGCTTAATGAAATACAGAAACTTTATAACTCATATATAGATGATGTTGAAATTGAAAATCAGCTTAATTTTACTGATAACAGTAGAATACAGATTGAGCGTATTTCTAAACAAATTGAGTCTATTAATAAAGAAATAGCAAAGGTTCAAAGCAGATTTAAAAGTCTTTACTATGATAAAGTTGACGGTGTCATTACTCAAGATGAATTTTCTGTACTAAATGAAGATTGCAAAAGTAAAGAAAATTCTTTACAAAAACAGCTGAATGAACTAAATGATGAAATAGAAAGGATTAACCAAAGACAAGCTCATGCAGATAATGTTAAGGATATAATCAGTGAATTTAAGAACATAAAAAAGCTAGACAGATACACTGTGCAAACCCTTATTGACTATATTGAAATCGGAGGTAACAGAACTAATAGAATAATACAGATACATTGGAATTTCTAAAAGTATTATCCCCTGAGATTATTCTCAGGGGATTGTTTGTTGCTGATTAATTTTTTATAATTATAGGTAAATTTGAAAGTTAAGAATTAAAGTGATATAATCTAAAGTAAAGTATTAATCGGTAAAATTTACTTTAAAGTACATATAAAAACTACTACTGTTTAATTGACGTTTTCAGAGCAAAAGGCTAGGTCAACATATGACAACATACTAAGATTCTGTGATGATCCGGATGTTATTGACCCGATTAGGTTCTTACGAGAAAGAGAGGTTGTACACTATCAGCGATTTGGTGAAAACCTACGAATACTAACTGACCGACTTGACTGTAAAAACTTCTATGCCTTTAACCCTGAATTTGACAAAAACTGTTTAAAGAAAAACAGAAAATGATTATATATACAAATAACCCCTCACAATTGTGAGGGGTTTTGTATTTCATAATCTAATTGAATACTTTATTTACTGAGATTGTTCTTCTTTTAGACTTTTTATTTATTGGTTTACGGAAACCAATATTTTTTTGCAAAATTTAAAATATATTTTCTAGGACTAATATAATTTTAATAAGATTAACACAGGCATCCGAAAAAATTATCTGAAAATCAATCTACAATTACATACTCTAGGGACAATACATTTAAATTTGCATCATATTCAAGTACAAAACTAAAGCTAACTGACAACAATGTTATTCTATTAAAGACACACAAAATAGAACTATTATCAGTTTTACTTTAGTTTGCACATTTATTTGTTGTTTACTTGGTTAACTAAGTTTTAATCAGCGATAATTAAAATCTTAAATTATTCACCATAGTAAGCCTTTAGATACATTTCCTTAATTTCTGAGATTAATGGGTATCTTGGGTTAGCACCTGTACACTGGTCATCGAATGCATCTTCACACATACTGTCTAGTGTTTCTAGGAACTTATCTTCTTCAACACCGTAATCCTTGATTGTCTTCTTAATGCCAACTCTTTCCTTTAGCTCGTCAATCATCTTGATTAGGTTTTCTACCTTTTCTTCATCATTCTTACCCTTTACGCCTAGGTATTCACCGAATTCAGCATATCTTCTCATTGTGTGTGGGTAAGCATACTGGCTGAATGTACCCATCTTTCTTGGACATTCTGCAGCATTAAATCTGATTACTAGGTCAATTAGTAGAGCATTTGCAATACCGTGTGGTAGGTGATGGTAAGCACCTAGCTTATGAGCCATTGAGTGACATACACCTAGGAATGCATTTGCGAATGCCATACCTGCCATTGTAGCTGCGTTAGCCATCTTTTCTCTTGCTACAGGTTCGTTAGGACCGTTATCGTAACATGTTGGTAGGTATTCAAAGATTGTCTTAGCAGCCTTTAGAGCTAGACCGTCTGAATAATCTGTTGCCATAATTGATGCATAAGCTTCTAGTGCATGTGTTAGTGCGTCAACACCTGATGCAGCTGTTAGACCCTTAGGAGCTGTCATATGCATATCTGTATCAACAATAGCCATCTTTGGTAGTAGCTGATAGTCAGCTAGTGGGTACTTAATACCACTCTTTTCATCTGTGATAACTGCGAATGGAGTTACTTCTGAACCTGTACCTGCTGATGTTGGAACTGCGATGAAGTAAGCCTTCTTACCCATTTCAGGGAATGTGTAAACTCTCTTACGGATGTCGATATATCTCATAGCCATATCCATAAAGTCTACTTCAGGATGTTCATACATTACCCACATAATCTTACCGGCATCCATTGCTGAACCACCACCGATTGCGATAATACAATCTGGTTCGAATGCTGTCATCTGCTTTGCACCTTCCTTAGCACAAGCAAGTGTTGGGTCTGGAGCAACATCAAAGAATGTTGTATGAACAATGCCCATTTCGTCTAGCTTATCTGTTACAATCTTTGTGTAACCATTCTTGTATAGGAACTGGTCTGTTACGATGAATACTCTCTTCTTACCCATAACATCTTTTAGTTCCTGTAGTGCTACTGGTAGGCAGCCCTTCTTCATATATACCTTTTCAGGTGCTCTGAACCAAAGCATATTTTCCCTTCTCTCTGCTACTGTCTTAATGTTAATTAAGTGCTTAACGCCAACGTTTTCTGATACTGAGTTGCCACCCCATGAGCCACAACCTAGTGTTAGTGAAGGTCTTAGCTGGAAGTTATATAGATCACCGATACCACCGTGTGATGATGGTGTATTTACAAGGATTCTACATGTCTTCATTCTGTTTGCGAATGTATCAATCTTATCCTTTTCTGTTACTGCGTTACAGTATAGAGAAGATGTATGACCGTAACCACCGTCAGCGATTAGGTGTTCTGCCTTATTTAGAGCATCTTCAAAATCTTCTGCCTTATAGAAAGCTAGTACAGGAGAAAGCTTTTCGTGAGCGAATTCTTCTGCAATGTCAACGCTTTCAACTTCACCGATGATAACCTTTGTATCAACAGGAACATCAACACCTGCTAGAGCAGCGATTGTGTGAGCTGACTGACCAACAATCTTAGCATTTAAAGCACCGTTGATGATGATTGTCTTTCTTACCTTTTCTGTTTCTTCAGGGTTTAAGAAGTAACAACCTCTGTACTGGAATTCCTTCTTAACCTTTTCGTAAATATCCTTAACAACGATTACTGACTGTTCTGATGCACAAATCATACCGTTATCAAATGTCTTTGAGTGGATGATTGAAGATACAGCTAGTAGAATATCTGCTGAGCTGTCAATGATAGCAGGAGTATTACCTGCACCAACACCTAGAGCTGGCTTACCACTTGAATAAGCAGCCTTAACCATACCAGGACCACCTGTTGCTAGGATAATGTCTGATTCTTTCATTAGTAGGTTTGTCATATCTAGAGAAGGAATGTCAATCCAACCGATGATATTTTCTGGAGCACCTGCCTTAACAGCTGCATCTAAAACAACCTTTGCTGCTGCGATTGTGCTTTTCTTTGCTCTTGGGTGAGGGGAAATGATGATACCATTTCTTGTCTTTAGAGAGATAAGTGTCTTAAAGATTGCTGTTGATGTTGGGTTTGTTGTTGGGATAACTGCACCTACAACACCGATTGGTTCTGCAACCTTGATTGTACCGAAACTTTCGTCTCTTTCAATAATGTCACAAGTCTTTGTGTTCTTGTATGCGTTGTAAATATATTCTGCTGCGTAGTTGTTCTTGATTACCTTATCTTCTACTACGCCCATACCTGTTTCTTCTACTGCCAGTTTAGCTAGAGGAATTCTTGCCTGGTTTGCTGCAATTGCTGCTGCCTTGAAGATCTTGTCAACCTGTTCCTGTGTGTATGTTGAGAATTTCTTCTGTGCTTCTCTAACCTGTGCTAGTTTTGCTTCTAGTGCTTCTACTGAATCTACAATATTGCTATCTTTTACTTCTGTTACAACAGCTTTTTCTTCTGTTGCTTTAGCATTGTTCTTGCTATTCTTAGCCATAACTGAATCTCCTTAATTCTTAAATACATCCGTAGTTTTCCTACGGTTTGTTAAAATTTTAACACATTTAATCATACAAGTAAAATCTAAAATATGCATAACAATATATCAAAAATGATATAACTTAATAATTGCCTATATTTCGTGAAAAATATAGGCAATTTCTTGGTTATTATTTAATTTTAATGTTCCTTAATAGAATTTTCAAGCTGATTTATAAACAATTCATCGAAAGAATCCAATTTTTGTTTTTTTCGATAAATCAGCACATCCTTGTACATTCCCACTTTGTCACTGCATTTTATTTCTTTTAAGCCATAAATATTAAGCAAATGCTTTGGCATTGGGGATACAAACATACAAGTGCTTTTCACTTTACTTAACAGTTCAAGCTGACTAGCTCTTTCATAAACAAAGATATGTCTTTCGTTATTATAACCCATATCTTCTTTCTGCAAATCATGTGCCGGTAATGACGGTACATATGGATCGGCATGGCTTATAATAATATAATTGCTTAAATCTTCTGTTGTGACACTACTTTTTAATGCTAATGGGTCATTCTTTGACACAACAATATTGTACTTAAATTGGAAAATGTCCTTAGCCTCTAGTTTCTTTTCTTCAAGGTACTTTTTAAATGTTTCTTCATAATTCACATCATATCTGACAATACCCATTTTAAAGTCATTTTCCAATATATTGCGAATTGCTTGTTGGTTGTTGGTTTCCTGATAATAAATCTCTGCTCTTTTATCTTCATCAATTTTGCTACAGAAATTTACAAATGCTGATGAAATGTAGCTTGACCTTGGAACAGAAATTGAAAACTTCTGAGTGTTTCTCTTATTCTTAGAAAAAAGATTTTCCACCTGATCAACTTGTGCAAGAATTTTCTTTGCATAACCTAAAAACTCAATACCCTCAGGAGTTGGAATCATACCCTTGGAAGTTCTTTGAAAAATCTTTACACCCATTGACCTTTCAAGTTCTTTAATTGCTCTGGAAAGGTTAGGTTGACCCATATATAAATTTTCTGCAGCCTTGTTGATAGACTGAGTTTTCTCAATTTCTATTGCATATTTTAAGTGGAGTAAGTTCATCTCCACACCCCCTATCAAATAAAAAGATTAGCTATTCTCAAGTTCTTCCCATTTTGCAAATGCATCTTCTTGGGAAGTTTGAAGTTCATTTAGCTTTTCCGTATATTCCATAAGTTTCTCATAATCCGAAGTGATGCTTTCATCAGCTAACATACTTTCGGTTTCAGCAATTTCTTCATCAAGCTTTTCAATTAATGCTTGAATTTTCTTAATGTCGTTTTGCTTTTTACGAATCTTAGCTCTTTCTTCTTTTTCCTTTTTATAGTCATTGACCTTTGGTTTATCGTTTCTAACCTTTAGTTCAGGTGTATCAACAGGATTGTCCTTTGTTCTTTCTATAAAGTAATCATAGTTTCCAAGATACTCAACAAAACCTTTATCTGTCATATACAAAATTCTGTCGGCAATTTTATTTACAAAGTATCTATCGTGGCTGATTACAAGTAAAGTGCCTTCATACTCATTTAAAGTTTTTTCAAGACTTTCCCTTGAAAAAGTATCTAAGTGGTTAGTAGGTTCATCAAGTAACAAAAAGTTATCTCCACTTAACATAAGTTTTAGCAAGTTAACTCTTGCCCTTTCACCACCGGACATTAGCTTTAACTTTTTAAATACTTCGTCACCTCTAAAGCGAAATCTGCCTAAAGCAGTTCTAACTTCAGTTTCTGTCATATTAGGGAAAGTATCGTAAACCTCAGTATAGGCATCATTCTCTAAGTTTAGATTACCTTGCATTTGGTCAAAATAACCAATCTTTACACCTGTACCATAGTCAATATAACCACTATCAGGCATTTCTTTGCCCAATAACATTTTAAATAAAGTTGTTTTGCCAATACCGTTGCCACCCATAATAACAACCTTTTCACCTTTTCTGATATGGAATGAAAGGTTGCTGAAAAGATGATTATTGCCAAAAGATTTTTCAAGGTCCTTGCACATTACAACATCGTTGCCACTTTCCTCATTTACATGAAACTTAAATCTTAAGTCGTGATTTTCTTCTTCCGGTGGCACTAGTTGTGCTTTTATTCTGTCAATTTCTTTCTGCTTACTGGCAGCAGTAATATAGTTACGCTCTTGTGACCATTCAATCTGTTGCTGAATAATACCCTCAAGTCGCTTAATTTCTTTTAAATCGTTTTCATATTTATTACGGATACTTTCTTGGTCTTTTTCTTTCTTATCCATAAAGGCTGAGTAGTTGCCCTTATACATAATTAAGTGATTACAATAAAGTTCCATTGTTCTGTTTGTAACTGCATCAAGGAAGTATCTGTCATGGCTGATGATAATAACACTACCGTCAAAATCTTTCAAAAAGTTTTCAAGCCAAGATACTGCATTAATGTCAAGGTGGTTGGTAGGTTCATCAAGTAGAAGAATATTAGCACCTGAAAGCAGTAGCTTTGCAAGGCTAAGTTTACTTTTTTGTCCACCTGAAAGTTTAGAAACTTCCATAGTGAAATCTTCTTCCGTAAAACCTAAACCTATAAGTGAACTTCTTGTTCTGCTTTTATAAGTTAAGCCACCGTTATCCTGAAACTTTTGAAGTAACAAATCCTGCTTTTCTATTAAAGAATGTATATCATCAGTTTGCATTTCTATTTGTTTAGGAAGTTCTTCAAGCTCCTTTTCCATATCTATTAATGGTTGAAAGACAGAAAGCAACTCCTCATAAACTGTTCTGTTTAAACTGGTACAAGCGTGTTGTTCCATATAACCTACAGTAGTATTTTTGCTAACAGTAACTGTGCCGGTATCCGGTGAAAGTTGTCCTGTTAAAATTTTAAACAATGTGGTTTTGCCACTACCGTTTGCACCGATAAAGCCTATTTTGTCTTTTTCTTCTACAGTAAAAGTAATACTGTCAAACAGCTTTCTCTCTATAAAAGACATACTTAAATCATAAGCTGATAATACAGACATTTTGTCACCTCTCCATTTCTTTAACCTTTATTTTACAATATTATTCTAAAAAGTGCAATTAATTTTGACATATCTACTTTTTTGTTATATCCTAATATATAGAATTTTTGAGGAGAAAGAAAAATGGAAAATACAAAATGGGTATCAACTTGGGCTAATGCCACTTCTATTATCACTCGTCAGGTAGAGAACTACACTAAGGATATAACACTTCGTTATCCTATTAAATCAGCATTTAATGGCAGCAAACTTAGGTTTGGTTTTTCTAACTTTTGTGGTACAGAAAGCATCACAATCACAAGTGCTACTGTAGCAAAAAGTGATGAGAAAGGTAACTTGCTAAGTGACACAACTGCTATTACATTTAAAGGCAAAGAAAGTGTTACTATTGAAAAAGGTATTGAAATAAAAAGTGATGAAATTCCTTTCAATATTAATAGTGATGAATATATTTCTGTTAGTTTCTACTTAAAAGACTTTACAGAAACAAGATCGGCAGTACTTGTTACAGGACCATTATCTAAGGGTTATTATGCACTTGGAAACAACATTAATGAAAAGGTATTACCGGTTGAAAAAATGAAAAGCACAAACTGGTTCTACTTCTTAAACAATGTTGAAGTTTTGACAGAAGAAAAGAACAAAACTGTTATTTGCTACGGTGACTCAATTACTGCACAGTCTTGGCCTGATTATTTGGCAGAAAAATGCTTTGAAAACTATAAAGATACTGCCATTGTTAGGAGAGCAGTATGTGGCACAAGAATTCTAAGGCAATACGAGTGTATTCAATACGACAGTTACGGACTAAAAGGCAGTAACCGTTTTGAAAGAGAAATTTCTTCCGTATCAGGTGCTGACACTGTTATTATTCAGCATGGTATTAACGATATTATTCATCCTGTTGGTGTTGAGAACAATGTGTTCAGACCTTGGAGTGACCTACCTACTGCTGAAGAAATGATTGCCGGTATTGAGGAATACATTAAAATTGCAAGAAACCTTGGATTAAAGGTTTACGGTGGCACACTTCTACCTATTGAGGGTTGGAGAACCTATGCTGACTTTAGAGAAAAGCTAAGAAATGAAGTTAATGAGTGGATAAGAACAACAGATAAATTTGACGGTGTTGTTGACTTTGATAAGGCACTTCGTGATGAAAATAATCATTCTGCCTTTAAGAATGGTTATGATAGTGGTGACCATCTACACCCATCAGAAATCGCCTATAAAGTTATGGCTGAAACAGTACCTGAGAGTATTTTGGAGTAAGGTTTATTTTTATTTTATTGTGCTGTACAAATTGGGGTTTGTAGGGCTAAATGTAAAGTGTTAAATTTCAGCAAATAAGGCTCCCTTGTGTAAAGGTATTCCCTTGCTAAGGGAAATGTCCCGAAGGAACAAAGGGTTTGCCGTTTTCGCTAGAAAAGCTAGTCGCTCGTAAATTGGAAGAATGACAATTTACTCTTAAAGAGCGACTGAGGGATTGTTATGG
>ERZ773225.632-NODE-632-length-50407-cov-3.877185_pt1 | contig 50407 bp, 46 predicted proteins | sample MGYA00580993_ERZ773225 | MGnify/ENA primary metagenome ERZ773225 (study PRJEB29015, sample SAMEA2737748) | human gut metagenome | biome: human gut; feature: human-associated habitat; material: faeces | place: China | collected 2012 ...
GGAGACCGGCGAGTGGAGAACCTTCACCGACATTCAGGGCGTGGAAGACTTCCACGGCGAGATGGACTTCAAGGTTGCCGGTACCACCGAGGGCGTCACCGCCATTCAGATGGACCTGAAGAACCGTGGGCTCACCATGGAGATCATCGCCGACGCTCTGGAGCGCTGCCGGAAGGCCCGTCTGGAAATCCTCAACGAGATCATGCTGCCCTGCATCCCCGCGCCCCGGGCCGAGGTGAGCGAGTACGCACCCAAGATGCTGAGCCTGAAGATCCCCGTGGAGAAGATCCGTGAGGTCATCGGCTCCGGCGGAAAGACCATCCAGAAGATCTGCGCCGACACCGGCGCCAAGGTGGATATCGATGACGACGGCTCCGTCTTCATCTCCGCTGTGGACTCCGCCGCTGCCTACGCCGCCAAGAAGATGGTGGATGACATCTGCTTCGTCCCCGAGGTTGGCAAGCTGTACTACGGCAAGGTGGTCCGCATCCTGCCCATCGGCGCTTTCGTAGAGATTGCCCCGGGCCACGACGGCATGGTGCATATCTCCAAGCTGGAGAACCGCCGCGTAGAGAAGGTCGAGGACGTTCTGAACCTGGGCGACATGACCTGGGTCAAGTTCATGGGCTTCGACGAAAAGGGCCGCGCCAACTTCAGCCGCAAGGACGCCCTGAAGGAAATGGAAGGCAAGTAAAATATTGATAAGGGCGCGTGCCAAACGCGCCCAAGTGAAAAATCACATCAGCCATCCCAAAAAGGGTTTGACTGATGTGATTTTTTTGTCAGCTTTCCATCTGTTTTCCCAGGAACCCCGCCACGGCACGGGTGAGCTCCTGGTCGCCCGGAAGCAGGGGCTGGTCGTTCTCTCCCAGCAGGAGCAGCACGCTGCCCATCAGGTCTCCCTGGGACAAAATCGGGGAGGCTGCCCCCAGGCGATACTTCTCATCCCCAAGTGCTGCCCGGATAGGGCTGTCGCCGCTTTTGTAGAGATAATTCGTCCGCTGCTCCATAAGCTTTTCCAGCTCCGGCGAGTTGGGCTTGTCCAGCAGCTCCTTCCTGGGCGCTCCATGCAGCGCAATGATCCCGTCCCGGTCCGCAATGGCCGTAATATGCCCCGTAGCCGCCGACACCGACTCGCACATCTGGGATGCAAGCTCCTGCAGATCCCCCATGGGCGAGTATTTCCGAAAAATCACCCCACCGTCCTTCTCCGTATAGATTTCCAGGGGGTCGCCGCTGCTGATAACATGGACACGGAAAACCTTGTCCTCGTGATTTTTTGAGGACTGGACCAGTGTATTTTCGCTATTTTCCGTGCCGAAATTAAAATTTACGGCAATGTCTCCCTGGTTGACGTGGAGCAGGGTGTCCACATCGCTGTGGAGCCGAATCTCCAGCCGATCCTCGAATACGTCGATGCGCTCTATCAGCAGTTCCAAATCGTTTCGTTCCAGCGTTTCCTTAGAAAGAATGTCCCCGAATACCTCCATGGCGGTTTTGGCGGCACGCCCCGCCTGAATGATGGTGTTCCGCTTGTCCGAGAGCATACCGATCTGGTGATCCAGTCCCTCGATTTTCTTTTGCAGGTCGGCTTCCAGCTCGTCATAGGTTTCCGCCAGAAGCTCCTCCTGCTCCGGGTGCTTTACCATGTCCCGGATACGCTGCCGCTTGGTGGCTTTCAGCTCCTGGCGCAGCTCCTCCATGACCTGGGCCAGATGGTCGGCGGACTGCTCCGTTTCCACCACATCGGAATCCTGCCGTGCCAGTTCGGCGTTCAGTTCTCCCAGCATGGCATGGGAATGCTCCATGACCCGCCGCACATAGATTTTCAGCAGCTCGTCCAGCTTGTCCACCCGGATGTGGTGGGAGCTGCACCCGGAACGGCCCCGGCGGTGGTAGGTGCCGCAGGTGTAGGCGGCGCTCAAATCCCTGCGGCTCATGGCAAACATGGGGCTGCCGCAGTCCCCGCAGAACAGGAAGCCGGAGTACACGTTGTCGTACTTTTTCACGCCCCGGTAATTGGCGGTGGAACGCTTCTCCCGGAGGGCCCGGGTGGTGGCAAAGGTGCGGTAGTCGATGATGGGCTGGTGGTGGTTCTCAATGACGATATGCTCCTCCTCGTCCCGTTTCACATCCTTGCCGTTGATCTTGGCTCGGGTGTATTTGGCTTGGCGGAAAGTGCCGATATAAAAATCGTTATCCAAAATCCCCTGCACCGTGACGATGGCCCAGGCGGCCTTGGTTTTCCGGCTGGTGGGTTCCCCCGCCGCCTCTTTGCGCATCTGCTCCGACATCCGGGGAGTTGGAATGCCCTGCTCCGTCAGGTAGTTGGCGATTTTCTTGTAGCCCCAGCCCTGGTTGTTGTACAGGTCAAAAATCTGCCGCACGATCTCCGCTTCCGTGGGGACAACTTCAAATTCCTTCTGCTTGTTGATGATGTAGCCGTAGGGTGCGGCGCACAGCCATTTCCCATCCGCCTGCCGCCGCCGAATGACATTTTTCACCTTTTTGCTGGTGTCGGTGACAGGCATTTCGTTGATGAGAAATTGAAACTGGATTTTCAGCCAGTCGTCATCGTTGGGAAAGTCAATTCCGTCCCCAATGGAAATGATGCGTGCGCCTGCATCCCGCAAATCCTCCAATTCCACCAGCCCCCGGGAATTTCGCCGGGAGAAGCGGGAAAAATCCTTCACCACCAGAATGTCATATTGGTGGTGGATCAGGCCCTTTCGCATGGCCTGGTAGCCCTCCCGCTGCTCAAAGGTATAGCCGGAACGATCCCGATCCTCATAAAAGGTCAGGCTGCTGCCGGGGAATCGGCGGTTCACAAAGTCCCGGATGATGGCTTTTTGATTTTCAATGGACACATTGTCCCGGTCCAGCTCCTCGTCCACGGAGATCCGGCAGTATCCGGCAATGTTATAGGTTTCGGTCATGGTTATTCTCCCTTGAGGTATTTTTCGGTTTGACGGTCAAATTCAGAGATATAGTCTGCATCCTGCCGTTTGCGGAATTCCTCATAGATGCTGCTGACCTGTTTCACCGCCGCCTCCCGGGAAATGTGTCCCTTGCCATCCAGCACCTGACGGCGGTTGTTGGCAAGAAACCGGTCTGCCTCCCTGAGCCAGTCCTGCATGGACATAAGCTGCTCATCCTCTGCCATCAGCTCGGCATAATCGATGAACATGGTCACCAGACGATTCAGCCGGGAAAGCTCTTTCTGATTCAGGTAATTCTTCGCCACCAGTGTGTCGCTTTTGAGGATTTTCCCATCCGGCGCACCCTTCCAAGTGGTCAAACCCATGGTGGGGCTGTCCAGAGTAGCCCGCTTGGAAATCAGCTCCGCCGCCGTCTTGCCGGTGACGGCATAGTGCAGCTTGTTCTGGACAAAGGCATAGAAGGCTTTCGTTGTCTCGCTGTTTTTGTCATAGTCATAGCTGCACTGCTCAAACACATCCGCAATTTTCTGATAGGCCCGCCGCTCACTGGCACGAATTTCCCGGATGCGTTCCAGCAGCTCATCAAAGTAATCCCTGCCAAAGGGGCGGCCGTTCTTCATCATCTCATCGTTGAGAACAAAGCCCTTCTGGATGTACTCTTTCAGCGTTTTCGTCGCCCACTGGCGGAATCGGGTGGCCTTTTTGGAGTTCACACGGTAGCCTACGGCGATGATGGCATCCAGGTTGTAAAAATCCACCATTCGCTTTACCTGCCGTTCTCCCTCCTGCTGAACTGTTTCCATTTTGGAAATAGTTGCGTCTCGGGTAAGCTCGTTCTCTTCATAGATGTTCTGCAGATGCTTGGAGACAGCCGGAACGTTGACATCAAACAGCTCTGCCATAGCCTTTTGGGTCAGCCAAAAGGTTTCATCTTCGAAAACCACATTGATAAATTCTTTTCCGCTGTCATCACTGTACAACAGAATCTCTCCACGGTTGGCAAGATCATTTCCCATTTGTGTCCTCCTCTGTCTGTTCCGGCAGCTGCGCTGCGTCGGTCACAATGTCGGTGACAAGCTGGCGGAAGCTTTCAGCGTTCTGCGAAGTTACCACAGGCCGCCCGGTTTCGGCTTCCAGTGCTTTCCGGGCAATCCCGGCCACATTGCCGCCCCGGCGGGCAACCTTTTGATTTTCGTTCAGCCCCTGGGGCTGTTCGGCCTTTGCAATATCGGTGGTAGACGCTTCGGCCAGCATGGTCAAAACCAGCTCCAAATCGCTCATATTGTCCCGAAGGTTTTCTTTTTTCAGCCCCTTGAACTGCTTATACTGCCGGGTACTCATGCCGGACCACGCACGGGTGATCTCGTCTGTGAGAATAGCGTATTCTTTGCCCTTCTGCACACCGCGCTTTTTCCACTCGTCCGTCAACTCGTTGCGGATGCGGATAGCCAGCAGCCGCTGATGTACCCATTCCTCGGAATAGCCCTTTTTGAGATAGGTTTCCAACGCCCGGTCAATGGCCTGCTCCGGATCGATGGTTTCTTCAATCCGTTCCCGACCTACCATGGCCAGCCACGTCTTGAACGGTTCTGCTTTCTTGGAAGGGATGGACTGGATGATACGCAGAAGCTGCTCAGTGTTGGCAACATCGGTGAGACGGTTTTTGCCGTCTGCCGCCTGCATTTTCAACTGGTGACAATCCGTCACCAGTTCATTTCCTTCTTCTTTCAGACGCTGCTTGAGCTTATTCCAGTATTTTCGGCCAGTGTTGTAATCAGGACTGTCTGTCAAAACGCCGACCACATCCACAATGGAGAAGTACCATTCCTCCCGCTCTGCGTCCCACACCACGCGGATTTTCTGATTCTCAAAAAGCTGAATCGAATTTTTCTCAAGCTCCTTCACGTTGTTGCCCCCGTTCCTTTCCTATATCATTTATATCTTTTCTGCTTGTGCTTTGCTTAGATAATATTGTACACGAGCGCTTTGAACTTTGCAAGGGCAAACCAAAAAGAAACGGAGGAAATTTCTCCCCTCCGCCCAAGTTTGACATTCAGCGTTCCAGCCCAGCCGCCCGCTGCTTCTTCTCCCGCTGCACGTTAAGCTCTGCGCAGCGCCTTTTGTTGAAGGCCAACAGCGCCAAAGTGCTCTCCCGCAAGTCCTCGTTCCCGGAGCGAAACACAGCCACCATATACTTCTGCTGCTTCCACTGGGCATACATGGGCTGCAAGCGTTCCTGCACAGCGCTGTCCTCCCCTTCCTGCCGGGTCAGCCAGACCTGCACCAACTTTTTGGCATCGTCCTGAATAATTTCCATATCAGTTCCCCCTCTTGCGGGTATTGTTTCCAGAATTTGTATTTTTCATGCGAATTGGTTTTCTCCTGCTGATGGCAGCGTTGTGATGTTATTGATAATTTTGTGATGTTGATTTTCTCTATCCCGTTCCATCCCATCTATCCGTTGGGATGCTCGAGATGGATGGGGATAGGTGTGCCGTTCTCCCCCGAACCGGTTCCTGCCCGGGATTTTCCCCGGCGTATCGTCTCCGTTGGTGCGCTGCCTGATGGGTCTCGGCGCTGCTTTTCCCGGAGGACATATCCCTTTCTGACGGTCATTCACTTGTCAAGCTGCATTTCATTCAGTGAAGCTATTTTATAAAAAAGAAAACGCCTTTCCCGTATATCCCAGAGGACGGAAAAGACGTTTGAAGCACAAAATTTCCACGCTTATAGACAGATATGCTATAATGAAAGAAAACGATTTTGGAGGCCGCCACTATGAATGTAAAGCTGACGATCCAGGAGAAACTGAAAGATTTGCGTATTGAACGGCACCTGACATTGGAGCAGCTTGCCGCAGAAACCGGCATCTCCAAATCTGCATTGGGCAAGTATGAATCGGACGACTTCAAGGATATCAGCCCATTCAGCATCACGACCCTTGCAAAATATTACGGTGTCACCACCGACTACCTGCTGGGTTTGACGGAAACAAAAAATCACCCAAACGCAGATTTACCGGATCTGCATTTGAGCGATGAAATGATTGCGCTGCTGAAAAGCGGGAGCATCAACAACCGGCTGCTGTCCGAGTTAGCGCTGCACAAGGATTTTCAGCGGTTCCTGGTGGATATCGAAATTTTTGTTGACCGCATTGCCGATATGCGGTTTCACGATATGAACGCCCTCCTGGAAGCCAACCGGCAGCAGATTATGGAGAAGTACAATCCCGATGAAAATGATTTGTACCTGCGTACCCTAGAGCTGGCCCAGGAGGAATTTTCTGACGCAGATCAACATCCTGAAAAAGTCCGCACACTTGAAAAGCGCCAATAACCTGCGGGGAAAATCCGTACCGTATATGGTGCACGGAAAGGGAAATCGGAAGAAGCGGAAGTAAGTGCCCCATGAAAATCCGCGTCTTCCCAGTTTTCTCAAGAAGCATTTCTTGAAATGCGCAGCCAGAACGAAGTTCTGATCTTAGGGGCTTGGGGATTTCCCCAACAAGCAATTTTGCGTCTGGGTAGCACACGGACACTGCTTGCCAGTTTCGTTCCAAATTTAGCGTAATACAGTCGTTCCCCAAAAAGAAAATTCCTACCAATTCTGTAAACGACTCCTATTTCTGGATTTGGAAAGATTAAGTGCAAGTTAGATCCCATAATCGCAAAATTAGCAGAGCCGACTCATAGGAGCTTTGCCGGGTTGCCAGATTAATTCTGTATACGCATAGTTTGGATTTTTCGTATCATGCGGATTGACAATGGAATGGCAAGAACAAGAGACAGCATGTCCGCGGCAGCTTGGACACCGGCCAGACCATCGGCACCCAGGAGCTTGCCCATGGGCACAACAATGGGCAGGAAACAGGTTCCCTGGCGGGAGGTTGACAGTAGCAGAGCGCCGCGTGCCTCGCCCAGGCTGACGCAGAGCATATTGACGATCACAACCCAGCTATGAATAGGCAGTGCCAAACACTGTAGCCGCAGACACAGCGTCGCAACGTGCAGCATATGCGGGTCATCTCCGGCGAAAATGCGAATAACAGTTGGCGCGGGAAGAAACAGGGCCGCTCCAAGAAGGAAACCGCCGAGAATCGCTACCCATGCAGAAAAACGGTAGCTCTCCGCAACCCGATCGTATCGCTTGGCACCCCAGTTAAAACCGGATACCGGCTGAAAGCCGCTTCCGAACCCCAGGATGATGCCGAAGGGAAACATCATAATCTTGTTGCATATGCCAATACCGGCCAGCACGGAATCGGAAATCTGGCCGGCGATCTTATTGAGCACAATGGCAGAAACCACAGCCAGACCGGAGCGGAACATGGAGGAGGACCCGACTCCGATGATTTCCGACATAATGTCCTTGGTTACATGAAAATTCCGAATGGACAGATGCAGCAGACTGCGCCGCTTGATATATGGGACGATCAGAATGGAGAAGGAAATAAGCTTGCATATTGCTGTCGCAAGGGAAGCGCCTGCAACGCCCATGCCGAGTCCCGTGATAAAGATTGGGTCGAGTATGCAGTTCAGAACGCCGCCAACGCTCATGCCAACCATAGACAGAAGGGCATTCCCCTCCGAGCGCAGGCACTGATTCATTACAAAATTCGCTGCCATGAAGGGCGCTGCCAGAAGCACATAGGTTGCATATTCGATGGCGTAATGCTCGCAGGTTGCCGTGGCCCCCAACAGACGCACCATGGGCGTCATAAAAATGCTTCCAAAGACAGCCATGGCTAAGCCCACGCATACGGCCAGGAAAAAGGCGGTGGAGAGCACCTGACTGGCCTTTTCCCTGTCTCCCTTTCCCAGCAGCCGCGCAATGTAGCTGTTGGCACCCATGGCCAGCATGGAGCCGCACATCAGGATCAATTGGTCCAGCGAGGCGTTGACACTGACCGCTGCTGTGGCGTTGGTTCCCAGCGCGGCTACAAAATAAGTGTCTGCCATGGAATAAACGGAATTGATCAGAAATGCGACAATGGTTGGAATCGCCATTTGGGGAATGACCCTGGAAATGGGGACGTTGAGCATTGTCTCCCGACGCATTTCCGAATCGGTACTGCCGACGATTTTCTCTTTTCTCATATTTCGTTTTTCTCCTCTCAAGGTCTGGTGTTTGAAACGCCGATACGGCAAAATGAAAGCACGTCATTGCGAACCCATACATTGGCTCGCAATGACGTGTTCATTTCGCATGCTGATGGCTCTCAAAATCAGCAGTGCGGAATTGGAATGTCCTTGGGATCAATTCACGAACGCATCAGAACCAGTTGCTGCTGTCCCGCCGTTGAATGGGAAGCCAGGCCAGGATCCGGCGAAGCTCGTCGTCCCAGAAATCCCAGTTGTGAATTCCCGGCTGCTCGTGGTAGGTGTGCCGCAGTCCGAGGGACTGAAGATGCTTTTCAAATGCCACATTGGACTGATACAGGAAATCCTGGCGTCCGATGCAGACATAGAGCTCGGGAAGGGGAACGCCGCTTTTCACTGCGGCATCGGCAACATGGAACATGTCCTCGTCGGTTCCCTCCAGCTGCTCGTGGTCGGTGAAGGCCATTGACCAAACAGAGTCGTCGGAATCGGCCTTTTCCTGCCAGCCTCCAAAATTGGCGGACATACAGGCTACAGCCCCGAAAACATCCGGACGCGTAAAGCCCAATTTGAATGCACCGGTGCCGCCCATGGAAAGTCCGCAGATGAATCTGTCCTCCCGTTTGGGGGACAGGGGGAACATCCATTCCATCATCTTGGGAAGCTCCTCTGTCACATACTTGTAGTAGGCGGGGCCGCCGCGGGGCATATCCCGGTAGCAGCCGTTTGCGGTAGACATCATGACGACGGCCACGTAGTATTCCTGGGCATAGCTCTCAATGCGGGAGAAGCGCGTGTAATCCGCTTCATCGCCATAAGTGCCATGGAGCAGGTAGAGCGTCGGGTATTTTTTGCCGGAATCGTAAAAGCTTCCGTTGGTGTCTCCTGCCAGAGGGGTGGGGAGAATTACCTGGATGCTGGTCTTGGTGCGCAGCGTTTCAGAATAGGTCTTCAACTGAATGAATGCCATGATTCTTTCCTCCTTTACAGCTCTATCACAATTTTGCGAACCTTTTCCGGATGCTCTATGGCAAAGGCAAATGCCTGGGCCACATCTGCAATGCCGTAGTGCTGGGTGACGAAATCTTCCAGCAGGGCTGCGTTTTTCTCAACCAGAGCCACGGCCTCCGGGAATTTGAAGGCCTCCAGTCTGGTCCCGGCCAGTGTGACTTCCTTTTTCATAAGCACGGCATGGGGGATTTCGGATTTGATGGGGCCAAAGCCAAGCTCAACGACGCGCCCGGCGACGGATACCATATCCACGGCCTGTTCCAGACTCCATTTTGCACACACGCAGTCCAGAATCAGATTGGGCCCCATGTCGCCGGTCAGAGCCTGAACCTCTTTGGTCAAATCCTTCTTGGTGACATCAATGACATGATCGGCACCCATTTTCTTTGCGTAATCCAGCTTCTCCGGGACAATATCCGTCATAATACAGGAAGCGCCCTTAGCCTTTGCTGCAAGCAGGCAGCAGAGGCCGATGGTGCCGGAACCCATGATAAGAACTACGTCTCTTGCCTGGATCTGCCCCCGGGAGGTTGCCTGAAGACCGATGGTCATAGGCTCCGTCAGAACGGCACAGTGCCATGGAATATCCTTGGAGATCTTGTGCGCCTTTTTCTCATCCAGCACCACACATTCCCGGCAGCCGCCGTCAACGTGGACGCCCATCACCTGCAGCTGAGCGCAGACGTTTGGACGGTGGTTGCGGCAGGCATAGCAGGTGCCGCAGGAGGTGATGGGCTCGCCCACCACGTGGTCGCCCGGCTTCAGAGTTGTAACATCGGTGCCGACTTCTACAACTTCACCGGTAAATTCGTGACCGAATACCCGGGGATAGGTGGCAAAAGGATTTTCACCCTTATAAATATGTACATCGGACCCGCAGATTCCGGTGAGCTTTACCCGCACAAGCACCTGTTTGGGGCCGGTAATGCAGGGCTTTTCAATCTGCCGGATGGAGATTTCTCCGGGCTTTGAAATCATTGCAGCTTTCATTTCGATCCTCCGTTACTTCGACATTTTGCAGATGGCTTCCCATAGGCCGTTCAGATAGGTAAGGCCAAGGGCACGGTCGTAAAGACCGTAGCCGGGGCGGCCAACCTCGCCCCAGATCATTCTTCCGTGATCCGGCCGGATGTAGGTGTCCGGGCAGGTGTCATACACAGCCTTCATGATTGTGAACATATCCAGATCGCCGGTGCTGGACAGATGGGCGGACTCCCGGAAGCAGCGGTCCGAACCCAGATGCTTGACGTTGCGCACGTGTAGGCAGGCGATGCGATCCATCAGGCCAAAATGGCGGACCATGGCGGGAATGTCATTTTCTACATTGCTGCCCAAACTGCCGGTGCACAGGCAGATGGCGTTGGCGGGGCTGTCGTGCAGGGCAACGATTTTGTCAAAGCCGACCTGGTCGTGGGCAATGCGGGGCAGTCCGAAGATTTTCCAGCCTGGATCATCCGGATGGCAGGCCATGCGGATGCCTACCTCCTCGCAGGTGGGGATAATGCCGTCCAGGAAATACTTGTAGTTTTCCAACAGTTTTTCCTCATCAATGGATTCATAGAGCTTCAGCACCCGCTCCAGGTCAGCCAGGCGCTCCGGTTCCCAGCCCGGGAGGGAGAAGCCGTTGGAATTCTCTGCGGTTCTGCGCACAATCTCCAGCGGGGTCATCTCGCCGAGCTCTTTTTCATCAAAGTACAGGCTGTTGCTGCCGTCTTCGGGAATGACCCGGGCCAGATCTGTTCTCAGCCAGTCAAAAACCGGCATGAAGTTGTAGACAATGACCTTTACGCCATACTTTGCCAGATTGCGAATCGATGTGCAATAATTCTCAATGTATTTGTCCCGGGAGGGCAGACCCATCTTGATATCCTCGTGGACATTAACGCTCTCGATGACCTCGCACTCCAGGCCTGCCGCGTGGACATGGTCGATATAGGCCTTGATTTCCTCCTCCGGCCAGACCTCGCCGGCTGCCTTGTCATCCAAAAGCCCCATCAGGCCGGTGCAGCCGGGGATTTGCCGTATATTTTGCAGGGTTACGGAGTCCCTTCCCTCACCATACCAACGAAATGTCAGTTTCATTTTTATTCTCCTTTACACAGATGATTTTCTAAAAAATGTCGAAAAATGGTCGTGATTATAGTGGAAATATTGTTGCAAATAATCCTTTTCCTGTGGTATAATTATAAAAAATGGAAAGGGTGTTCGCCAATGTCCACAAAACTCAGCGATACCGCCTACGATGAACTTCTGTCCCGCATCATTTCCTGCAAGTATCCCCCGGGAAGTCTGCTCAGTGAGGAAAAGCTGGTTGCCGAATTGGGTATCAGCCGTACCCCTATTCGTTCCGCTTTGATTCGTCTGCAGCAGGAGCACCTGGTGCAAATCATCTCCAAGAAAGGAATTCTGGTTTCCGAGATTACACCGGAGGGCATTCGAGATATGTTTAATCTCCGGAATCTGATTGAGCCCTATGCCATTCGGGAATTCGGCGGCAATTTCAAAAAGGATCAGCTGATTTATTATTTAAACCTGTTTTCTGGGAAGTATTCCAACGATGACTACCAGATTGTCTTCGATAGCGATGTACAGTTCCATACGGATATTGTCCGGCTGACGGGGAATGCCTTCCTGTGCGCCTTCTACGATTCGCTGCAAAAGCTCTTGTCCCGTATCACCCTGATTTGCGGCGTTTCCGTTACGGACCGTGTGGAAAAATCCAATCAGGAGCATGTGGAAATTGTTCTATCCCTGCTGAAGGACGATAAGGAGTCTGCTGTCTCCATGCTGGAGACCCATTTGAAAGAGGCGAGGGAATCCGCATACCAGGCAATTCTGATTCAGAAAAACAGGCCTCCGGAAAACATAAAGGATTTCAGCATTGATTCTTTGCGCTAGAAACAAAGCGCCATGGGAAAGCAATCCCATGGCGCGTTTCTTTAGCCACCCAGATAGGCTTTCTTGACCTCGGGATTGCTTTCCAGATTTACGCAGGTATCCTGCAGAACGATTTCGCCGGTCTGAATGACATAGCCTCTGTCTGCCGTGCCAAGGGCAACCTTGGAGTTCTGCTCCACAAACAGAATGGTCGTTCCGGTATCCCGCAGCTTTTTGACGGCTTCGAAGATTTCGTGAATCACCAGCGGGGCAAGACCCATAGAGGGCTCATCCAGAAGCAGCAGCTTCGGGTTGCTGATCATAGCGCGGGCAATTGCCAGCATCTCCTGCTCGCCGCCGGAAAGCGTACCGCCCAGAGCATGTTCCCGCTCCCGGAGACGGGGAAACAACTCCAGCATTTGGTCCATGTGCCCGGTGATTTCCTCCTTGTCCTTGCGAAGGTAGGCACCCATGGTGATATTCTCCCGTACGGTAAGCTTGGGGAAAATGTGGCGGCCCTCCAGCACCTGGGCCATGCCCATGCCGGTGATTTTGTGGCCCTTCATGCCGGTGATGTCCTTGCCGTCGAAAATCACCTGCCCACGGACGCCCTTGGGGGAGGTCAGGCCGGAGAGGGTTTGCAGCAGGGTCGTTTTGCCGGCGCCGTTGGAGCCGATCAGGGTTACGATTTCGCCCTCGTTGACCTCAAGGCTTACACCTTTCAGAGCATGGACATTGCCATAATAGTAGTGGAGGTCCTTTACTTCCAATAGTGCCATTCTCATTCGCCTCCCAGATATGCCGCGATAACAGCGGGATTATTCTGCACTTCCTTGGGTGTGCCCTCAGCAATCAGATGACCGTCATCCATAACGTAGATGTAGTTGGAAATCTCCATGATAACGGCCATATCGTGTTCAATGATCAGGACGGTAATGCCCATGTCCTGGATATTCCGGATGATCTTATTCAGGGTGACCTTTTCCGTGGCGTTCATACCGGCGGCGGGCTCGTCCAGAAGCAGCACCTTCGGCTTTGTAGCCAGGGCCCGGGCAATCTCAATTAGCCGCTGTTCGCCATAGGGCAGGGCACCGGCAGGCAAATCCTTCTTGCGGGCCATTCCAACCATATCCAAGCAGCGGATGCATTCCTCCTTGGCGGCCTGCTCCTGGCGACGCATGGCCGGGGTGTGGAATAGGGAACCGAACAGACCGTAGGGAATCCGGCAGTGCTGGCCGATCATAACGTTGTCTAGCACGCTCATGCCCAGAAACAGGTTGATCTGCTGGTAGGTCCTGGAAAGGCCCGCTTCACAGAGCTTATAGCCCCGGCCGTTGGTGATTTCCGTTCCCTCAAAATAGACGTGGCCCTCGGGGGTTTTCTGTACACCGTTAATGGTGTTGAACAGGGTGGTTTTGCCTGCGCCGTTGGGGCCGATCAGGCCGGTAATCTGGCCTCTTTTTACATGGATGGAGACGTTGTTTACTGCAATAACACCGCCGAATCGGACAGTGATGTTTTCAACTTTAATCATTCTGCGCTGCCTCCTTTGGCGTTTTTCTTGTCCAGCCATCCGGCGATCAGATTGCCAAGTTTCCGCAGGCCGGAGACGCAGCCGCCCGGCAGGAAGCCGATGAATACCAGAACGATCAGACCGTACAGAATGCTGCGCCACGCCTGGGCGGAAGCCAGCAGCTCATTGAGAATCTGGTAAACGAAAGCGCCGATCACAGGCCCGAAGACCGTGTTGGTGCCGCCGAAGATGATCATCAGAACGAAGTTAAAGGACAGAGGCTGGGTGAAGCTGTCGGACACAATAAATCCGGTAAGGTGGGCCATGTAAGCGCCGGCAAAGCCGCAGAGGAATGCGCTGATGGCGAAGGCCATGACCTTGTAGTGCCGTACATTGATGCCCATTCCGTCTGCGGAGCGGGTGTTGTCCCGGACGGCCATCATGGCGCGGCCACACTTGGAGCGGCTGAGCAGGGACTTCAGAACCAGTACGATGACCACCAGAGCAAAGGAGAAATAATAGGTGAAGCGGTAGTCGCTGTTGAGGTCCAGACCAAAGAGCATGATGTGATTAGCGTACATGCCGCGGAAGGGATTCAGGAAGGGCAGATTGCAGATCAGCTGATAGATGAAGTAGGAGAAGGCGATGGTGGCCAGAATTAGGAACTGGGCCCGAAGCTTGGCACAGGGAATGGCGATCAGGCTGCCGATGCCGGCGGATACAAAAGCGGCAATCAGCATACAGAAAATTACGGGAATTCCGGTGTACTGGGACAGCAGCACGGATACGTAGCCGCCGATACCCAGGAAGGCGATGTGACCGAAGGACATCTGGCCGGACATACCCACCAGAACATCCAGTCCGGAGGCAGCGATGATGTACATACCCACCATGGAGAAGAAATACAGGCGGTAGGGATTGGTGATGAGGAATGGCAGCAGCAGAATCACCAGCGTAAGCAGCGCAATGGCTGTGGTGCGGACCTTGCCGCGGCTATCCAGAGCCTTGAATGAATGGATCATATGCTTTTCCCTCCTTTACACATCGCGGACAGCCTGCTCGTTAAACAAGCCCGTGGGACGGACACAGAGCATCAGGAACAGCAGCAGGTAGGCCACCATATCCTTCATGGTGGAGTTCACATAGCCGCCTACAAAGGATTCAATCATACCCAGCAGCAGGCCCCCCACCATAGCGCCATAGATATTGCCGAAGCCGCCGGAAACGGAGCTGGCCATGCCCTTTGTGCTGACCTTGCTGCCCAGAGTGATGGCTGCGCCGTAAATGGGTCCCAGCATCATGCCGCAGATGGCTGCGGAGGCAGAGGCCAGACCCCAGACGATGGCGTTGCTGTTGACAACGTTGATTCCGCATGCCTCTGCTGCCAGCGCATCGCTGGAGCACGCCCGGGTTGCGATGCCGACCTTGGTCTTTGTCAGGAACAGATGGATTGCCAGCATTGCCAGCGCGGACAGGAAAAAGCTGAGGATTCGCTCGGGGGTGATGATTGTACCCAGCACCTTTACGGTGGAAACACTGAAAATGGGCGGGAAACGCACGGGGTTGGCGCCGAAGATCAGCTCGCAGGCACCGTTCATAACCTTGCTGAGGCCCAGGGTGACCAGTACCATGTAGATGCCCTTAACACCGTGCTCATTGAAGCGGGAGACGATACCCACCTGCAGCAGTGCGCCGAAGAGGAACATGATGACCATGGTCAGAGCCAGGGTGACCCAGAAGGACAGCCCCAGGGTCTGATAGAGGGTAACGCCGATGAGAGATGCCAGGGTGACCATTTCGCCCTGGGCCAGGTTCATAATACCGGACGCCCGGAAAATGACGCTATAGCCTAAACCCACCATTCCGTAGATTGCGCCCATCACCAAGCCGGCAATGATAATTGATACTAGCACACAAACGCCTCCTTAGTCGCTGTTACTGTAAAGGATAAGGGAAGCTCCGGAACTTCTGACTAGGGCTTCCGGGCTTTTTAAAAGGAGGGATCAGGCTCGAATCCAAAACCTGATCCCTCCTGCGCTTCTTCTAAGCCGGATTACTTCGCCCGGCCGGTATTCTGCAGATAGGCTTCGTAGCCGCCCTCAGACTCCCACTTTTCGAAGGACTTGGAACCGCCGTCACAGTAGATGATGGGGGTGAAGTCGTGCAGAGGCTCCCGGTCACCCTGGGTGAAGTCGATTTTGCCGCCGCAGCCTTGCAGGTCGCTGATCTGCAGAACGGCCTCTACCAGGGCGTCGCTGTCGTGGTTGGTGCCCGCCCTGGTTGCGGCCTCAAAGACGATCAGCGCCGCATCGTGCATCCGGTAGGTGATGCCTAGGGTGGGCATTGCGCCGCCGGACTTTTCGGAATACTTCTCCAGGAAGTCCAGAACGTTCTCGGAAGCACCGGCCTCCTTGGCAGCGTCCAGGCTCTTGTAAGTGGTGTATGGAACCACGCCGATTACATAGTTTGAGAATTCCTCGCCGCAGACATCCACGTGAGAGGTCATCCACTCGTCCTTGTTCATGATGAAGCCGTTGTAGCCGTACTCGCGGAGCTGCTTGACGAAGTTGACGCCGGCGCCGGAGCAGACCACATAAACAATCTCCGGGTTGGCATTGACGATCTTCATGCACTGTGCGCTGTAGTCGGTATCCTGGTGGCTGCCGGTTTCGGTGGCGACGATGTTCAGACCGGCGTCGTCCATAATGGGCTTGATCTTGTTGTAGTTGGAAACAGAGGCTTCGTCCTGACCATAGAAGATGGCTACATCCTTATAACCCATCTGCTGAATCAGCTCAACATAGGTCTTGGCGGTCATATCCGCATTGAAAGAACTGCGGAAGGAATACTTCTGGTCATCGGTAACAATGGAGCCGGAGGTGCCAGACATCAGGTTGAAGATCTTGGCATCTTCCAGATAGGGGTAAGCCGCCACAACGTCTGCGGACTGGAAGGAACCGATGACTGCATCGCAGCCCTTGCCGATCAGGTACTGTACACCGGTAACGGCCTCGGAGGGGTTGTTCTGGGTGTCGTAGATGACCCATTCCACATCCTCACCGTTGATCTTGCCATTGTAGCGATCCAGAGCAATCTGGAAAGCGATATCCTCTTCGGAGCCCAGCGCCAGGCCGGACAGGTAGTTGTAAACGCCGATGCGGAATACACCGTCGCCGTTGGTGTCACCGGCGGCTGCGGTGGAGTCGGAAGCTGCTGCGGCAGGGGCTGCGGAGGTTGCTGCGGGGGCGGACTGATTGCCGGATGCGCAGGCTGCCATGGTCAGCACCATACAGACTGCAAGGATGGCTGCGAATAGCTTTTTCATGTTGTTTCTCCTTTTTGTTTGTAGTTTGATTGGTTCTCCGACTTGGATTTCGCTTGTATACATCTAGCTTTCACTTAAAGAATAGCGCACTTTTTGCTTTGTGTCAATATTGCATGTTGTATGTAAAAAAAGCTTGATATTTATTAATAATGCACAACTTTTGCGTTTGCGCTGCTGGAAACTCCGACATCGCTATGATGTATACAAGGTGCAGCGCGAAGCGGGATTCTTTAGAAAGCCTGGGATTCCAAATAGGCGGGCAGAAGATCGGCGGCCAGTAGGACGTCGGCAATTTGCCGACCCTCTTCTTCCGTAAAGCCATACCCCTGAAATACCTTTCCGCAAAAGGCCTGCAGAGCCTGAAAGTCAAGATGATAGTACTGCATAGAACCTCCTCAAGTTGTTTTCAAAAAACAATCGTACCGTTTTCCATGGGTAAGTCGCCGTTTTCGTCAAAGGGCCAGTCCTCCGGCAGAGATTCAATTTCAAGATTGGGATCTGCCTGCGCCTGCTCCCAATAGGCTTCGCTGAGCAGGATATGCTCAATATGCAGGCTGTTCGGAATGCGGACAACCTTGGGGTTTTGCTTGTCATTGTTGACGCAGGTGCGCAGACACATCTGCACGCACTCCTTGTCGCTCTCCATGATAACGGGAATTCTGGAGCTGGAGACGATGGTGCAGGTGATGCAGTTCATGTACATGGCGGATAGATCGATCTGGTCGAAAATGCGCTGGGTCATAACGCTGCAATTTCCTGCGCCGATGGCGTTGCCGTGGCTCTCCGGACTGAGATTCAGCACGCCAACCCGCTGGGATTTCAGGCCTCCGGAAGCGTAGGGAGTGGGGAAATTACCGGTGATATTGGGGTCCATGCCATCACCGGAGAAATTTTTGCCCATCTGATCAACAATCAGTACATCGGCTTCGTCTACCAGAATCCGGGGCATATTGGCCTTGGCTTCCTCCAGCAGGTCCGGCTCTACGGCCTCGATGTCCTCTGCGGGAACCACCGCAATCCGCGCCGTTTCGTCAAAGGCGTTTTCAATGGCGGCTACGGCAAACAGCACCGGGGCGTTTTTCAGGATACACCGGCCAAACAGCGGGATATTTTTGGCCATGCAGCCGATGCCCTGGTTATGGCAGACTTCGGCACCATACTGCTTTCCCAGACCGATGGCCATCATTTTCATGATTCCGCTTTCGTATTTTCCCCGGAAGGCGGAATGGGGCTTCACCCGGCAGTTCACAATGATTCCGTCTGCCTGGGCGGCGTACTTATCAATGAAAACCTGCTGGCCGGCGTCATTTACGCCAATGGGCACTACCTCCATGGAGGAGCAAATGGGGCAGCCCAGATATTCCTCCGTGCAGCCGTAGTCCTCGACGATTTTTCGCTGACCTGCAGCGGTTGCGCCGCCGTGGCTGCCCATAGCCGGGACGATAAAGGGCTCTGCGTCGCAGGCTTTTACGTAGTCCACAACGGTCCTGGTGATGAGCGCAACATTGGCAACACCGCGGCTGCCGACGGTAATGGCAATGCGCATTCCGGGGCGAATCCGGTCGGTAAAGTCTGCCTTGCGCAAATCGGCGGTCAGGACCTCCGGAATCAGCGCCGGTTCCAGCTTGGGCCGGGGGAAATGCTGTTTTACGCGGAACATTCTGGGAACTGGTACATCCCGAACCTTTTCGGAAATCATGGGACGAAGTCGTTCTTTCATAAAAACACTCCTACTTCTACATGGTTACACCGTCTTTGAAAATCGCAATTTCCCGGTAGCCCCGGCGGTCCGCGGCGGTCTTTTCTCCGGAGGCCACCGCGATGACATATTGCAGCAAACGCTCTGCCGCCTGTGCAACGGGCTCGCCGTCTGCAACAGGGCCGGCACTGAAATCAATCCAGCCGGTTTTTCCTGTGCTGAGGCGGTCGTTGGTGGAGATTTTCACCGTGGGCACCGGTGCACCAAAGGGTGTGCCCCGTCCGGTGGTGAACAGGATTACCTGAGCGCCTGCGGCTGTCAGGGCCGTGGTGCTCACAAGATCGTTGCCGGGGCCGTACAGCAGATTCAGTCCCGGCGTGCGGAGACTGTCGCCATAATCCAGCACGCCGCTTACAGGGGCGGTGCCGCCCTTCTGCACGCAGCCAAGGGACTTGTCCTCCAGCGTTGTAATGCCGCCGGCTTTGTTGCCGGGGGAGGGGTTTTCATAAACCACTTGCCCGTGGGAGGTGAAATAGTGCTTGAAGCCGTTAATCATGGCAACCGCTGCCTCAAAGGTCTGCCTGTCACGGCAGCGGTTGAGCAGCAGCTGCTCCGCACCGAACATTTCCGGAACCTCCGTCAGAATGGAGCTGCCGCCGCAGGCAATCAGCTGGTCGCTGAAAGCGCCAACGGTTGGATTGGCGGTAATGCCGGACAGACCGTCGGACCCGCCGCATTTCATGCCCACCACCAGCTTGCTCAGCGGCAGGGCTTCCCGCCGGAAGCGGCTGCAATAGGCGGCCAGCTTCTCCAAAAGCCGGTGCCCCTCTGCCAGCTCGTCCTCCACCTGCTGACAGACCAGAAATTTAACCCGGTCCGGGTCGAATTCTCCCAGCTCCTGCCGGAAGGCCTCAACGGTGTTGTTTTCGCAGCCCAGCCCCAGCACCAGCACACCGCCGACGTTTGGGTGGCGGCACAGCGCGGCCAGGAGTTTGCGGGTTCTGGCGTGGTCATCGCCCATCTGGCTGCATCCATAGGGATGAGGGAATGCGTAGATTCCGTCCAGCGTACCTGTGCAAAGAGCCTGGCTTTGTGCTGCGAGGGCCTGGGCGGTGGAGTTGACACAGCCTACGGTTGGAATGATCCAGATTTCGTTCCGGGTGGCGGCCCGGCCGTCCGGGCGAAGATACCCCTGGAAAGTCAGCTCCCGGGCGGGAGGCTGGCTGTACTGGGTCGGGGTGTAGGTATAGTCCGCTTTTTCGGACAGGGCAGTTTTTACATTGTGGGCATGCACCCACTGACCGGGCTCAATCGGCGCGGTGGCATAGCCGATGGGAAAGCCATACTTGATGACAGGCGTGCCCAGTTCAATTTTTTCCAGGGCCATTTTGTGCCCCTGGGGAATTTCCTCAGCGCATCCCCAGGGCGTTTCGGTTCCGGCGGGAATGGGGCGCAGAGCGACGGCCACATTGTCCCGGGGATGAATACGAATCAGGTCTGCCATAGCCTGTCCTCCGGGTTACAGACACTGGGCAAAGGCCTGCTTCGCACCCTCCTGGTGAATGGTTTTCAGCGCGGCGCAGACGGCCGGTGCAAAGCCGGGGATATCCCGCAGATCCTGCCCCCACATCTGCGTATTGCCCAGAACGGCATCCGTAAGTGCCTCCTCGCTGTCGGCTTTGTGTGCCAGGTAGAAATCCAGCACCCAGCTGTCATCCATGACGGCATATTCGTCTCCGGCAGAACGGCGGCAGATCAGTGCGTTATCTTCTCGCCGCTGGATATCGCAGCTGTAGAAGGCGATGTATGCCGCCATGCTGACGGTCAGGCAAACAGGGAGCGTTCCCTCCTGCTGCACATAGTCCAGGAGGCTTGGCATACATCTTGCGCGCCATTTGGAGGTGCTGTTCAGAGAGATTGTCAGAAGCTTGTGGTCCACGAATGGGTTGGCGAACCGGTCCTGTACAGAGGCGGCAAAGTTTTTAAGGTCCTCCTTCGGCAGAGGCAGCGTGGGGATTACCTCCTCGTACAGAAGCTTATTCATAAAGCCCCGTACCACGGGGTCGTACATACAGTCGCGGACAATATCCAGACCGGCCAGATAGGCGCCCAGGACCATACTCGTATGGGCACCGTTGAGGATACGAACCTTCCGCTTCTTGTAGGGCGTCACGTCCGGAACCACATGGACATTCAGGCCCGCCTTTTGGAAGGGCAACTTATCCTCCAGCCAGGCGGGCCCTTCAATGATCCATACGCCGAAGCATTCGCCAACGTCCATCAGGTCATCATGGTAGCCGTTTGCCTGCTCCAGCTGAGCAAGCTGCTCCGGATCGCGGATACGGCCGGGAACGATGCGATCCACCAGCGTGCTGCAAAAAACGCATTCATTTGCCCACTGCCGGAATGCCTCCGGCAGTGCCCACTGGTCGATATAGCGCATAACGCACTGCTTCAATTCCTTGCCGTTGTTATCAATCAGCTCACAGGAGAGAATGACCGGCTGCTTCTCCTTTGCGCCGCCAAAGCTCTGGAAGCGGTGATACAGCAGGCGGGTCAGCTTCCCGGGGAAGGAGCTCTGGGGGCGGTCCTCAAACTGGCAGGCAGGATCGTAGACGATACCCGCCTCTGTGGTGTTGGAGACGATGATTTCCAAATCCGGATTCTCGGCGCAGCAAAGCAGCTCGTCAAAATCCCGATAGGGATCCACACAGCGGGAAACGCAGGAAATCAGTCGGCGGTTATCCACCTTTTCTCCCTGCTCGCTGCCGCGCAGATAGAGCGTGTACAGTCCGTCCTGGCTGTTGACAAGATCGGTCAGGCCCATTTCAATGGGCTGCACCAGGACGACTTTTCCGTCAAAGCAGCTTTTTTCATTGGCCACGTCCAGGAAATAGTCTACGAAGGCGCGCAGAAAATTTCCTTCGCCAAATTGCAGCACTCGCTCCGGAGCTGTCTTTTTCACATAGTCTGTATTCCCGATTTCTTTCAGGGTTTCATAGCAAAGTTTTTTCATGTTTTTCCTCCTTTAAAACCGCAGCATGACCTTCAGCTTCTCTCCGGCGTGCTCCGAAAATTCCCGAAAAGCTCTGGGGGCGTCCTCAAAGTCGTATACATCGGTGACAATCTTCTCCAAATCCACCTTCCCGGCGGCAGCCAGGTCGATCAGCTCCAGAAAATCGGATTTCAGCGCATTGCGGGAACCGAATATATTCAGCTCCTTCTTCTGAATGATGGTATAGAAGAAATCCAGATTCTTCTTTCCAACACCCACATCCACCACACGTCCGCCGAAGCAAACGGCATCGATGCAGTTCATGAAGGTGTTGGGCAGGCCAACGGCCTCAATGGCCACATCGAAGCCATTGCCATCCGTCAGCGCTTCCACGGCAGTCTGGAAATTCTCGTCGTTCAGAAGGACATGATCTACGCCGAACTGCTTTGCCATTTCCAGCTTGTCGGGGGCGACGTCGCAAATTGTTACCTCAGCGCCAAAGCTTTTGGCGGACATGGCAGTCAGCACACCGATGGTTCCCGCACCTACCACAAGAACCCGCTCGCCGGGCTGAATGGAGGCACGCTTGGCACCGTGGTAGCCGATGCAGAAGGGCTCAATAGCCGCAAGCGCTTTGGGGCTCAGCCCCTTTCCGTCGTAAATCCGTTCCTCGGGGAGGACGCAATAGGTGGAAAATACGCCGTCCCGCTGGCAGCCCAGGGTTTCGTTATGGGTGCAGGCGTTGACAAGCCCTCTGCGGCAGGAATAGCAGCTGCCGCAATTGAAATAGGGATTGCCGGTGACAATCATGCCCGGCTTTAAGCCGTAAGCGTTGTCTTCATCGCATTCCAGAATCTCTGCGGAAAATTCGTGGCCGGGGATTCTGGGATAATCAAAATAGGCGAAGGTTCCCCGATAGCTGCCAAGGTCGGAGCCACAGATGCCGCCGTAGAGCAGCTTCAGCAGAACCTGTCCCGGCTTCCGCTGGGGCATAGCGCTGTCGGTGATGCGCACCTCTCCCGGTGCCTGAATCCAAATGCTTCTGTTTTTCATAGTATCCTCCTGTTTTGACCTCTCGGTCTTGTTCTTTATACACCGTTTGCAATTGCGCCCGTTTCCAGGCCCTTTCCGGCTACGCCGGTCATCCAGCCCAGCTCATGGCCGTCAATCAGGCCGAAGCTGCTGAGCATACGGGGCAGGTACGTGTTCCAGAAATCCCAGTTATGTCCGCCGGGGCCTTCCTCATAGGTGTAGTTCCATGTGCCGCTGCAGCTGCGCAGCGCATCCCGAAAGCGAACATTTTCCGCATACAGAAAATCCTCCGTACCGCAGGCGTGGTAGAATTTAGGGACGAAGCCGCCGCAGCGCTCCGCATCCTTCAGCAGGGCAAACAGATCGTCCTTGGAGCCGTGCAGCTGCTCCGCGCTGCCAAAAATATCGAACTGGTTTCGCTCCATATCCGGAACCGTGAAACGCCCGCCGGTCCCATGGACCAGGTGCCCCTCCATATCCATGCCGCCGGAGAAAACACCCACTGCCGCATAGCGGTCCGGGTTGCGCAGAGCAATTTTGGCTGCGCCATATCCGCCCATGGAAAATCCGGCGATATACTGATCCTTCGGGTCCAGGCTGCCGTGAAACAGGTTCGCAGTCACGATGGGCAGCTCCTCTGCAACATAGCTGTAATAGCGGTGCGTATAAATGCCGTCCGTATACATGCCTCTGTGGCAGTTGGGCATCACAACAACCAGATCTTTATCCCGCACCAGCAGCTCAATCAGGCTTTTGCGGATATAGGCCGTATGGTCATCCCCGTGTCCATGGAGCAGGTAGAGGACCTTGTATTTGTCGCCGGAGCGATCAACCGGCTTTTGCTGCCGCTTTTCCGGCAGAAGAACCGTCAGTTCCGTATCCATGCCCAGCTCATAGGAAAAAATATCACACTGTACAAACGCCATTGCCAATCCCTCCTTTTAAAACAGTACTTTCCGGTTGTCGGTTTTGTCTCCCTCCGGAATCAGGCCGAAATACGAGAGCATCCTGGGCAAATAGTAATTCCAGTTGTCCCAATTGTGATTGCCCGGCCGTTCCTCACAGCGATAATTCCATTGCCCCTGGAGCCTGTGGAATACATCCCGCAGTGCGCAATACCCGGGATAGAGCGGATCATCCGTGCCGCATTCATGGAAGAATTTCACGTCCGGCAGCCCGCCCGCTTTGTCGAGCTCCCGCAGAAGTGCTTCCAGATCATTGCTGGGGGTACTGTCTGCGGTGCGCCTGGCATTCTGGGCAAAATCCTCGGAGGTAAACATATTCTTTCCGACGCCGCCCTTGTGAATTCCGGCGCTGAGACAGCCGACACCAGCAAAGCGGTGGGGGTTGTTCAGGGCAATCCGCATTGCACCCATGCCGCCCATGGACAGTCCTGCAATATAGGTATCCTCCGGAGAGGTGCTGATGGGGAAGAAGTTGGGTGCCTGTACCATGACATCCTTCAGTATATAGTCGTAATAGGCATGGCCGTGGGTGGAATTTCCGTAGCCGCTGCGGTGGGCCTCCGGCATAACCACTGCCAGATCATAGCGCCGCACCAGCAGCTCAATGACGCTTTTGCGGATGTAGGATGAGGCATCGTCGCTGTGGCCATGGAGAAGGTACAGGACCTTGTATTTTGCGTCCGGCCGAAGTGCAGGCTTTTCCTGCCGCTTTTCGGGCAGAAGCACATTCATGGGGATGTCCATTCCCAGTTGACTGGCAAAAAAATCACAGGTTAAAAAAGCCACTTATTTTCCTTCCTTTCTTGTATTGCGGTTTACAGTAGTTTCTGGACTGCCTGATCGAAAGCGATGCTCAGGTGCTGCTCCATGCTGCAGGCTGCTGCTTCCCAGTCACCGGCCAGCAAATGGTCCACAATCGCCTTGTGCTCCATGTAGGATGCGGTCAGGCGTGCCGGTAGAATTCCGGACAGCGCACGTATCCGGGTGTTTTCACTGACGGCCTGTTCCACAAACTTGGTAATATACGGATTCTGCGCGGTGCTGTAAATCAGGCTGTGGAGCCTGGCATCGGCATTGTACTGCCGCTGGGAGTCGGAGGCGGTATATGCCTGGGTCATCTCCTGCCAGATATCCAGCAGCTGGTCTCGGGGGATGTTATGCCCGTATCGGCGGATCACATAGGGCTCCAGAATCCGGCGCATTTCAAAGAGCGCTTTCAAGTCCGAAAGCGTCAAAGCGCGGACGGTCACGCCGCATTTGGGAATCACCCGAACCAGCCCTTCCTGCTCCAGCCGAACCAGCGCTTCCCGAATGGGGGTCCTGCTGATTCCCAAGTCCGTGACCATGGCGGATTCGCTGAATACCTCACCCGGACGGTAGCGCCCGCTCATGATCCGCTTCTTGATTTCTGCGTAAGCCTGTTCTTTCCTGTTTTCTACATCCATTCCATCACACTCCATCTTGAATACAGCTTGTATACAAGATAAGCATAGCAGAGAAGTTTCCGGGATGCAACAGCGAATGTTCTACAAAAATGAAAGCGCACTTTTGTGCAGGCTGCTGCTTGAAATGTTCGCAGATACTCCAATTTAGTAAAAATATATAAATAAAAATCAAAATTTTTGATAGGCATTCTGAAAAAAGCAGTTGACAAACACCCTGCTGTCCTGCTATGCTCTTGTTGTATACATCTAGCGAAGTAAAAACAAAACAACGCATTGAAGGAGCACGGTTTATGAAGGCAGTTCTATTTCAGAAGCCCTGGGAAGCAGTTTGCATTGACGTTCCCAAGCCTCAGCCGGGGCCCGGGCAGGCCCTGATTCGCATTGTCAGCGCCGGCATTTGCGGAAGCGATATCGGCGCATACCGGGGAACCAATGCTCTGGTTAGCTATCCCCGCATCATTGGTCATGAGCTGGCCGGTATTGTAGAACAGATTCCTGCGGACAACGCGGCAGGAATTCAACCGGGGGACCGGGTCGTGGTCAACCCCTATGTATACTGCGGCCACTGCTATCCGTGCGGCTTGGGCAGAACCAATTGCTGCACAGATCTCAAGTGTCTGGGTGTGCATATTGATGGCGGTATGGCCGAGTATTTCTGCCATCCTGCGGACATGCTGATTCCGCTGCCTGCCAATGTTCCCTGGGACATTGCGCCCATTGCCGAGCCGCTGGTCATCGCGCTTCACGGCCTGCATCGGGGAGAATTGAAGGCAGGAGAGCACGCTGCCATTATCGGAGCCGGCCCGATCGGCCTGCTGGTGGCAATGGCCGCCAAGGCACTGGGGGCAGTTCCGATCCTTCTGGACGTAGTGGATGCACGCCTGGAATTCGCCCGCAGTTGCGGAATCCCGTTTACGATCAATACCATGCAGGAGGACGCTGCGGCCAAGGTCGCGGAGATCACCGGCGGCAGAATGGCAGAGCTGGTCTGCGAATGCTCCGGTGCCAATGCAGCCATTCGCAGCACGCTGGAGCTGGTTTCCAGTGCCGGCCGGATTACCCTGACCGGCTGGCCTGCGGGAGAAACACCGCTGCCTACGGCCACCATTACCCGCAAGGAAGTGGATATCCGCGGCGCACGGACTGCCATGACCCGCGAATTTGCGGATTCTCTGGAAATGATTGCCAACGGCAGCGTCGACGTCCGGAAAATCCTGACAAAAACCATTTCCATTGACGATGCACCTGCAACGATTGCGGATATTGAAAAGAATCCCGGCAATTACATGAAGGTAATCGTACTGTTTTAACCCCGGTACACGTTTGGAGGATGCCATGAAAGAAATCTACTCTCCCGGTACACCGCAGGTGGATGGAGCCGCTTTGGAGGCCCACGTTCAGGCCGTGGCGGAACAGTTTGCGCAGGCCGGACGGATACTGATCGTTCCGCCGGATTTCACCCGCTGCTATTCCATGGCAGGGGAGATTACCAAGCTGCTCTACCGTTTTTTTGCGCCGAGGGCCGAGGTGAAGATTATTCCGGCCCTTGGGACACATATGCCCATGGATGACAGGGAAAGGCTGGCTTTTTTCGGAGACATACCGAGCGACTGCTTTCTCACGCACAGGTGGTATTCGGATACGGTTCGCCTGGGAGCGATTCCGGGCAGCGTAACGGCGGAAATCAGCGGCGGGTTATATCGCGAGCCCATTGCTGTGGAGCTGAATAAGCTGCTTCCGGAGGGCGGCTTTGATGTGATTTTTTCCGTAGGGCAGGTGGTCCCCCATGAGGTTGTGGGGATGGCAAACTACAGCAAGAATTTGTTTGTAGGCCTGGGCGGAAGAGAAATGATCAACAAATCCCATATGCTCAGCGCAATCTGCGGCATTGAGAATGCCCTGGGCGTTACGGACAGCCCTGCCCGGAAGCTCTATGACTATGCCCAGAGGCATTTCATAGATGGGAAGATTCCTGTTGTGTATATGCAGACTGTCACAACGCGGAGCGCCGGACAGGTGGCACTGCGCGGCATTTATTCGGGTATGAGCCGCAAACCCTTTGAGCTTGCTGCGGCGCTGTCCCAGGAGCTGAACATTACATATCTGGATCACCCGGCAAAAAAGGTTGTAACATACCTGGACCCTCAGGAGCTGAAAACCACCTGGGTAGGCAACAAGGGAATTTACCGGACCCGCATGGCCGTGGCCGATTGCGGCGAGCTGCTGGTGCTGGCACCGGGAGTCCGCGCCTTCGGAGAAAATCCGGAAACGGACGCAATGACCCGGAAATACGGCTACTGCGGTACCCGGAAGGTTTTGGACCTCTACCGGCAGGGCTGCTTTGAAAATCTGGAGATGAGCGCGGCCCACTTGATGCAGGGCTCTGCCGATGGACGTTTCACCGTCACCTACGCAACCCGGCCGGAAAACCTCAGCCGGGAGGAGATTGAATCCGTCGGCTTCCGTTGGGCAGACTATGATTCCTGTGTCCAGCGGTATGATCCCGCCAGCCTGCTGGAAGGCTGGAATACCCTGGATGACGGAGAGGAAGTTTATTATGTAGGAACCCCTGCTCTGGGGCTCTGGAAAGTCAAAGAATGAAAAGGAGAATCCCTATGGAACTATCTTACAAGGGCCTGCAGAACCGGGCTGTCTGGGAAGAGGCCGGGGTGAAGCTGCCTGGCTACAGCGTGGCGGAAATGGCTGAGGTAACCCGACAGGCACCCATCTGGGTCCATTTCGGCAGCGGCAATATTTTTCGCGGCTTCATTGCGCAGCTGCAGCAGCGTCTGCTCAATATGGGTCTTTCGGACAAGGGAATTATTGCAGTAGATACTTTCGATTTTGATATCATCGACAAAATCTATACTGCATTTGACAATCTTACCCTGAACGTGACGCTGAACGCGGATGCAACTGTTGACTGCGAGGTTATGGCAGCCGTTGCGGAGGCCTTGAAAGCAGATGCACACCAGCCGAACCAGATCGCGCGGCTGAAGCAGATTTTTGCCGCCCCCGGTCTGCAGTTGATCAGCTTCACGATTACGGAGAAGGGCTATGCACTCCATCGACCGGACGGCAGCCTGATTCCCGCCGCTGCGGCGGACATGGAGAAGGGGCCGAGTGGCTGCGTGCACGCCATGGGAATTGTGGCGGAGCTGCTGTATCATCGGTATAAGACCTGCGCAGCGCCTCTGGCTGTGGTTTCCATGGACAATTGCTCTCACAACGGCGAAAAGCTGCTAAGCAGCATTCGGGAGGTCGTGAACGCCTGGCTGGAAAAGAGACTGGTAGGAAAGGATTTCCTGGACTATCTGACGGAATCCGGAAAGGTCAGCTTCCCCTGGAGCATGATCGACAAAATTACACCCCGTCCCTCGGAGGCCGTTCAAAAGCGGTTGGAGGAAATGGGAATTACCGGGATGGAGCCCATCATCACCTCGAAGCACACTTATATCGCACCCTTTGTCAATGCGGAAAAGCCGCAATATCTTGTAATTGAGGACAATTTCCCCAACGGACGTCCCCCGCTGGAAAAAGCGGGCGTCTACTTTGGCTCTCGGGAAGTGGTCAACAAATCCGAGGCAATGAAGGTGACAACCTGTCTGAATCCGCTGCACACGGCCATGTCCGTTTATGGCTGTATGCTGGGCTATCAGCTGATATGCGACGAAATGCGGGATGCGGATATTGTGGCGCTGATTAAGACTCTGGGCTATACGGAGGGGCTGCCCGTTGTAGAGGATCCCGGAATTCTCTCTCCCAAGGCTTTTATTGATGAGGTTGTCCAGCAACGCCTGCCTAACCCGTTTTTGCCGGATACACCCCAGCGAATTGTGACGGACACCTCCCAGAAGATTCCCATTCGTTTTGGCGAAACAATGAAAAAATATCATGCTGCCGGGAAAAACCTGTGTGAGCTCACCGCAATTCCTTTGGCGCTCGCCGGATGGCTGCGGTATCTGCTGGCGGTGGATGACGAAGGAAAGCCCATGGACCTGTCGCCGGACCCGCTGCTGGAGGAACTGCGCGGGGCGCTGGCGGGCGCTCGTGTGGGTGATCGCAGCAGTTGCGGGGACAAGCTGCGTCCCATCCTTTCCAATCCTGCCATTTTTGGACTGGATCTGGTAGAGGCGGGACTGGCTGAAAAAATTGAGGAGTTGTTCTGCCAGGAGCTGGAAGGGCCCGGTGCCGTAAGACGAACGCTGCACACTCAGCTGTTTGGCGAGGATAAGGAGGCATAAGCTATGGATGTTTTGACAAGACTTGCAGAATCGGCAATTGTGCCGGTGGTTGTTCTGGATGATGCAAAGGATGCAGCCGCAACGGCCAATGCGCTGCTGCGCGGCGGCATCGATGTTATGGAAATCACATTCCGCACGGCAGCTGCTGCAGACGCCATCGCAGCTGTCGCTGCCCAGTGCCCGGATATGCTGGTAGGCGCCGGGACGGTTATTACGCTGGAGCAGTGCAAGCAGGCAGTTGCGTGCGGCGCGAAATTCATTGTCTCTCCCGGCTTCGATTCGGAAGTTGTCAAGTGGTGTGTGGATAACGGCATTGCCGTTACTCCCGGTTGTGTCACTCCGACGGAGATTATGGCAGCCATGAAGTTGGGGCTGAAGGTTGTAAAATTCTTTCCGGCAGGTGTCTATGGCGGCCTGTCGGCTATGAAAGCACTGGCAGCACCCTTTGGCGGAATCAAGTTCATTCCCACAGGCGGCGTGAATGCGCAAAATCTGGGAGAGTTCGTTGCCGCGCCCTTTGTTCATGCGGTGGGCGGAAGCTGGGTCTGCCCCAAGGCGGAGATTGCAGCCGGGAACTTTGATAAGATTACCAAACTCAGCGCGGAGGCCAGAAAAGCCGCACTGGGGTTTGAGGTTGCGCACGTAGGCATCAATTGCGACGGCGCGGATACCTCTGCAGCGGTGGCGGATGCCCTGCATACCGCGTTTGGCCTGGATGTCAAGCCGGGGAACTCCTCTAATTTTGTTTCTGAGGGCATTGAAGTAATGAAGTCCGCAAATCTGGGCCAGCATGGCCATATTGCAGTGCGTACCAATTCTATCCCGCTGGCCATTTCTGTCCTGAAAAAGGTGGGCTGCACCTGTGACCCGGCTACGGCAAAATACAAGAACGGACGGATAAATGCGATCTATTTGAAAGAAACTTTTGGCGGCTTTGCTGTCCATCTGCTGCAGAAATAAGGAGGGTACTATGAAAGTTTTAACCTTTGGTGAGATCATGCTTCGCCTGAAAGCACCCGGACACGAACGCTTCTTCCAGAGCCCTATGCTGGAAGCGACCTTCGGCGGCGGAGAGGCGAATGTTGCCGTAAGCCTTGCCAACTATGGTATGGACGCGGAATTGCTGACCGTTCTGCCCAAAAATGAGATCGGCGATGCCTGCATTCGGGAACTGCGGTATTTTGGCGTCGGCACCGGAAAGATTCTTCGGGGACCGGGCCGTATGGGCATTTATTATCTGGAGGGCGGCGCAAACCAGCTGCCCAGTAAGGTGGTCTATGACCGGGAATATTCCGCCCTTGCGCTGGCAGCCCCTGGCAGCATCGACTGGGATACGGCATTTCAGGGTGTGGAATGGCTGCATATTACCGGCATTACCCCGGCCATTTCCGAAAGTGCCAAGGATTTGAGCCTGGAAGCAGTTGCTGAGGCAAAGAAACGCAATATTACCGTGTCATGTGACCTGAATTACCGAAAGAATCTGTGGAAATATGGTGTGAAAGCCAGCGAAGTTATGTCCCAGCTGGCCGAATACGTGGATGTGGCTATTGCCAATGAGGAGGATGTCCAGAAGTCTCTGGGGATTACCGTGGATGTGGATGTGGAGTCTGGAGAGCTGGATCGGGAAAAGTACCGGGTCTTGGGTGACAAGGTTCTGGCGAAGTACCCCAATATGCGCTGCATTGCCATTACGCTCCGGGAGAGCCACAGCGCCGACTGGAACGGTTGGGCGGCTTGCCTCAATGACAGGGACAATTTCTATGTCTCCAAAAAATACGAGATCCGCAACATTGTGGACCGCGTCGGCGGCGGTGACAGTTTCGCCGGTGGTCTGATTTATGGCTTGAATAACTACCCGGATAAGCAGTCCGCTCTGGAATTTGCCGTAGCTGCCAGCTGCCTGAAGCACTCCGTCATCGGAGACTTCAACCGCGTGGGTGTGGCAGATGTCACCAAGCTTATGGCGGGTGACGGAACCGGCCGCGTACAGCGTTGATACCTCTCTGCCCTCCGCACCTCTACCCCGGGTGCGGAGGGCCTGAATAAACAATGCCGCCCGGTGGTCGCATTTGCGTACCACCGGGCGGCGCTGTCTCTCGCTTACAAATTTTCACAGTCTTGGCCCCATTCGTTGTCCCTATATACAACTACCATCCCTGCCGTTTTGCTAAGTCTAGCAGCCCAAAAGAGAACCGCTCCAACCGTGTCCGTGTCATCAGTGACGGGTCGCCCTCCCGAATTCGCAGGGTTCTGCGGATTTCCTTCGGAATGACGATTCTCCCCAGGTCGTCCACCCGGCGTACAATGCCTGTTGCTTTCATATTCTTTTCTCCTTTGAAGCGCAAAGCGCTGTTTACTCCGGTAGAAGTATTTGCAGGAAAAGGGGAATTATGTATGATGGGTGTGCAAATGGCGGTTGGTGGAAGACCGCGCCGATTGCGCGAAAAATATTTTATGGGCATCGTTCTCGCGATTCATAGAATTGTAACTCATACAATTGTCCTGCCAAAAACTTGTTTCTGGTGGACATTAACAGGAGATTATGATAAAATTATTGTATTCATATGTAGCACAGCACGCATATAAGGCGTTGTATCTCTGAGATGGTTCTGCACAAGAGATATAGAATAGAATTAGAGAGGGAAATCCCAATGGCTAAGAAGCAGGTAGAAGAAAAGATGAATTTGGACTCAATATTGTTCAAATGCAGAGATATTTTACGACAGGCACGGAATTCCGGTTCGTTCTTCGAAAAGCGGGATATGATGCTGACGCTTGTTTTCCTGCGCTTTATCGGTGAAAAATTTGAAGACGGCGTGGAGCGGCTGCGGCAGGATTTGATCAAAGAGGGATTCGACCCGGACGATGCGGCAATCAAAATTGCCTTTCTGGATGACCCGACTTTCACAGACGGAACCTATAATTTGCTGCCGGAGGCCCGCTGGTCTACCATCATCAACACTCCGGCACCCCAGCTGAATGTAGCTCTGGATACCGCGCTGCACAGTATTGCCACGAACAGCAAGCAGCTCAAGGGCTGTTTTGTAGAGGGCACCTTTACGACCCGAAATCTTGCGCCCAACGATATCAAGAAGGTTGTGGATGAGGTCAACAAAATCAGCCATAAAGCATTTGGCGAGGAAAAAGACCTGATTGGTCGGGTTTACGAATATTTCTTAAAGGAATTTGCTGTCAATGCCACCAAGGAAGAGGGCGAATTCTACACGCCTCACGATGCGGTGCAGCTGATTGCCGCCATGATTGAGCCCTTTGACGGCACACTGTATGACCCCTGCTGTGGTTCCGGCGGCATGTTTATCCAGAGTGCTGACCTTATCACAGCCAAGCACGGGGATATCAGCCGCATCAACATATATGGCCAGGAAAAGGAACCGGCTACCTGGCGGCTGGCGAAAATGAATCTGGCCCTGCGGGGAATCAGCCACAACCTTGGCGAGGAGGCAGACTCTACATTTACCCACGACCTGCACAAGGGGCTGTATTTTAACTATATCATGGCAAATCCGCCCTTCAATCTGAAAGGCTGGTACAATGAGAACCTGAAAAATGATTCCCGCTGGACGGACTATACAACTCCGCCGGAGAGCAATGCCAACTATGCCTGGATTCTCCACATTCTCTCGCACCTGAAAGCGCTGGACGGCGTTGCCGGTTTTCTGCTGGCCAATGGTGCGCTGGGGGACAGCGATACGGTAGAAATCCGTAAAAAGCTGATTCAGAAAGATAAGGTGGAAGCCATTGTCATCCTGCCCCGGGAGCTGTTTATCACCACGGATATCAGCGTGACTCTGTGGATTCTGAACCAAAACAAAAAGGGGGGAGAATACCATGGTAGAAAGCTGCGCAACCGGGAGCATGAAATCCTATTTATGGATTTGCGCACCTGGACGGACAATCCAGTAAAGGGTGAAAACAAGAAGAGGGTGCTTCTGAGTGAGACACAGATTCAGCGGGCGGCAGAAATCTACCACATCTGGCAGAATGAGGGAACGGACGGAAGCAGCTATGCCGTTCCGGAGCTTTACCGCAGTGTCGGCGTGGCCGAAATAGAGCAGCAGGGCTGGAGCCTGATTCCCAGCAAGTACATTGAGTTCATCGACCACGATCTTGAAATTGACTTCCCTACAGAAATGTGCCGCATCCAGCAGGAGATGCGGGCCGTTCTGGAGCAGGAGAAAAAGTCTCAGAAGATACTGGAGGAAGCATTCAGGGGGATTGGGTATGGGATTGAGCAAATATAGGCTTGGTGACTTGATAGAGCAGGTTACGGAAATAAATTCAAATTTGCAATTTGGGGTAAATGATGTAGTCGGGATGACTATTACGAAAGAAATAATTCCAACTAAAGCAAATTTAACAGGGACAGATTTGTCACACTTTTTAGTTGTTAAACCGCATGACTTCGTATTCAATCCAAGAACTCATGGAAAAAAGATTGGATTTGGATACAATGATTCGAATAATTCCTATATAGTAAGTTGGAATAACATTGCTTTTAAAATTAAGGAATTCGCTAAAGCTATCATTTTATCTGATTATTTGTTTTTGAATTTTAGGCGGGATGAATGGGACAGAGAGGCTTGTTATCAGTCTTGGGGAACATCAACAGAGGTTTTTACATGGGAAGCTTTGTGTGACATGAGAATTACAATCCCAGCTCTTTCTACGCAGCAAAAATATGTAGCCATCTACAAAGCCATGGTTGCCAACCAGCAGAGCTATGAGCGGGGGTTGGAGGATTTGAAGCTGGTTTGCGATGGATATGTAGAAGATTTGCGGCGGAGAATGCCTTGTGAGAAGATAGGTGGTTTTATTGAACCATCAGAAGAAACAAATATTGTTCTGCAATACGGGGTAGACGATGTGCGTGGTGTTTCAATAGAAAAGAAATTTATCGAAACAAAGGCGGATATGGAGGGCGTTAGTCTTAAACCATATTTGCTAATCCGTCCGAACGAATTTGCATATGTGACAGTTACTTCTCGGAATGGTGGAAAAATCTCTCTTGCGCTCAATGATTCAGAGAATACGTATATATGTTCCTCATCGTATACGGTGTTTAGAAGCAAAAACGAGAAAACGCTGCTTCCGCAATATTTGATGCTGTTTTTCTCAAGAACCGAATTTGACAGATATGCCCGTTTTAATTCCTGGGGTTCTGCCCGTGAAACATTCGACTGGGAGACAATGTGCGATGTTCAAATTCCGATTCCTGATATTAAAATACAGGAGGCCATTGCAGAGTTGTACACCGTGTATAATACAAGAAAAAAGATTAACGAGCAGTTGAAAGCACAAATCAAGAGTATTTGCCCAATTTTGATTCGTGGTTCGTTAGAAGAAAAATAAAAGAAGGAGTAAGCATAATGACCTATCAGGAACTTAACCAATATATTTTGCACTATCTGACCGAAGACAAAACGAAAAGTGCCATTATGCTTACTGCACCATGGGGAACCGGGAAGAGCCATTATATTCAAAATGAGCTTAAACCTTTTCTTGAGAAAGAAGAGAACGGAAACCACAAATGCATAATAGTCTCACTATATGGACTGAAAGATCTTTTTGACATCAGCAAATCACTTTTCATAGAAAGTAGAGCTAAACTATTAAATAAAGATTCCGAAACAGCTGTTGCAGGAAAATTTGCAGCGAAGACAATTATAAAAGGGGTCACAAGCTTCTTTGGCATCGATCTTTCAAAAACCGATGACGAAATGCAGGAACTTTTTGAATCGATCGATCTGTCAGAAAAACTTGTAGTTTTTGAGGATTTAGAACGATCTGGAATTGACATTATTGAAGTCCTTGGTTATGTAAACAATCTTGTTGAGCAGGATGGCGTTAAGGTACTTCTGGTTGCGAATGAAAGTGAGATTATACAGTATAAGCCTATTGAAGCTGGGAATAAAGAGGAGCAAGAAAGCGCCGAACTGGTTGATAAAATCACAGAGCATAGATATCGAACACCTACCGAGGGTACCCTCATGTACTTCAAGGTTAAGGAAAAAACGATAAGCGATACGATTCAGTTCGAGGAAGATTACCCATCGGCTATTCAGAATATAATTCAAATTTTTCATAACGAGACATTGAACAATTTCTCTTCTGAAGAGCAAATAGCAAAAATTATGAACATAATGAAAGAAAGCCGTACGTTTAACCTTCGCTCTTTTATTTTTGCGTGTCAAAAGGTTACTGACGTATTCCGTTCACTTGAACAAAAATATCTTTCCGATGAACATTTTATGCAGGCTATATTCTTTGGAATTCTTGCTTTTGTTTTGAAACAAAAAGCAGGAAACACAGAAAAATGGGGAAGAGAAAGATATTTTTCACGCGAATTGGGTTGCAACGGTTCCCCACTGTTCAAGTTTTGCTATGACTATGTGATTCAGCAAATTAGAGATTTCTCCGAAGTAGAAGAATCATATTGTGCATTCAAAGATCTTGTGTTGTATGACGAAGACAAATCTAATAACGATAGCGACATATTAGTGTTGCAGAATTATTGTATCCGTGCAGAGAGTGATGTCATAAATGCCCTTAAAAGGATTGAAAAGCGGCTACAGAATCCCGAAGATATATCGTTCTATCAATATGGAACAATAGCTATTTACGGAATTGTCCTGCATGAAATTTTGGGATATGATATTACCGAGATAAAAAAGTGCCTTGTTCAGAATTTAAGAGGAAAAGGAAATAGGTTTCAACTTGAGCAAATATTCAGAACACTTATGGATCCAAATTGTCCTGAGTCAATGAGAAAAGAATATGACTTGCTTTGGAATGAAATGGCAGAATCATTGAAACTTGGTGATTCAGTAATCCCAGGCTTCGACTATAAGCCTGAACAAAGTGATTTCTTTTATCGTTATATCGCTGATAATCGTTTATGGTTTTATTCCCAAAATTCCTTCGCAAGTGATCTGGACATAAGAAGACTTGCTGAAATGTTTAAGTGTGGAACCGCTGAGCAAAAGGACACAATACGTAAAGCTTTTATGTGCATTTATAGCCGAAAGAATATATTGGACTTTGGACCAAATGACAAAAATGCAATTGAGCAATTGCTTGACATTATCAAAAAAGACCATAGTGATAATAACGGTGACAAAATTCAGCAAAAACAATACGATTGGTTTATAGAAAACTTAACTTGGATTGCCCGAAGACTTTCTTAACGGAGCAATCCAAATCGGAGGCTAATGCCATGTCTAAATTTCAAAACTATACTGGCCGCTTCTGCGAGTCAGAATATGAGTCTGCCTTCCTTTCCTACCTGGAAACCGAAGGCTGGAGCTACCTTGCGGGGAATAACATTCCCCGCAGTTCCAAGCGGGAAGTGCTGTATATCGATGATATGGAGCAGTTTCTGTGCAAGACGAATCCGGAGTTGACCGCAGATGAAATTCGCCAAATTCTGGATACCGTGCGGCTTGCCGGTGGGGAAAGTGACTTTGCCGCACTCCACAAGGTATATGGCTGGATGGTCAACGGCATTTCCTTTGTCCCCAAGTCGGGCCAGCCCAAGATGGTTGCTCTGATTGATTTTGAGCATCCGGAGCGCAATATTTTCCGCGCCGTAAATCAGTTTACCGTAGAGTATACCAACAATGGGCAGACGGAGAACCGGCGCCCGGACATTCTTCTGTTTGTCAACGGGATGCCGTTGTGTGTCATTGAACTAAAGAACCCGGCAGATGCCAACGCTACTATTTATGATGCCTGGGAGCAAATCAATATCCGCTATTGGCGGGATATTCCCCATCTACTGCATTATTGCCCGCTGGCCTGTATTTCGGATGGTGTGAAAACACGGCTGGGCACAGTCCGCACACCCTACGAACACTTTTATGCCTGGCGGCGGGTGAACGATGGGGACAAGGTTTCTACACTTCCCTTTGATGAATTGGAAACCATGGTAAAAGGTGTATATGCCCCTGCCAGATTTCTGGAGATATTCCGGGACTATATCTATTTCCAGGACAGTGAATATGATGGCGATGAGCGGGAAATTGTCTGCCGCTACCCCCAGTTTTTTGCCGCCCGCCTTCTAAAGCAGAGCATTGTAAAGTCCGTAAAGGAAAAAAGCGGAAAGGGCGGTACATACTTCGGCGCAACAGGCTGCGGAAAAACCTATACCATGGCGTTCCTTGCCCGCCAATTGGCCCTACGCTGTTCGGATGTTCCGGAAATCGGTTCACCGACGATTGTCATGATTGTTGACCGGGAGGAATTGCAGAAACAAAGCGCAAAACTATTCACCAAGAGTAAGGAATTTCTGAATCTTGGCGAGGTCAGTGTTGTGGAAAACCGAAGGACTCTGCGGCAGGAGTTGGGCGCAAGGGCAAGCGGCGGCTTCTACATCTGCACGATTCAGAAGTTTTGCGACCGGGAAGATGATAAAATCGGCCTGATCAACAATCGGGCCAATATCATCTGTTTCTCCGATGAAGCCCACCGAACGCAGCTGGAACACGCCAAAAAGATTCAGTTCAGCAAGGATTCTGACGAGAATATGCGGGCTATGATCTCTAAGCCCTACGCAAAAGTGCTGCGGGAGGCGTTCCCACAGGCAACCTTTGTGGGCTTTACCGGTACGCCCATTGCGGAAACCTACCAGACATTCGGTGAAGAAATTGACCGCTACACCATGGACCAGGCCGTGTCGGATGGGCTGACGGTACCCATTAAGTACCATCCGCGCATTGCGAAGGTGCTGCTGGATCAGAAAAAGGTCAAGCAGATTGAAGCCTACTATCAGAAATGTGCGGAGGATGGCGCAACCGCAGAGGATATAGAGGCCAGTAAAAAGGCTATGAGCTCGATGGAAATCATTCTGGGTGAGCCCTCCCGCCTGGAGCGCTTGGCCGTAGATATTCACGACCATTACACTGCAGCTTGCACCAATGACCCCCAGCGGGTACAGAAAGCAATGGTAGTATGCTCCAACCGAAAAATTGCATTTGAGCTGTTAAAGAAGTTCCAAGCCAAATACCCAGAGTGGTTTGTCAGCAAAAAGGCCCCAGACGACACGGATATTTCCGAAGAGGAACAAAAAGAGCTGAAACCCATGCCATTCATGGCAATGGTGGCCAGTGTTGGCAGCAACGACCGGGCAGAAATGTACAACTACCTCGGAGGCGTGCAAAACGGGAAGCGTTCTGAGGAACTGGATGCGGCATTCAAGCAAGAGAAATCCAATTTTTGCATTGCGATTGTCGTTGATATGTGGATTACCGGCTTTGATGTTCCGACGCTAACATACCTGTACAATGATAAGCCGCTGAAAAAGCACTTGCTGATTCAGACTATCAGCCGTGTCAATCGAAAATACCCCGGCAAGGAATATGGCGTTATTGTGGATTATATCGGCATCCGAGAAAATATGCGTCAGGCTATGAAGATTTATGGCGGGGACAATTCCGTAGCGCCTACTGCCGATGATGTGGAACAGGCAACAGGCGTGTTCCGGGAAGAACTGGCTGTTCTCAAAAATCTTTTTGCCGGATATGACCTTTCGCCCTTCCTTGACCCGGCGGGGGATCCCACCCTTCGCTATCGGTTGCTGGCAAGGGCAGCGGAGTATGTCTTTGTTTCCACCCAAGAGCTTCAGGCAGAAAGAAACGGTGGAAAAAACACGCAAAAGGTATCCTTCAAGACGTATTTCCTGAAAACAGTTAAGCGAATGCGCGCAGCCTATGACATTTGCCAGCCATCAGGAGAGCTTGGCGAAGAGGAATCGGCGCTTGCACAGTGCTTTATGGCAATTGCCGGATTTGTTCGAAAGATGAGCGGAACCACGGAAGTGGATACCGATGTTATGAACCGTCAGGTTGAAAAGATGGTGGAAGAGGCCCTGCGCTACAATAAGGTGGAAAGCATTCTTGAAAACGGCGAGCAAGAGGACATTTTCAGTCCTGAATATTTTGAAAAACTCTCTGACGTGAAAATGCCTGCCTCCAAGCTGGAGTTGTTGGTAAAAATGCTTCGCAAGCAGATATCTGAATACAGCAAAACGAATCAAATGGCTGCAAAAAAATTCCAGGAAATGCTGGAAGAAACCATTCGTCAGTACCACGAGCGCAGAAAGCACCTTACAGAAGAGGAAGCAGGGGAAGCACAGGAATATACCTCAGAGGAGATTATTCGGAACGCGACCGAGCAAGCGCTCACCATTCTAAGAGAAATGAACGCAGACCGTGAAAGCTTCCGAAAAGTCGGGCTGACCTTTGAAGAAAAAGCATTTTATGATATTCTTATGGCACTGCGGGACGAGTATAACTTTGAATATGGCAAGGACAAGACTGTCAATGGTGTGACGGTAAACGATAGGTGTAAAGCATTGGCTAGAAAAATTAAGAAAATCATTGATACAAAGTCCTCATTTGCGGATTGGCTCAACAATCAAATCGTGCGTGACCAGCTGAAATTTGATATCAAAGTCTGCCTGATCAAAAACGGCTATCCACCCCAGTACAGCCCGGAAGTGTTCCGTAAGGTTATGGAACAGGTAGAGAATTTTGAGGAGAACAATTAGTTTATTCAAAATTGTGTCTGCATAAAGAAATCTTCAACTGAACAAAGAAAGGAGCTGCAGAAGAAAATGGACGCTCAGGAACGAAAAATATTCTGGGACACACTCCGTATGCTGCCCGGCCGTGACCCGCAGCGAGATATGGAAAAGCTAAAAGCTACCATAATGCTTCCAAAACTGCTTTATCGGTATCGGCCCGTTACTCTAAACAGTTTGGATGCACTACGTACAAACAAGCTCTATTTTTCTTCTGCCAATTACTATGACGATCCTTTTGACACGTTCCTGCACATTGACATTGATGCCATTCGTCAGGGATTCCTGAAAGCGTTTCAGACTCATGAAAGTACTGTAATGGTTACAGAAGGCGCAAAACCCATTCTTGAAAAAATTCTTCCAAAGGAATGGCTTAGATTTTTAACGCCGGATAGCGTAGAAAAAATGCTTTCAGATGGTCTGGTCGAAAGTTTTCTGAGTTTTGCACTTGCTTTGCGGGACGAAGTAAAGAAGGACACATGGTCAGTCTGTTTTTCTGAAAATGGTTTCAATGAGGTCTTGTGGTTGAAATACGCCGATCAGCACAAAGGATTCGTCCAAGTATATGACCTTGAAAACGATGAAAATTATATGTGCGGAAAACAGGACAAATGTCAAAATTGTGGGATAAAAATTTATGGAGCGCCGCTATATCCTATTTACTATTCAGATAGCCCTTATGATGCCACTAATTTTGCGAAAATCGTGATGCTCCACAAACTTGAAGAACTTTCCAAAATGCAGTTTCCACAATCTCTGTATGATGGCGTTGGAAACGGAATGTGGGAAAGAGAGCGGACAACACTAATCAAGAAAAAATGTCACGAATATGATGAAGAATGGCGAATGATACCTGGTTGCCAGATGAATCCGCCGATTATGATGGAGTGGGTTCCAAGTGGAATTATTCTCGGCTTGAGAATGCGCGAAAAAGAGCAGAATCTTGTAGTCAGCATGGCGAGAGAAGCTGGAATCAAAAGAATCTATAAATCTATCATAGACTCGAAGAATATGTTAAATGCTGTGCCCGTAATGTATAAGTAGGGCAATAAACAAGAATTGGTAGCAGATGGAATGCAACGGCAGCTCAAAGCCATTTCCATAGCACTTTCAGATTAGAGCCAACACAACACCGCCCGGTGGTTCCTCTCGCGTACCCACCGGGCGGCACTGTTTCTTTCTCACAAATCCCCACGGCCCCATTCGTTGTCCCCATGTACAACGTCCATCCCTGTGTCTTGGCTGGTGCAGCATTTCCCGGGGCTTCAAAATACGCCATTTCGTCATGAACCCCCCAGGAGCGGACGTTCCCTGGGGGGTTCTGTTCTCTTATGCGTTCGTGCTTAGCGGTCTCCCCGGTCGAAGGCCGTCAGGTCTTTGACTACCTCACCGGCGATGATCATGCCGGCGGCGGCCACGGCCAAGGGAGTGGAGCCGGGGATGTCCCGGCGCTGGGTACACTTGCGGGCCGTGTCAGGAGGGCAGACGCAGTGCGCCCGGCAGGAAATTGCCATGTCCTCCAGGGGACGGATGGGCTTTTCTTCGGAGTAGACCACCTTCAGGTGGTCAATGCCGTTCTGGCGGCAGATCTTTCGCATGACCCGGGCCAGGGGGCACACGCTGGTCTTGTAGATATCCGCAACCTTAAAGGCCGAGGCCTCCACCTTATTGCCCGCGCCCATGGAGCTGATCACCGGAACGCCCGCCGCCCGGGCACGGAGAATGATCTCCTTTTTGCCGGTAACGGTGTCGATGGCATCCACCACATAGTCATACTGGGAAAAATCGAACCGGTCGGCGGTGTCCGGCATGAAAAAGGTCTGGTAAGTTGTCACCTGGCAGTGGGGATTGATGTCCAGAATGCGGTCCCTGGCCACATCCACCTTGTATTTTGCAACGGTGCTGCGGGTGGCCAGGATCTGCCGGTTCAGGTTGGTGATGCAGACCTTGTCGTCATCGATCAGATCCAGCGCCCCCACCCCGGACCGGGCCAGGGCCTCCACGGTATATCCCCCCACGCCGCCGATGCCAAACACGGCAACCCGGGCGTTTTTCAGCCGCTCCATGGCATCCTTGCCAAAGACCAGCTCCGATCTGGAAAATTGATTCAGCATAGTTCTCTCCTGTTGTTGGTTTATGCCCTATTATACTATTGATTGCGTAGGTTTTCAATACAAAATTCCTAACCTTCCCCTACGGGGAAGGGGGACCGCCGCCTATGGCGGTGGTGGAAGAGGGGTGCCGTGCGCGAGAGCAGGGTGTCACCTGTATGCGTTTTTGCCAGCCGCTCTCGCCTATTAGGCCCCTCTTCAGTCTCGCTAACGCGAGCCAGCTTCCCCGGAGGGGAAGCGGTTTTCTATTCTATACAGCCGTTTCCCGTTTTCGAAGGTAAGGGCCTGGGCCTCCTCCGGGCTTACGCTCCAGAGGCTGGCCAGAGCCTCGGCCATGCGATAGAGCCGGGTGGGGTCGTTGCGCTTGCCCCGGAAGGGCTCCGGGGACATATAGGGGCAGTCCGTCTCAATGACCACCCGGTCCCGGGGGACTGCTGCGGCGGCCTCCAGGGCGCGGCGGGCGTTTTTGAAGGTCAGCACACCCGTAAAGCCCACGTACCAGCCCCGGGCAACCAGCCATTTGGCCATTTCCGCAGACCCGGAGAAGCAGTGGAACACCCCCGTCACCTCCGGAAAGGCGGTGACGACGTCCATGCCGTCCTGGTGTGCCTCCCGCTCGTGGACGATGACAGGCTTTTTCAGCTCCCGGGCCAACTCCATCTGGGCCACGAAGGCCTTTTTTTGGATGTCCCTGGGAATATCCTCATAGTGATAGTCCAGGCCAATCTCTCCAACGGCCTTTATTTTTGGGTTTTCCCGGCACAGCTGCCGGTAGCGGTCCAGCACGGCGTCGTTTACCTCGTCCGCCGCATCCGGATGGGAGCCGACGGCGGCATAGATGTAGTCGTATTCCCGGGTCAGAGCTGCCGCCGCCTCGGAGGAGGCGGCGGAACAGCCGGGGTTCATCAGCAGTGCAATGCCCGCCTGGGGCAGGGAAGTGGTCAGAAGCTCTGTCCGGTCCGCATCAAAGGCCCGGTCATCCATATGGGCGTGGGTATCAAACAGCATTTTTCTATCCTTTCTCAACGATCATGGCCACAAGGCATCCGTCCCATTCCCAGACCCGGGGGTCCCGGAGGGTAAAGTCCGTCCGATTTGGAAAGCCCAGCAGCCCCGTACCGTCGCACTTGACCCGGGCCTCCTTCAGCACCCAGAAGGTCAGAAATGCCCGGCGTTTGTCTGGGGCGGCTTCGAATTGGGCGTATTCCGCAGGGGAGAGCACCCTTCTGGCGGTTTCCAGCCGGATGGGGCGATTCAGCTCCTCCAGGTCCAGGCCCACGGGGTGCTTTCCCAGGACGCAGGCGGCATGGCGGCGGGTGTGGGAGATGGAGAAGTGATAGGGGCTGTCCGGGAAATAGGGCTTGCCCCGTTTGGTCAGCCGGACAGGGGGCAGGGGCTGGCCGGTCTCCTCCAGATAGAGCTGCCGCAGGAGGGCCCAACCGGCCTCATGGCCGCCGCGCCCGTCCAGAGAGCAGCAGGCGTATCTCATTGGGCGTCGATGATGTTGCCGCCGTCGCCCAGGAGCTTTCCGGGCTTCAGACGGTCAATGGCCATGAGCACACCCACCGCAATGACCAGCAGGCCTACAATGACCCAAACCGCCCGGGAGGTGGTCATGGGCAGCAGGATCAGCAGCCCGCCGATGATGGCAGACAGCAGGGCATACTTCATGCCGCACTTCCAGCGGGCAGCGTTGATGATATCCTGTACGGCCCGCACCAGGATCAGCAGCCCGGCGACCCGGCCCAGAGCAGCCGCAAGACGCAGGGGATTGCGCACCAGCCACAGGCCCAGAGCAGCAGCCACCACCACAAACAGGATCCTGCTGGTGGTCAGCTCCTTCACGGCAATGGATTCCACCAGCAGGCCAATGCCCACCACCAGCAGGACCCAGCCCAGGACCTTGCCCACAAGAGCCGAGGCAGAGTCCGGCCGTACCACCAGAACAATGCCCAGGATCACCATCAGCACGGGGGTCAGCATCAGCCGCACCATGGACTGCATGTCTTTCTTTTTCATAAAGACCACACCTTTCTTTTATTGAGAATATGATACCCCTTTTGGGCTGTGGTGTCAACATTCCCCTGGGACAAAACAGAGAGATTGGAGCCTAAGTACATTGTTTTGTTGCCCCGCGGTATGAAATAACATAAAACGATATGGTATTCAAAGGAATCCTTTGGTACGCTATAGGAAACCAGAAGAAAAGAGAAATACATATGAAAAAGATTCGCAAATTTCTAAAAGAATTGGTATGCTGCCTGTGCTGCGCAATGGTCTTGGGGGGCATACTGCGGTTCATTCCCGTAGCAAGGCAGTGGCCAGAAGAAGAGATATGCATCGTGAATAATGCCTCACCGGTGGAGGAAGACGATAATACGTCAGGATACGATGAACCTCAGGAAAAGGAAGAGGACTTCAGCGTTTAAGACTTTTGAGATACAGAATTGAAATTGACTATTCCAGAACAAGATTATGAAGACGGAGAATGTCGTTTTTTATGTTCGTCAAGTCAGTGGTATTTCCGAAAGCTTTGTATGTGTAAAAAGCCTGCTTGTACAAATCTACGCTTTTCCCTTTTTCGCCCAGGAAAAAATAAGACTCTGCCAAAACAGCAAGGAGATCGGGCAACAATTGATAAGCACCGCATTGTACGGAGGTGATTTGACCATACTCGGCAATTCTGATTGCCTCCGCATACTGTGCGACACGCTTTAATTCCAATGCATAATTGAATGTAATTAATGGGATATGGGATTTTTCATAGGATAATTTGCTCAAATGAGACTGCGCATATTCAAGAAGCTGCTGCAGTATATGGATTGCCTCCGTATGCCGGTTAGCACGCATATAGCAGTTTGCCATATTGTTTATGAGTTTAATTTCCTGAGAGGTATACAACGATTGCCCAATGTGCTCTAAATCAAAATGGGGATTGGTCAGACGCATTGCTTCTGTCAAGAGCGACATACCCTTGTTCAAACCGTACGGACCGTTTTCGGTTCCCATAAGATACTTTGATCTTAGCAGAAATTGTTGAAGAAGACGATCTTCCGGCGAAATAAGTGTCCTCAGTGCCTGATGCTTTTGGAGCAGGTCCTCTCGGATAGCGCATCGCTGTTCCGTTTTGGAATGCTGCAAGAGCACATGGCAATTTGTGATTTCCTGCTGTAGGGCTTCAATTTCTATCTCCCGTTGACTTAATAAACCAAAAAAACGGTCATCCGGAAGCCCTAAGCGAAACAGAAGCGCCTTCACATGATTTCTGGAAGGAGTCTGACGGCCGTTCTCAAAGCGCGATATGGTCATAGGCTCGCAAATGCCTTCACATAGCGCCTCCTGTGTAAGTCCAAGTTCTATTCGACGTCGACGGATAACCTCTCCGAGGAATATTTCTTTCATGGTAAATACCTCTATGCAATTTAATTAAGGAAATCATAACATAACGAAAACCAAAAGTCCAGAAAAGAACGCAGGAAAGTGTACTGAAAGCCAATACACTTTCCTGTATTTCGCTGCTTTGACAGTATTGCCATGGGAAGGCGAAGGACCGAAAAATCATACTGAATCCAACGTACGCACCTTCCCGTTTTCCAAAAGGAGAATCTGGTCATATTGGTCTATCAGGCCGTCACGGAGACGGTGTGTAATGGTGAGAAGGGTAAGTTCTTTCATAGAAAGAAGTTCTCGCTCGATTTCCTTGGCGGCTTCAACATCGATGGCAGAAACACCTTCGTCCAGAATCAGCAGATGAACATTCCGAATCAGAGCACGGGCAATTGCGATACGCTGCTTCTGCCCACCGGAGAGTCTGGCACCGTTTTCACCGCAGGAAGCGTCCAAACCGCCTGGAATGGAGGGAAGAAATCGGGATACGCCGCTACGAACCAGCGCATCCTCCAGAATCTCCGGAGAAAAGGTCTGGCCAAGGGTGATATTGAACAGAATGGAATCGTTAAAAAGAAATGTGTTTTGGTGGATGACGGTGACAATGGAGGAAAGCTGGGATATATTCAGACTGTGGAGCTCCGTGCCATCATAAGCGATAAAACCGGTATAGTTTGGGTCACTGCCGCTGAGAAGCCGAATCAGAGTGGATTTTCCGCCGCCGCTGCTGCCAAGCAGCACCGTTTTCTCACCGTGGCGAAGGGTTAGGTTAACCCCTTTGAGGACCGTAACGTCGGGCGTATACCCAAAGTACAGTTCCCGGACATCCAGCTGTTCCTGAAAGGTTGGTTTTCTATCACCGACCCAGGCAGTGACAGGATGGTCCAACACGGCGGAGATTTTTTGAATTTCCGGCCGGATGCTGAGCAGTAACGGGACAGTCTGGGCGTAAAGGGTGACGCAGCCGCAGAATTCACCCAAAAGGGTGACAAACATCATGAGCGTACCTACGGAAATCTGCTGGTGGACGGCCATGCGTCCGGCGACAAGGAAGGTGACAAACCAGACAAATTTCTGTATTACGTAGGCGGCATTTTCCAGAAGGGCGGCCATTACTTCCAGACGGTAGGCCGCATCAGCCGCAGCACGGCTTGAAGAAAAGAAGCGGCAGAGGAATTGAGGTAAAGCTTGGAAATCAGAAATTGTTTCGTGTCCCCCGAGGGTTTCTTTCAGCTGAAAGGTAAGATCTGCGTCCCGGGTCAGTTTGTCAGCGAGTTGAGTACTGAGCCGCCTGTTAAAGGAAAGTGGGGGCAGAATAGATATTGCTGCGCATGCAATGGCGAGTAGGGCCAACAGGGGGCTGTAATGGAACATGATAAGCAGAACAGCAGCTGCCATAGGGAAATATCCGACAAGGATAAAGACCGGGCGTGTCAGATTGGTGGAAACCACCGATGCTTCGTTTCGGATAAAGCTCATCTGCTGTGCGGTATCTGTCTGCTGAAACAGGCTGTGAGGTTGGGACATGGCCTTTTCAAAGAGATCGTTTCGAAGGGACTCTTCAAAACGGACCTGAAACTGTTTTTGGGTTCGGGCGCTCAGCCAATAGAGCAGTGCCGAAACCAAAACAAGCAGTCCAGAATAAAGCAGCTGATTGGAAAAACCCTGAAAATCTCTGGCAATGATATTGTCAACGAGACGCTGCTCAAGCATGGCGGCAACAGGTGTTGAGAGCTGGGTCAAAATACTTGTCAGCCCTGCGGCAACGGCAATGGGAAGATTGCGCTTGAAATAGCGAAGCATGAAGAACCTCTTGTGTGTTTTTTTGATTCCCTTAATTTTCTTTCTGGGAGATGTGGGTATACAGGTGTGTTTGTGCATATGTTACCAGGAGCGGTGCAGGCGCAAAACAGGAAACACAAGTCAACTTTTATACCAAGGCTATTTGCACATTGCCGCTTGAAAGGTGACTTGTGTTTCCGAAGAGGAATACTAAAGTTAGCCTACGATTGTGATGACGGGACGCCCGTTTTCATCAAAGGTAATTCTGGTTGTGCAACCATGGGTCGCAATATTACCTGCTTTAAACAGCATTGTGACACCTCCTCTCAATGGAAAATAGTAAAATGTCCGGTATAGGGCAATGTGCTATCATAGGGAAGCTACCAATCTCTGAATGTAGGACTCCTTGTTTGCTTTGTAGATTTGACACATGGGATCAATGGAGTCGATTTTGCCGCCTGTTGCATATGCACGGAAACGACAACCGCCGCCGCAGACAAAACGAACTTGACAATCACTGCAGGTTCGAATATCAGCAACACTCATTTTACAGAAGGGATTGCGTTTCGGATTATTTACGATTTCTACAATCTCCTCACACAATGCATTACCAATTTGAAAGCTGGGCATCCCAACAAACATATGGCATGGATATACCGCTCCGCTTGACGAAACAGACACAGTTGATTTTCCGGCGCCACATGATTCGACACAGCTAATTTCATTTCCTAAGGAACCGTCATCAATTGCGATGTCGCTTTGTTTTGAAGTAATAAACGAGTGGAAAGAGCGATAGTCGCTTTCTGTCAGGGTCAATGGAGAAGTTCTGCCATGGAAAGAATCAATGGTAAAAATACTGAATCTGCAAGGAGTATCCAGGCGGTGAGCAAACGCAAGGAGTTCATCGCAATCGTCGATGTTTTTATGATGAAGGGTAAATACAATGGAAACAGGTTTTTTAGTTGATTTGAGGGCTGAAATCTTCTTAACAACAAGGTCGAAAGCCCAATCCGGGCGGATTATTGCTTTTTCCCTGCATGCGGAGTCCAGTGAGAAGGTAAGCTGATCTAAATATTCAAGTGCACGCCGATAACGAGCCAATGGCATTGTTCCATTGGAAATACACTCAATGTAGCAAATTTGCTGAATTGATCGCGCATAGGCAAGGAAGGCATCTAAATCATTGCGGACAAAAGGCTCTCCGCCAGAAATAATTAAATGTGTCAACCCGGCACGAACAAGGTTATCCAAGATATTCTTTAAGTCACTTAAAGAAAGGTCATTTCTGTCGTTTCGCCCATCTTCGTAAGAATAGCAACCAGGACAGTGCAGGTTGCAATGGCTTGTCACATGAAAATACACTGACCTTATTTTGATAGGGCCTTCAGAGATAAAAAAGTCAGATTCAGCAAGGGTATTCAAAAGCAGAAGCTCATTGGAATTCAAAGAGGCGGGGTGTATAGGCAGATGGTTGCGAAGTTTATTAACAATAGACAAGCCCTCTTCATCTAAACCGACAATGACGCCGCTTGACGGATTGCCAATGATGTCAACACCGCCAATATTCATCATTTTGCATTGCGGTGCAAGTACAGGAACTGAAAAATCCATAATGTTTCCTCCATCTGCTTACATGTTTATCTTACTAAGATTTTAAATGGAAAAGTCTGTTTGTACATATCGTTTCATGTTATTAAAAAGGAAATAGGATAACGGTGAATTTGTGCGCTGCCTGGGAAATCCTGCGAGGCCGGTCACACCCCGGGCCATTCCCAGGGGAAACGTTCGGTTCTTACAGGCAGGAGCAGCGCATATACTGCTTCCAAAAGGGGGTGGCGGATTGGTTCAGGAGAGCCACAGCCTGCGGCTGACCGAGCGGAAGAGCCTCAGTGTTACGGGTGTCACGGAGGTGGTCCGGTTTGACGAGGACGCGGTGGTTTTGCAGACGGATATGGGGACGCTGACGGTCCAGGGCGAGCAGCTGCAGTTGAAAGAGCTGTCCGTGGAAGGGGGAAGGGTAACGGTGGAGGGCACGATCAGCGCATTGAGCTACGAGGCCCCCCGGCAGAGCGGCTCCTTCCTGCAAAGGCTGCTGGGCTAATGGGGACAATGCTTGGCGCGGCCTTTCTCTTAGGCGCGGCTCTGGGGCTGCTGTGGGGCTTCCTGCGGCCCCTGGGAAAGCGAGGGGACCCGCTGTTTGTGCTGATGACGGGAGCGGGGCTCTGCTGGCTGAATTTTGGCGTTTGCGGCGGAGACCTGCGGCTTGGCTGTGCCGCAGTGATGCTTCCCGGCTTTTGGGCCGCGGATAAAAGCCTGGGTGCGGTGCTGCAGCCGGTGTTTTATGGGTTTTGGTCTCTTCTGAAGGCCATGGCCGGTGTATTTTTGTCTGTCCCGAAAAAAATTTTTAAAATCGCAAAAAATGTGTTTGCATCTGCCGGAAAATGGGTTACAATAGGACGGAAGAATTCGCTGAACCGGGGAGGGAAACCCAATGCAAGAGTCGTCCGTAAAAATCGGCAGCACCAGGATCGTCTGGAACCGCTCAACGCCGCTGTTGAAGGTCCTGATCCTCAGTCTGGTGGTATTTTCCATGCTGGCCTTGGCGGCCCTGAGCTGGGTCAGGCTGAGCGTACAGTCCCAGATCGCGGGCACCCGGACTCTGGCCGCTCAAACCGCAGGGCAGAATCGCCGCCTGCAGGAGCGCCTGACCGACATGGAGTCGGACGAGGCCATCCGGGCCATTGCCTCAGAGGAGCTGGGGCTTGTAGACCCCGACGCGGTCATCATCCAGCCCGGCAGCGGAAATTGAAAACCGGCAGCAGCACACCGCTGCGCCTGAAATAATTTTGGAGGAAACATAGCATCTATGGAGTTAACCGTCGGAGCCGTTTTAGAGGGAAAAGTCAAGTCCATCACCAATTTTGGCGCGTTCATCGCCCTGCCGGAGAATAAGACCGGTATGGTACATATCTCAGAGGTTGCCAATGCCTACGTCAGCGATATCCACCAGCACCTGACCGAGGGCCAGGATGTGAAGGTGATGGTCATTGGCCTGGACAATGGCAAGATCAACCTGTCCATCAAGCGCCTGGAGCCCAAGCCCCAGCGGGAGAATGCGCCCAGAGGCGAGTTCCGCGGCAACGGCGGACAGCGCCGGGAAGGTCAGAACAGCCGCCCCAACCGCGCCCCCGTGCAGCCCGCAGCCCCCAAGACGGCAGACCAGCTGTTTGAAGAGAAGCTGAAGGCCTTCATGTCCGAGTCCGACAGCAAGATCTCTTCCATCCGCCAGTATTCCGACCACCGGACCAAGAGCAGAAGAAGATAAATTTGGGGGGCTGTTAGAAAAGTATGTCGCTGCGAACCAGTGACCGACGTCACTGGTGTGG